>Ga0099364_10007852_pt1 | contig 15135 bp, 20 predicted proteins | sample TergutTh196P3_FD_73070 | JGI IMG/M metagenome (GOLD analysis project Ga0099364, IMG submission 73070) | Microcerotermes parvus P3 segment gut microbial communities from Pointe-Noire, Republic of the Congo - Th196 P3 | ecosystem: Host-associated > Arthropoda: Insects > Digestive system > Gut ... | reverse complement strand
ATTATAACCCCCACCTCCTCTCCTATTGACACAAAGCCCCGAATTTGCTATATATAGAATCCTGCGCCATGCTGCGGCTGCAAAGAGTACGCCGCTTGCAAGCGGTACGCCGCTAAAAACTGAAAACGAGGAGGACTGATGAGCGCAACCATTAGGCTCAAGAAATTTGGAACCAAAAAGCGTCCCTATTACCGTATTGTTGTTATGGACAATAAAAAACCCAGAGATGGCAGAACCATCGAAGAATTGGGATATTATCACCCTATTGAGGTTGAAGATAAGCAAATTTCCATTGACAGAGATAAAGTTAGGGCATGGATGGATAAAGGCGTTACTGTAAGCGATACAGTACGCATGCTTCTTAATAAAAAAGCCCTGTAATCCGGCTTTAGGGAATCAAGCCAGACCGGATAATTATTTTTTATATCCCAAAAATCCCAGGAGTATAAAACATGGAAAAAGATTTAGTTGAATATATCGCAAAATCTCTTGTAAATAACCCATCCGAAGTTAGTGTGAATATAATCGAAGGTGAAAAGTCCACTATACTGGAGCTTCGTGTGGCATCGGGAGACATAGGTAAGGTTATTGGTAAACATGGCCGTATTGCCAAGGCAATAAGAACAATTCTCCAGGCTTCAACCGCCAAAATAGGTAAACACACTGTTTTGGAGATTCTCGACTAAGGCTTAAAACAGGGTATACTTGACTCAATCTTTTACCCTCGCTACTGTAGGTTCTTCTTTTGGTCTAAAGGGCTTTGTTAAAGTAAGGTCTCTTTCCGGCGAGACTGTGCATCTGTCTTCCCTTAAAAATGTGATTCTTCGTCAGGGAGACAAAGAAAAAATGTTTATTATCGAAGAAATCATGCCCTCAAACGATATATCCTGGATATTTATGAAATTTGAAGGCATAAACAGTCCGGAACAAGCAAAAGCCCTTACAGGCGCAGAGCTGATTGCGGAAAGGGCTTTGGCCGCGCCGTTAAAAAAGGGTGAATATTATATCGAAGACCTTAAAGGCCTTAAAATAATGTGTAAAAATCCGGATCCGCCCTTAAAAGAAGAAATTCTGGGGCATATTACAGATATAATCGAAGGCGGCAATGGCCATGTGGCCGAGATTCGCCTTAATTCCGGTGAGATCAAGCTGATTCCGTTCAGAAATGAATTTTTGGGAGATATAAGCATTGAAGAAGGCAAGGTGATGCTCCTTGAAAGATGGATTCTGGAATGAAATACACTGTGCTTTCATTGTTTCCGGAAATTATCGGCGCTTATTTTTCCAGTTCCATTATGGCAAAGGCAGTAAGCAGGGGGATTGTTGAATACAAGCTTGTTAATATCAGGGACTTCGCCCTTGATCGGCATAAAACCTGCGATGACGCGCCCTACGGCGGGGGCCCGGGAATGTTAATGCTGGCGGAGCCTTTGGCCAGGGCGCTTGAAGCCAGCGGCGCGAAGAAGAAAGCCCAAAGGTCGGGTAATCCAGCGCCGGATAACGAGCTGCCCCATGTAATAAATCTTTCCCCTTCCGGAAAGCCTTTTAACCAGGAACTTGCAAAAACATTGGCCGGAAAAAACAATCTTTTGCTAATCTGCGGCCGCTATGAGGGAATCGACCAGCGTATAATCGACCTTTATGTGGATGATGAAATCTCTACAGGTGATTATGTGCTTTCTTCCGGGGAAGCGGCGGCTCTTGTTTTGATTGACGCTTCTTACAGGCTTTTGGAACAGGTAATTACTCCCCGGTCGCTTGAAGAAGAAAGTTTTTGCAAAGGACTTTTGGAATATCCCCAGTATACAAGGCCGGAAGTTTTTGATATATTAAAGGTTCCCGAAGTCCTTTTATCCGGACACCACGAAAATATCAGGCGCTGGCGTCTTGAAAAACAGGTTGAAAGAACCTTGTGTTTACGGCCGGATTTAATAAGGCAGGGACTTGAAAAAGGGCTTTTTGATGCGGAGACCCTAAAAATTATTGAAGCAAAACGCGGCCAAAATTAAATGGCTTATTATATGAGGAGTATGAGTATGAACGAGATCAGGGATATTGAAACTTCCCAAATGAAAACCGGCCCGGATAATTTTAAGTCCGGAGACACTGTAAAAGTTCACTTTAAGATTATAGAAGGAAAGACAGAACGTATTCAGATTTTTGAAGGGCTTGTTATAGCAATCAAGAATTCCCGTACCGGAAAAACTTTTATGGTACGCAAGAATTCTTACGGCGTTGGCGTGGAAAGGGTTTTTCCGTTTCATTCACCCCGTATTGCAAAAGTGGAATTGGTACGTCCCGGTAAAGTACGGCGTGCCAAGCTATATTATATACGAGATAAAATCGGCAAGAAAGCTAAAATCAAGGAACTTATTGTTTCCAAAAAGAATATTGCCAAAAAAACAGAAAAAGCTCCGGCCCCGGCTTCTGATTAAAAAATGAAGCTAAAACCGGGGACTCTTTTTTTTCAAAATGTCCCTGGTAAAACCGGAAAAGAGCAGCCGCCGCTTAATACTGGTAAACCTTCTCCCCTTAAACCAATTCAAACAGCCCAGCCTCTGCTCAAACAAACGCCTGCCCAGACTCTGACAAGTGCCAGCCTTGTTAAAGCTGCCGCGGCCCTGGGACTGCCGCAGGATGCCTTAAGCTCTGCCCTTCTGGCCTTTGCAAGGTTTTTTGCCATAACTCCAAGGCAGGAACTCCTGGCCAATTTAAGAAGGGAAGTTCTGGTTTTATTATCTGCAAAAAAAGCCGGAGATAAAACCGGCCTCAAAGCAAAGTATATCGAGGCAAAAGGTCTCGAAGCAAAGGCCCTCGCGGTCCTCGCGGCTTTTGACAAGGGCGTAAGACTTGAAAGCGATTTTCTTGAAGAGCAACCCCCCCGGGAATTTAATTCCAATCTGCCCGATGCAGAGGATTTACGCCAATCTTTTGACGAGGATAATGAAAAAGAAGATGTCTTGGGGTTTTTGAATCGTATTCCCGGCAAAAACAATCAGCGCTGGATGGTGTGGCCCTTCAATTATAATGACGGCGATATAGAATTGAAGGTTTTGATACAAGTATTATTAAAAGAGCCTATGGTTTCTTTTATAAAAAGTGAAAAGGCAGGAGAATCCCCTTCGCCGGTTTCCGGGGCAGCCTGGCTTATTGTGGATATATCGGGGCCAAAACGAAATTGGCGTTTTCTTCTGAATAAAAAAGAGGGGAAAATAGAAAATGAAAACTTAAGCATTGACATTGGCATAAAGCCAGGTCTTTCTGCTATGGATATAAAAAAACTAAAAAAAGATTTCAAGGATTTGGGTTTTTCTGATATCCGTATCCGGAATAATGAAGATCTGTCTCTTGTACAAGAACCTGGTTTTGGAGACTTGTATTCTGTAAATAAAGAGGTGTAACATGAAAATGAATGATTTTGGGTTTCAGGGGAAAAAAGCTCAGGCCCTTGGATATGATCCGGATCAAGGAGTTCCACGGCTTTTGGCAAAAGGCCGAGGATTGGAAGCGGAGAGAATTATCAAGGCTGCCCGCGAAGCAGGAGTTGAGATCGTGGAAGATTCTGCCCTGGCTTCTCTGCTGGATACAGGAGTTAAGCCCGGTGAATGGCTTCCGCCCTGGTGCTGGGAAGCCGTGGCGAAAATATTGGCCTTTGTTTTTACAAAAGAAAGAGGGTTAAAGAGATGAAATTTATATCTGTGGATTCCTTAAAACCGGGCATGGTTTTTTCAGCGCCGGTATTTATTGAAGGGGATAGTATTTTAGTAACTGCCGGAGTAAAACTCAAGAAGAAAGACATTGACCGCCTTAAATCATGGGAAATAACTACTGTTGCTACCGATGGAAGTCTTGTAGACCCTGATGCCAAAGCCGCTGAAGCCGTTAAGAAACACGGCGAATCCAAAACCGCCGAACCAGCTAAAAAACCCTCCGAACCTGCCACGGGATCAAAGGTAAAACCAAAGGTAACTGCAATTTCACTTACAGAAGTCCAGGAGAACAATGAGGTTTATCGCTCTTATACAGAGCTTATAGAACGCCTTAATGGAGTATTTGACGAGATAAGCATGGGTGTGAGTGTTGAATCCCGTTCCATTGACAGTATTTCCGGCCGCCTTCTTCAGACAGTGCGCGACAGCCGTAATTCTGTTATTGGGTTTATTCTGGGGGGCGAAGTAAGCGGATACGAGCTGGCCAAAAGTTCGGTTAATTCAGCCATTCTTTCCGCGCTGATCGCAATGGAATTAAAATTGCCCAATCATAAGGTTATGCAGATTGTCTCCGGCGCGCTGCTCCATGACATTGGAATGTTAAGGCTTCCAAAGGAACTGGTTGCCAAGAGAGGCGGCCTTTCAGAAGTAGAGATGCTGCGTATGCAGGCACATCCCATTTATGCGCACAGGCTTGTTGTAAAAGAGCTTCTGTATCCCGAAGAAGTAGGATTTGTTGTTGTTCAGCATCATGAAAGATGGGACGGCGAAGGGTATCCCCGCAAAATAATGGGGAATGCAATAGATATCGGAGCCCGGATAGTATCAGTGGCGGACGCATTTGAAGCCATGGTAAGCCAAAAGCCCTATCGCAATTCCATGGTGGGCTATCAGGCCATGAAAAATCTTCTTTCCGATAATTCCAGGCGTTTTGATCCTGATGTGTTAAAAGCCTTTATTCAAACCATGGGTATTTATCCCATTGGCTCAATTATTATCTTAAATAACGGCGCTTTTGCCAGGGTTGTGGAAGTTCAGGGAACCGCGCCTTTAAGGCCGAAAATACGAATACTTATTGACGAAAAAGGCAATACATTAAAGCCGGACGAAGGGGAAGTCATCGATCTCCTGAAAGATAAACATCTTTTTATTGCCAAGGCAGTTGATCCCAAAGATGTTGTCAAGAAAGATGCCTGAAAACGGACGTAGTGGTGAGGATTCTGCGGCTAAATACCTTGACGAAAAAGGCATGGAAATTATCTGCCGTAATTTTAGATACCGGGGCGGCGAAATTGACATAATAGCCCTGGATAATGAGACTCTTGTTTTTATTGAGGTTAAAACCTGGTCTGTTTATGGGATTGATGCCCTGGAACATGGCATAAACAGGAAAAAACAGCAAAGAATAATAGAAACCGCTAAGTATTTCCTCTTAGTTAATCGAAAATATAGATATATGGCAATTCGTTTTGATGTAATATTTGTCGCGCCCGGGGGAATTACCCATCTTGCATCAGCCTTTACGGAGCGTGTATGATTACGGCAGTACGTGAAGTTCCTCAAAGAACCAGATCGGGAAACCGTCTTCAGCTCTCTGACCTGGAAGCTTTGCGGGAGAAAATCAATAATGAAGAATATGTTTACGAAGCCATTCAAAGGATTGCCTTTATCCTGAGCAACGAGCTTCTTGATATTCCTCAGGGAGGCAATTACGAACAAAGACGGAAAGGGCGACGATAATTACGGAAGCCGCCGGCATCCCTTCAGGCGCCGCAGACACAACCGGCACGATAAATCAGACAGACATTCCAGCAGCAATCAAGCGGAAAAACCACGCCCACCTGTCTATGAAAGACCCAAATGGACAGCCCCCAGGGTTCCGTCCGGCCCCCTGCCTGCTCCCGAATGTCCCTTCTGCGGAAAACCCATTCAGGATATAGCGGCTGCTATTAACCAAAAAGGAAGCGGGAAGGCAGTACATTTTGATTGTATTATTAAATGGGTTTCTGAAGAAGAGATCATTGAAAAAGGTGATTTTTTAAGTTATATAGGCGGCGGACGTTTTGGAATAGTACATTATAATAACCCGGGCGATCAAAAGAAATTCATCATTAAAAAAATAATAGAGTGGGAAAACAAGGACGAACGGCCCGAGTGGCGTTCCGATTTAAGTGATCGTTATTCATCAACTTAAGTTTTTTTCCGCACCATATTTATAACAGCCCATATTTGCCTGTCTTTTGTTAATATCAACAAAAGCGCTCCAATAAAACCATAGAGCAGGGCCATTATTACAAGAGGCAGTCCCAGGCCCATAAAGCGCCCATGTCCTGTAAAAAACGCTTCCAGAGTATCCCCAAGGAAAAATACTGGTATGACCGCAATGGCAGAAAACACGATAATTTTAATGCTGTAAAGGATAGATGTTTTTATTATCGGGCCAAGGACAATATTGGGATTTTTTCTCATAAATATCAAAAGAGAAATGGTATTTGCCATGCTTGCAAGCGTAAGGGCAAAGGCAATGCCGGCTCCTTTATAACGGGATACCAGTATCCATGCGGCTGTAATATTAATGCCAAAAGATATAATCCCTGCCAGGGTAGGAGATTTGGTATTGCTTTGCGCGTAGAACGCGGGCGCAAGGATACGGTTAAGCGCAATAAAATACAGCCCCGGCATATGAAAAATAAATGCGCTTAATGTAAGCCTTACCGATGTTTCATCAAAACTTCTGGACTGGAAAAGCAGGCGTATAAGGCTTTCTCCCCTGGCCATGGAAAAGAATGTAATGGGTATTGTTACAAGGGCAATTATATTCATTGCGGACAAAAGCCTTTGTGAAAAAATGTCCCACCTTAAACTTTTTGCGTGTTCTGTCAGATCGGGCAAAAGGACCGTTCCTATGGAAACCGCAAATATGCCAAGAATCAGCTCCTGCATTCGCAGGGAGTACTGAAGACTGGAAACCACGCCCTCTCCCGCATTGCCTGCAAGGGCAGTTGAGACCAGATCATTTATTTGATATGCGGCCATGCCCAGAATTGTCGGGCCGATGAGAAATAATACGCGTCGTGTTCCAGGATTCCGGAAGGCCTTTTTTATGTTAACAAAAAAGAAGCGCGGGCAGTTTTTTATGACAAAAGGCAGTTGAATCGCGGCTTCGAGGAATCCGCCCAGAAGGATTCCTGCCGCCATGGCCCTGGCCGGATTTCCCGCCAAGTCTTTAAGGCCGTAAGCGCAAAGTATGGTTGTAATATTAAGAAGTATGGGAGCAAGGCCGGAAGGCGTAAAAATCTTTTTACTGTTTAATATTCCCTGGAAAAAAGCAGCCAAAGATATCAAGCCCAGGAAAGGAAACATCAGCCTGGTTAGAAAAACGGTTTCGTCAAATTCTTCAAGGCCAAAAAGTGAAACCAAGGCCGGGGCCGCAAGAATTCCTGCCATTACAGCAAGGGTAAGGGTAAAACTTAAAAAAGTAAAAAAACAGGACAGGAATTCTTTTGTTTTTTCCCTGTTGTCCTCCAGAAGGTATTCCTTAAACGTGGGTATAAAAGCTACCGAGATAGAACCTTCTGCAAAGAGCCGGCGAAACAGGTTGGGTATAAGGAAGGCCACGGAAAATGCGTCTGAAAGCGCAGTGGTTCCAAGCAGGCTTGCCTTTGTCATTTCCCGCAAAAGTCCAAGGACCCTGGAAACAAGGGTGAGTATTGATAATGTTGATCCGTGCCGGATTAAGGCCCGGCCGGATTCGGATTTTTGCCTTTCTGTCTGGTTTTCCAAGCTGCGATTATTTACCGGGTTTTGAACCGATTAATGTAAAACTCAAGCCGCACTGGTATCTTTCGCCGCTTTCGGGATTTGTTGATTTCTCTGAAGCATAATATCCGACTGAACCCGTGGAAAAATCTTTTGCATTGGCAATAATGGTTGACCAGGTTTTTCCTTCACTGTCCCTGACAGTAATCTCCAGATAACGCGGCGCTTTTGGATCTCTTTTTGCTGGTTCCGGCATTTTTGCCTCCTTTTTTTGAGGTAAAATAATATGTAAAGCATACGTTGTTTATTGTTGTATGTCGATAGGGGAATGAGTATAATTAATGTGGATATTCCAAGTCCAAAATAGTTAACGTATATGGTGTCAGGCACCTTAGCGTTTAGAGGGTTTGTTTATGGCCTTCTTTTACCTACGCTACTTGATAAATCACAGGGCGGTATTGCGGACTTGGAATATTCATATTTGAGTTTTTAGCTTCTTCAATCCATAATTTTTGCGCAATTAATACTTGTTCCAATGCTTCATTCGGTGTGGAGCCAAAAGCACTGCAATTTTTCAAGTCAGGAATATCGGCGATATAACCTTCATCATCATCGCTATAGAATATATTTATGTGATAATCCTTCATTGTTCTTCCTCCATCCTCAAATTATATTTTTCAACCAAAGAGAAGAATTGCTTAATTTGATAAGGCTTTGCTTCTCCATTTACATTTTGAATATTGATAATTTCCTTAATTGCTTTATTCTTGTAAATACCATGGCTTCCTTCGCCTCTTGTACGGTAAAACTTAAAAGCCTCAAGGATAACAACAAAATCGTTGTATTTAACATTCTTTTGGTTGTTCAGCATTTGTTGAAACAGCTTTTTTTTATTCATTAATTCATGGTACTACTGCCTATAATATTTTGCAAGTGAACTTGTGCCTCATAAATAATCTAGCCGAAAGGGGTGTGTACATATATTTCTTCGCGATTATGACAAAAATTATAAATTTGTCATTAATGTTGTGAATCAGAGAATAAATTCTTACATTTAATTGCTAACACATAACCGCATAACTGCGGACAAGGACATTCTTTCTGCGTCTGTAAAATGCAGTGCAGGCCCGGGCAGCTTCTTCCCTGTCTCTGGCATTTTTTTCGTCTGGTGAATTTTCTGTATACAAAAAAATCAAATCCAGCTGCCTGTCCTGATAACGGGAATTAAAGTCATATAAAAATTTGTCAAGAGCTGTCGATAACACTGTTGTCGAACCAGTTTGCAGCCCTGCCGACTGCCCTGCATAAAGCCGCGGCACAGAAAGAATAAGTATACCCATATTATCCGGGGCCTGTGGGAGGGTTTCGCTGGACAGCAGCGGCAAGGCATGGGGCGCTGCCAGCGTTTGAGCATCTGCCGGAAGAATCTGTCCGCCTGTATGGCCTGTAAGAACTTCAATGCCTTTTTGTCTTGATTCATTGGCAATCTTTAGCGTATGCCTGCACAACAAGTCAACAGCATTGCGGCCTTCATCAGTATTAAAAAGCACGGGATCGATTTGTGTATCAATAAGTATGAGTAACCGGGAATGAGGCGGCGGAGAGTTTTCTCCTTCGCGGACATAGAGTTCGGATTCAGGGCCGTGGCTGTACAGCTTCCAGTTAATGCGCCTGGGATCATCGCCGGGAACATAGGGACGCGACTCTGTAAGTATATCGGTTTTTCTGTAATTGGTCTGGCTTCGTTTTTCTGACCCGCCGGAACGTATTTGGAGGGGCAGGGTTTCTTCCGCTTCAGCAGGGACTGCCGTGAGTTTTGGAAGGATTTCTTTTTTTACAGGTAATTTTAACTTAAAAAAACCAGGCATATCAAGAAACAGCAGGTTTTCAAAATTATTATAGTAAACTCCGCGCCCAGGCACATTAAATTTTATACAGCCGTTTTCGGTTTTTCCCGGATTAATAATCAGGCTGATAACCCTCCCGTCTTTTGTCGCAAGCATCATTTCATAGCGTATAATGGTTCCGGGAATTGTAAAAAATTTCTTTGCCTGCGGAAAATGCAGCTCTCCTTCTTCATGGGCTTTGACTGTTTTGGTAATTATTTCTGCGTTAATTGCCGGCGCTTTTTTCCGGTGCAGCAGACTTAATATTATTAACGTAAAAAAACAGTACAGGAAGACAGACAGGAAGACAGTTCCCAGAAGAGTCAGTACAAGCTCATTCCGTATGTATCCGGCTGCAAGCGCAAGAACAGCAACAAGGAATAACACTGCCCCCGTGCTGTTAGGCTGAGGAATTTTTAATGTTTTCAAGCCTTGCAAGACATATCTCCCTAAGAACCGTTTCTGTTTTATTTCCCTTTTCAAGCCCTGTTATTCTATTATCAGCAGAATCCCTTATCCTGACCCTGTGGGATAAAACAGGAACCGCAAGAACAAGAAGGTCTTCGTCAATGATATAGTCTCTGTCTCTTAAAAAGGCAAGGGCCCTGGCGGCTTCAAGATAGTGAAGGCCGGCTCTTGGAGAAGCTCCCAGAATAAAACTCTTGTGTATACGTGTGTCCCGCACTATGTCAGCAACAGTTTCCAGCAGCGAAGGATGACAGAACACATTTTTAACCGCTTCCCTTACTTCCAGAAATTCTTTTGTTTTAATTACCGCTTCGAGTGAATCAAGAATTTTCCCGCCGGGATTATCTTCCAATATGGATAGTTCTGATTCGCGATCGGGAAACCCAAGAGAAAGGCGCATCATAAAACGATCAAGCTGCGCAGCCGGAAGCGGGAAAGTTCCTTCGCTTTCAATGGGGTTTTCCGTTGCAAGCACAAAGAAGGGATCGGGCGGTTTGTGTGTTTTATCCCCAATGGTTACCTGGCCTTCCGCCATTATCTCCAACAGCGCGGATTGAACCTTGGGCGTGGTTCTGTTGATCTCGTCAGCAAGCACAATGTTCGCCAGCACAGGTCCGGGCATAAAGCGGAAGCTCTTGCTGTCCGGATCAAATATATCCACTCCCGTAATATCGTAAGGCAGAAGATCCGGTGTAAACTGAATGCGTTTGAAAATCAGCGGCTTTTTATTTCCACCGGCAATAAGGCGGGCGATTGTTTTTGCAACGGTTGTTTTTCCCAGGCCCGGATAGTCTTCCAGGAGTATATGTCCTCCGGCAAATATTCCGGCTGCAAGAAGTTCAAGAAAATTGTTTTTGCCGCGTATAACCCGTGCCGCGCCTTCAATCAGGGCTCTTGCTTTATCATGTTTGTTCATTTGAAAAGGCCCATTGTTCCGGTTTTCCATTCTTCTCTGGCTTCCATTATCAGGACTTCCGCTTCTTTCCATGTATTTACCCTGGGGCCGTCCAGATTCCGGTTTGTGGAATTGGTAAAAACTATTGTTTTACATCCCAGCTCCCTTAGGCGCTGAATATTTGCCGGAGCATCATCAATATAAACATGGGCGCCGACCGCGCCCTTGTCATTCATAAAACACAGGTCCCAATAGGGAATATCCCAACTGTCAAGCCAGTCAACAGTCTGGGTAATTGTGGTTTTGTGTGAATGTTTTAGAAAGAGTCTATGCGTAATAATTCTGATTCTGATACCCCGGTTGGAAAGTTTTCTTAATGTTGAAGGCGCGTCTTCTATGGGAGGCATGTCCCGAAAAAGGTTGCGCTGCGTTACTGCAAAACGATGCAGGCTTTCATATCCGCCGTATTCCGCAAGGCCCCATTCCTCAAGCCCAAAGGAGATTTCTTTTGTAAGGGATTCTTTGGATTTATTAAGCCATTCGGCAGCTATGTTAAGCATGGCCCCGTAAAAATCCCCTACCACACCGTCAAGATCAACTCCCAGAATAAAATCTTTTTTTTCCATAGCAATATTAAATCCCTGTATCAGTAAAGTATTCTTGAAATCAGAACGGCCATGCTCCTGTCTCTTAATACATAGCGATCCGGATATTTAAGGGGTTCTTCTTCGCCCGGCAGCAAAATATCTTCCGGTGATTCCAGGCCCGTATCAATTACACGGACCCATTTTTTCCCATTTAAGGGTTCGAGGACTTTGAATGTGTTTTTTTTATTTTCTGCGTTAAACATTATAAAGAAATCATTGTCATCCCTGTCGGCCATGATTTCTGCACGGCTGCCGTCCAGCCGAAAAGCAAGGCAAAGTTCCTGCTCGTCCCAATCGGGAGTTTCACCGTCCTTTGTAAACCAGCTTATATCTGGAATGGCATTATAATTGCCGTCCCGGCCCGTGTAAAATTCCGGACGCATAAAACCCTGGTGCCTTCGCCTAAAGGAAATGATTTCTTTTATATACCGGAATAATTCCGTATTCTGTTCAAACAGCTGCCAGTTGTACCAGGAAATTTCATTGTCCTGACAGTAGGCGTTATTATTGCCTCTTTGCGTTCTTGCTATTTCATCCCCGCCAAGTATCATGGGAGTGCCAAGGGACATCATCATGGTTGTGATAAAGTTCTTTATCTGCCGTTTTCGTAAGGCTGAAAGTACCGGATCATCAGAAGGCCCTTCGACTCCGTAATTGGCGCTGTTATTATTGTCAGTACCGTCTCTTGAGTCTTCTCCGTTTTCATGGTTATTTTTATTATTGTATGAAACCAGATCATAGAGTGTAAAACCATCATGGCTTGTAATATAATTAATGGAATGGAAAGGCTTGCGGCCGTCCCTTAAGTAAAGGTCAGAACTGCCTGAAAGTCTTGTCGCAAGATTTCGTATCTGATCAGTATCCCCGCGCCAGTACTTTCGTACCTCGTCACGGAAACGATCGTTCCATTCCGCCCAGCGTCCTCCGGGGAACCAGCCTACCTGATAAGCTCCTCCTGCGTCCCATGCTTCTGCAATTATTTTGGTATTGCTTAATATCGGGTCTTCGGCAATCCGGCGCAGCATGGGAGGGTTTTCCATCAGATTGCCGTTTTCGTCACGCCCAAGAATTGAACCAAGGTCAAAACGGAAGCCGTCTACGTGCATTTCCAAAACCCAATAGCGCAGGCAGTCAAGAATAAAGGTGCGAACCACCGGATGATTACAGTTAACAGTATTGCCGCAGCCGGAATAATTTTTATAATAACGCCGGTTTTCTTCCAGCATGTAATAGATGGGATTATCAAGGCCCCGAAAAGAAAAAATAGGCCCTGTCTCATTTCCTTCTGCAGTATGATTAAAAACAATATCCAGAATTACTTCAATCCCAGCCTTGTGAAGTTCACGCACCATTTCCTTGAATTCCCTGACTTGTCCGCCCGGGTTTTTATCAAACGCATAAGACGCTTTTGGGGAAAAAAAAGCCACTGTGGAATAACCCCAGTAATTTCTTAAAACCTCTCCTGTCCGGGGATTTTTTCTATCCAGCTCATGCTCGGGGAATTCGTGAATGGGCAGGAATTCAAGGCTTGTTATACCCAATTCCTTAAAGTAGGGGATTTTCTCGATAACTCCCCTGTAAGTACCCGGATGAACTACACCTGAATCAGGATGTTGTGTGAGTCCGCGTACATGAGTCTCGTAAAGCACGCTAAAACGCAGCGGATAGTTTAAGGGTTTATCCTCCTGCCAGTCAAACTCATCATCTACAACAATGCAGCGGGGTTTGGTTTTAATATCGTCTTTGGTATTATCCGTAGAAGAACCTATATCCCATTTGGAAAGATCTGTAATGGCTTTTGCATAAGGGTCCAGCAGGACTTTATTTGAGTTAAATCTAAGGCCTCTTTCCGGTTCATAGGGGCCTTCTGCACGGTAAAGATAAAAAGCCCCTGCTTTAAGGCCGGGAATAAAACAGTGCCATATATCGCCCGTGCGGTATTTTCTGTCTTCAAGGCGAATTTCTTCGTATGGGCTGTCCGGTTCCCCGGATTCAAAAAAAATAAGTGTTATTGCTGCAGCATGCCTTGAGAAAATGGCGAAATTAACACCTCTGTCGGAAAGGGTTGCTCCCATGGGCAATGCCTTTCCGGTTTCTGCTGTAAAATTTCCAAAGACCATGGAAAGATTATATCATATAGAATAAATCAACGCTATTCCCGTTGAGCTTCAAAAAATAAATCTAAAAACTCCCCCCGGCTTATTTCCCTTGCGCCAATGGTAAGTTTATAATCCAGAGGCATGCCCAAATCCCAAAAATCAAAGCCGTTTTCTTTAAGGTATTTTACCGTTAGGATCATCTGAACAGTTCCGGCATTGTCCTCTTCATAATAACCGGAATAACTTGTATAGACCCTGCCGGATATGATTCCGAATTCCCCTGCCGCAAGTTTATTCTCCCGGTACAGGGCAAAAGAAACAGGCTTAACCGGCATATCTTCGTGCTTTCGAATCTCCCTTATGGCTTTGACAAAAGGGTCTGTAAGCCAGCCGCTGCCATGTATTTCCACGCACCTGTCGAGTATTAAGTCAAAATCCCTGTCAAAATAAATGTCGTATAAGGGCAGCAATTTTCTTATGCTTTTTTTTATATGCAGCTCCGGAAAAAAAAGACATGATCTTGTTAAATGATGTTTTGGAAACAGCAGGTATTTATCAATCCCGTCCGGGTTTTCCATTATACCGGACATAACCAGAAAACCCGCTGCCATTAAACGCGCGATAAAAAACGGATCAAAATCAATAGCAAGACAAAAGTCTTCTTTGTAATCTGTTTCTTCCAGAGCAAGGGCTGCAGCGGCGCAATTATCAAAAGGAGTCATAAAAACATAGCCTTCCGGCAGATAACGCAGGGGATATATAATGCTACTCTCCAAACAGGGAGGCTGCCTTTTTCATGTTCTGAATTATTGGAACAGAGAACGGGCAGCGTTCTTCGCAGCTTCCGCAGTCAATACATTCAGAAGCCTTGTGTTTAAGGGACCTGTAATGGTCTGCCACAGAGGGCGGAATATTTTTTTGGTCCAGCATTGCTATATCAAGGGACTTGGTCACATTGGCAATGTCAATTTCCGAGGGGCAGGGCTGACAATGGCTGCAGTAAACGCAGCTTCCCTTGATGCTGCCCTGGAAATCCCTGATTATCCCGCTATAGTCTTTTTCTTCGTCACTTGCGTTAAGGTAGGCAACAGCTTCCTTTACATGGCTTACTTCAGAGCAGCCAAGCAGAGCGCTGACCACAGCAGGTCTTGTCAGGGCATAGTGAATGCACTGGGTAACTGTAAGGGGTTTTGCAAAGGGAGAAAATTCTTTAGAAAGAAGTTTTGCTGCTGCAAGGGTCTTCATCACTGTTATGCTTACATTTTTTTGCTCACAGAACTTGTAAAAGCCCTGCCTTGAAGGGTCAAGGTTTTTTTTGTAATCTGCGCTCAAGTTTTTTTCAAGGTAGTCAAGGGCATAGGTATCTGCTGGTATCATGTCAAAAGCAGGATTTAAGCTGAACATCAGAAGGTCGATATGCCCTGTTTCAATAATTTTGCGGGCAATAATGGGATTGTGCGAACTTGCACCCAAAGCCCTAACCTGGCCTTTTTCCTTTAGCTCAAGGGCGTATGGAAGAACATCCCCTTCAAAAACTTCCTTAAAGTGTTCTTCAGTATCAATAAAAAAGAGCATGCCAAAATCAATATAATCGGTTTTAAGATGAAGAAGCAGGTCTTCAAAATATTTTTTAATTGTCTTGTGGTCCCGGCTTATATCATATTGCTGCTT
>Ga0099364_10007851_pt1 | contig 15143 bp, 11 predicted proteins | sample TergutTh196P3_FD_73070 | JGI IMG/M metagenome (GOLD analysis project Ga0099364, IMG submission 73070) | Microcerotermes parvus P3 segment gut microbial communities from Pointe-Noire, Republic of the Congo - Th196 P3 | ecosystem: Host-associated > Arthropoda: Insects > Digestive system > Gut ... | reverse complement strand
TACAACTGGTATAAAACTGGGTACACTTGTTTGGGATGGTCATAGGATTCATCCTTGAATCTGCCGCTGGTCGCGGCGGGTGTAAAACGCAAGAATGATACCTTTCCGCCCGTTTCTCGCCAAAAAATTACCCAAGTTACCAACCACCCCGTGAACGGAAGGGAAAAATGCGACAAAAGGAAAAACGTGTCGACAGACTGGGCCGGCACAGTACCCTTTTGTTTTTGATTGTTTTTTCGGGTAGAATGGGCTCCTGTGTTTGTTCTACTTCCCCCTCTTTCACAAAAAAAGAACCCTCTCATGAGTCATAGTAACATTACTCGCCGTTCCCTCCTAAAATCGTTGGCTGTCGGTACTGCCGCAGTGGCCGCACCCAGTCTGCTCCTTGCTCAACGTGCGGCTCAAATTATTGACGATATCGAAGCCCTCACCGTTACAGGAGACATTCGGCAATCAGTTTCCAAATGGTGTTTCGGCGACATCCCGTTGGATGAATTCTGCAAAATCTGCAAGAAACTCGGAATGGTCGGAGTAGATCTCATCGGCGAGAACGAATGGGACATCGTCAACCAAAACGATATGACCGTGACAATGGGCAACGGTCCCGACAGCATCGGATACGGCTTCAACCGCCTCGAACACCATGACACGTTGATCGAAAGATTCACACGGCTCATTCCGATTGCTGCAGAGAAAAAGGTGCCTAATCTGATCTGCTTCTCCGGCGAACGCAGAGGAATGAGCGACGAGCAAGGAATGGAAAACTGCGTCATCGGACTCAAACGTCTGATGCCGGTTGCCGAAAGACATGGCGTTACGATCCACATGGAACTGCTCAACAGTTTGAGAGACCACAGGGATTACCAAGCTGACAAAACACCTTGGGCGGCAGAAATCGTCCAAAAAGTCGGAAGTGAACGTTTCAAACTCCTCTACGACATTTATCACATGCAGATCATGGAGGGCAACTTGATCGACAACATCCGCCGGTACAAAGATGCCATCGGACATTACCATACTGCCGGCGTTCCGGGACGTAACGATCTCGACGACAGGCAGGAGATTTTCTATCCTGCGGTGATGCGGGCGATCAAAGAGACCGGCTACAAGGGGTTCGTTGCTCACGAATTCATACCGCGCAACCGTGCCCAGGGATTGCAAGCCCTGCGCCAAGCCGTACAGATTTGCGACGTGTAAAGACGCAAGTAATCAACCGCCGGTCGGCAATGTCGCCTATTGTCCTGTATGTCTATCGCCCTGTATTTAGGCACAAAAACTTGTGTAGATGCTACTTGTGTAGATAGTATTGGTCAATAGACCTGTTGGATAACCTCGTCATTCCCGTGAAAACGGGAAGCTAAAGAGAGAACAACAATGTTCACAGAGTCCAATGTTCACAGAGCCCGTAACGTCAGTTAGGGAATCAACCGAACGATTCCCTGGCTTACGCCACGGGCTCTGTGAACATTGGGCTCTGTAAACATTTTTCCACCAGCACGGTAAAATAAAGGCATAACCACAAAGGACACGAACGAATGACTCGAAAAATTACTGCTCTGCCGTCTGTGTCGTTTGGTGTAACGCATGCATCTGGCGAATCTGCGTGAGCAGTTCCTCTATCTGGACATGCTCCTTTTCGGTCTGTCGAATAATCAAACTTTTGGTAGGCATATAAACTTCGATACTTCCCTCTCCGCCCATTCCCATTATCTCCCACGAATCCGGCTCGATGGTCATTTGGACAACGTCGCGAAGGTTATTGATTGAAGTTGCGAAGGGATTGAACGGAGCGTACATAGGACTGTATCCGAACATGGCAGCGTATCCGAAAGGGCTAAGAATGCCGCCATGTCTGGGGAGATACCCGAATGGTACGAAACTGCACCCGTATCCGCCGCCGTACACCCATCCAGCAGCACTTTCTACTCCTGCTGGAGCGGTAGGACTGCCATGTCCGCCGCCCAACGGATTATTGGCTTTGTTCTTACAACAAGTACAACAATCGCAACATTTCGCACTAGCCGACTCACGAAAAATCTTCTCAATATCGCTTTTCTCTTCCGGCGTGAGTTCAGGAGTAATATCCCCTACGTAATGGACTCTCACAGACATGTTCGCTTGCCGCCTTGATGCCTCTGTGGTCGTGATATAGAGCATTTCATTCCTTATGACGTAAGCAAGTTCATGCGGTTCGAACAATATCTTGAGTACGTTTTTTAGTTTTATGCTGTTTGTGTTTGCCGGAAAAAAATCATCCGGTACTATTGGCGTGTCGTACCGGAGAGAAGTACCTGTATTCGCCAATGCCCGCATGTCCAAAATTGCGGGTATATCGTTGGAAGAGAGCATTACACATAAATCCGCAAACGTGGACGTTTCATCGAGAATGATGGGCTGCCTAGCGGGCATTTCTAGTAGGCGCAATATCTGCCGTTCACTTTCCGGTCGCGTGAATTGCCCCACGGTGAGAGGTATTCCTTCGGCGGTTTTTGCTTTCTGCAATTCGATTTGCAGTGCGTCGATTTCCGCTTGGATTTCGGCGGAGGTGCGTAGTTGTTCCTGTGCGTCGGCAAGCGTTGCCGTTACGAAGAAGAGGGCGAGTGAGAGAATTAAGGCAGGGCGTTGCATGGGATTTTTTCTCGGACGAAACGTATGCAGATAGCCTCATGATACGTCCTTTTCTGTAAAAGACAACCTTGAAGGAGACGCTATCTTGAGGGAACCTCTAATAATACAAAAAATCTTTTGCGTTCCTTGCGTATCCTTTGCGTTCTTTGCGGTTAAAAAAGGCTTAACCGCAAAGTATGCAAAGGGTTGTGCAAAGTGCGCAAAGAGTCGATTCGTTGCATTTTCGACACACAACAATATGAAAAATCGATTTTTAGAGGTTCCCAAAAGAAAATCGGCGGTTTCTGGCTTTTCGCAGTCTAGGTTTACCGGTATGCGGGTTCCGATTACGATTCCATTACATCGGTTTCCCGACTCTTGGCAAGTTCGTTTGCTTCGTCTTCGTGCTTTTTCGTCAGTTTTTGAATTTCCTCCTTGGTGGAATCGCGGACATCTTCCGAAAAGATTTTACTCTTTTCAGACTGCTCTGCCGTTTTGTTGCCATCCCGCCGTACATTGCGGATGGCCACTTTCGCTTCTTCGCAGAGTTCTTTAATTCGGGCAACCATCTTTTGCCGTACCTGCGTTGAAAGCGGCGGGATATTCAAGCGGACAACCCGACCGTCGTTGTTCGGTGTGTATCCCAAATCGGCAGCGATGATACCCTTTTCGATTTCTTTGAGTGTACCGGCATCAAAGGGGCGAATCACGATTTGATCCGGTTCGGGACATGCAAGGGTCGCAACCTGTTTAAGCGGCGTGGCGACCCCATAGACATTCACTTTCACGGAATCGACAAGGCCGGGATTTGCCCGACCAGTACGAATGCCCGTAAGGTTTTGTTTTAGTTTCAGGATGGCTTTTTCCATACGATCCTCGACATCAAGAATAATTTCGTCAGCCTGCATAGTGTCCTCTCTGGTTTACTCAATGAACTTGAACCAATGGAAACGCCACCCCACTGGCACAAGGGACAATTATAGCATAAATGGTTCGAAAATGTTTTGACTCCGCCCGAGTTCTGGGTTGCACATCATTCGGTCGACACGTTTTTCATTTTGTCAGCATTTCTGAGAAAATCGAGGTTTTCGACCAAACATATCCCAACACGTCTGCCTTTTTTACGTAGTACACGTAATAAAATCCCTTTTCTCACAGAGGTTAATCGTGTCCACACCATCAACCCCCTCTGCTCCCGATACGCTCCCCCTTTTCGCCGAATGCCTCGAAAAAGTGCCCGATCCCCGCTCCAAACAAGGTATACTGTAAAATGCCGATGATTGCACTTTTTTCTTTGTGTTCTTTGTGCACTTTGAGGTTAAAAAGAATCAACCACAAAGTGCACAAGGGATACAAAGGAGACACGAAGGAGAAAAGGTGAATTATTGCCGTGTCGCAGTATACTTGCCCTCCCGCCACCACCCTCCTCGCCTTCACACTACTCGTACTGCTCGCCAACGTCTCCACCCCCGCCGAAATCGCACAATGGACAAAACGACTCCTCAAAAAACTCTTCTTTCCCGCACTTACTGTGCTGGCGAGAAAATTTTACACAAAACACACAGAGCCCGTGGCGTAAGCCAGGGATTTACCGTAACGTGTCCCTGGCTTACGCCACGGGCTCTGTGAACGTTTCTTCCTTTGCGCCCCTCGCGTCCTTGTATGTTTTCTGTCGGCGAAAAACGTTCTCTTGTGCGTTACAATGGAACCTTGTCATTTTGCCTCCAATGGAAGACCAAAATGACAAAAAATCGTAAACTGCCGGGACTTCGATCGCGTACTGACAGACTAAAAAAGAGTCATGCCGCCGCAAAGCATGAAGCCCGACGGTATTTCCTGTTAAACTCGAACAATTGCCAGAGACGAAAACGATCTCGCATAGGCAAGTCGCATAGGCAAGGATGAGAAAAAATCAAAACCTAACACATAACGAAACCATGACAAACAACGACAACCTAAATTACATTGGAATCGATGTCGCCAAAGAAACGCTCAACGTACACCGACTTTGGGATGAAAGCCGGGAGCGTAATGGAGTGTAGCGACCGGATTCTACAGGTTGATCCGGTCGCTGCGCGTTGCTACGCTCCCGGCTTTCATCAAACTTGCACGCCTACCGAAGGTTGGCAAAAGTTCCTCCACTGGATCAAAGACGAACCGCCAACGCTCGTTCTCTGCGAAGCCACCGGAGGATACGACAAAAAACTTCGTCATCGCTCTCGCCGAAGCCGAAGTGCCCTTCCGCGTCGTCAACGCCGCAAGAGTCCGAGACTACGCAAAGAGCCTCGGCATACTCGCCAAGACCGATAAAATCGATGCGAAAGTCCTCGCACAGTTCGCCGCCGAAAGAATACTCAAATCTCTCATCGTCTGGCGACGGCAACTCATCAAGACGCGAACCATCATCGGAACCAACTCGAGCATGCTTCTTACAAGACCATCAGGGTTGGCGGGAAAAATGAGCAAAGAAAAAACAGAGCCCGGTGCGGTAGCACCGGAGCTTCCGCTCCGGGCTCTGTGAACTTTTTATCCGCCGGCACGGGATGCGGGCATCACAGGACAAAGTTGCTGGGCAGTTTCACTAGCGTTGCTCCCCAGGAGAGTCCGACACCGAAGCCGACGAGCATCACCCACTCGCCCGGCTTGAGCACTCCGCTGTGCCAGGCATCGACCATCGCAATCGGAATACTGCTCGACACCGTATTTCCCCGGTGCAGCACATCATTAAAAAAGTTCATCCCCTTCAGATGGCACAACTCTTGAAGACGGTCGAGCATGTACTTGTTTGCTTGATGAAAGATGTAACATCCGACATCCTCCCGATTTTTGCCCGACTTTTGGAGGAGTTCATCCACCATAGGGGGAACTCTGTCCACAGCAAAGGAAAAAATGCCGGGGCCATGCATTTTCAGTTGGTTTAAGGAGCGGACGCTCCCCTTCCCGTCGGGCTGTTCGACGGCGGTCGCCTCGGAAGGGGGCAAGCGGTGTCCGCCGGCGGGAACGATCAACAAGTCGGCACCGCTCCCATCGGTGCCGAAAACAAAGGGGCCTATCGGCTCTTCCTTTGCCGCTTTTGCGGCCGACAACAGCGTCGCGGCGGCACCGTCGCCGAAAAGAGGCCGGCTTGCCCGGTCGTTGGTGTTGATGTACCTCGAATAGGTTTCCGAAGTGAGCAATAATACTTTTTTTGCCGCTCCCGTTTCGATTAAGCCTTTGGCAAGGGAGAGCCCGTAGATATAACCGCTACATCCCAGATTGAAATCAAGTGCCCCGCACGCCTTCGGCAACCCAAGCCGTTCATGAATGATGCATGCGGAGGTCGGCAAAAAATAGTCGGGTGATTGCGTACAGAAGAGGAGGAAATCGATGTCTTCATGTTCGCAACTGCCGTTTTCCAGTAGGGTTTCGGCGGCACTGACCGCCATATCGGTTGCGGTTTCTTCGTCGCCGGCAATGGGTCGGCTTTCGATGCCGAGTTTGCGGACGATCTTCTCTTTTGTCCAGTGAGGAAAGTGCTCAACGAGTTCGGCATTGTCTAGCCGTCGGCTCGGAAAGTAGCACGCAATACTCTGGATTTCGGCAAGGGAACGCTTCATTGCCCGTCATTGTACCGCAGTAGGCCGCGTGCTGTCAAGCGGAGCCGGGCGAAAAGGTGTGTCAAAATTTAGTGGGTATTCTGACTATCCTTTTTTGCCTTTTCTTCTGAAACTGCTTAAATCATAGAGCAAGCCTAGAAAACGCCTTGTTTTCTAGGCTTTTTTGTTAAAAAAGACATGTTTAGTATGGTTCCCTCTTGTACAACATGGTGAGGTATGGTATCATATTGTTTAGAAAAATTGTACAACATTCAAGCAACCCCCAAAATAGTACCATAACCGAAGGAGAACAACTATGCCGGAAATCGTCTATGTTTTTACTAACGAAGCCATGCCTGACTATATCAAAATCGGCAAGACTTCACGGGACGACATCAAACAACGTCTTGTCGAGCTTTCTTATCCGAGTGGTGTACCTCTGCCGTTCGAGTGTCTATATGCCGCGGAAGTAGAGGACGCGAAGAAAGTGGAAGATGCTCTTCACGCTGCGTTTGATTGTGATCGCCCGAATAAAAAACGGGAATTTTTCAGAACGCACCCAAGCAGGATCATCACAATACTCAAAGCGTTTGCCAAGTCCGATGCCAGTGCCATGGCAAGAGAGGAACTCAACAGCATCACAGCACCGGAAGACAAACAAGCCATCGGTCATGCCGCAGAAATCAATGCTGCGCGTGGAGGCAAGTTTAGTTTCAAGGATACCGAGATTCCACTTGGCGCAGAACTGTCTTTTGTCCACGACGAAGCGAAAAAATGCACTGTTGCCGAAGGTAATACTGTGGAGTATGAGGGGCAATCTTATAGCCTAACTGCTCTTGCAAGAAAACTTCGAATTGCTGCTGGCTATGGCGATTACAACGTTCCAGGACCGAGATGCTTTCTTTACAAAGGCGAATGCCTGAGCGAACGCAGAGACAGAATGGTAATGGAAAGAGGAGCGGAGGGATAAAAAACTTCCCGTCCATTGAAACAAAAAACAGAATTTATAACCTAACGGTCTCGTTTCCGAGAAGTTTTATCTCTTCTGTTTTGAAGCATTACACGACACGTTTTGGCATAAGTAATTTTTGCAGGCTCTCTTTCATGAAGAGTGGGTAAATTTTTCAAAAGCACCTCGGTTTTCGCTGGTGTAAAATGTTGTTTGCAACAACTCCATTTTTCCTTGCACTCCCACCGAGATGCTACTCAAAACGATACTCAATTTTGTTGCGAATTACAAGTCCTTCCGCTTCGGCAAAGTTGCCTTCAATGAAAAAGGAAGCGAAACTCCACACATCACCGCCGAGATCTTTCCTCGCAAGAACAGCAAAGCAACTTGCTCCGAATGCGGCAAAAAATGTCCGACTTACGACACCGCTAAAACTCCTCGCCAATTCGAGTTCGTTCCCCTTTGGAACATTCCCGTCTTTTTTTTGTACAAAATGCGTCGTGTAACTTGTCCTGAGCATGGAGTGATTGTCGAAGGCGTTTCGTGGGGCGATGGCAAGTGTACACAGACCATCGAACAACGACAATTTCTTGCGAACTGGGCAAGACGTTTGAGTTGGTCAGAGGTTGCTGAATGTTTCAACACGACCTTCGGTAAAGTGTTTCGTGCCGTCCAATGGATTGTCGATTGGGGCTTGAAACATCGAAACTTGGACGGCGTAGAATCGATCGGTGTCGATGAAGTTCAAATTCGTAAGGGACATCATTATGCAACGCTGGTGTATCAACTTGACGCTGGAAACAAAAGGCTTTTAGGCATTGAAGAGGGACGTACCGAAGAGTCGTTGGAGACGTTTTTCGAGGAGTTCGATGAGGGCACCGAAGGAGCAGAGAAACGTTCGTTGAAAGTGAAATGGGTATGTAGCGATATGTGGAAGCCTTACCTGAATGTGATTGGCAAAGTTTGCACGAACGCGTTGAACATTCTTGATCGTTTTCATGTGAAAGGTCATCTGACGGATGCGGTGAATGAGACTCGCAAGTCGGACGTGTGAAAGTTGCGGGCGGAGGGACGTGAGGCGGTGCTTACGAAGAGCAAATATATTTTCTTAAAGAATCCTGCAAACTTGACGGACGATCAGGCGGATAAGTTGTCGGAGTTGTTGGGTTACAATCTTCGTGTGGTTCGATCGTATTTGATGAAGGAGGATTTTGAGCGGTTTTGGGAGTATCGGAGTGCGTATTGGTCGGGCCGCTTTTTGGATGCTTGGTGTCGTCGTGCGATGCGGAGCAAGATAGAGCCGATGAAGAAGTTTGTGCGTATGGTACGGAAGCATCGGGAGTTGTTGATGAATTGGTTTCGGTCGAAGGGCTTGTCGAGTGGAACGGTGGAGGGTTTTAACAACAAGGTGAAACTGACGGCGAGAAGAGCGTATGGTTTTCAAGCCTTTGAATCCTTTAAAACTGCTCTATTTCACGCTCTAGGAAAACTACCTGAACCAAAAACCACCCATAGATTCTGGTGAAGAGCCGGTTTTATTAACAACCATGATAGCGATGCGTTTTTTTATGAAAAGCCCCAAAAAAGGATAATCAACAGAACTTAATTAGTTTCTGTTGATATACTTCCCTTTCCTTTAGCATGAGTCTATGTGTCTTTATTTTTTTGTTGTCAATCGTTAGGGAATGTGAGTTTGCTCTTGTTTATCCCCTTTTCGCTTCGCTGTGGCGCACCCTCAACGCAGAACCATATAAAATGTCTTTTTTCCACCAACCCGTTCACTCCTCTTTTCGCCCACACGCCAACGATGCCATCACCGATAAATTATGACTGAAAACAGCAATGTACGAGTTTGAGTACATCGTTCATATCGTGGAGTAGTTGGTCGATTCTATTGTAATGATCGTGATAATTTTTTACGATGTTGGGCAGTTGGTCGTTTTCGGACTGCCACAAAGCAGAAAAAATGTCTTCGGCTATTTTACGCATCGTTTCAAGTACGGTGAGGTTTTATTAACAACCATGATAGCGATGCGTTTTTTTATGAAAAGACCCAAAAAAGGATAAACAACAGAAACTACGCAATACCGTATGTATCACAAGCACGGGCAAATAACCCTGTTCATGAACGGCTGTAACCCGTGTGTGGGCTGTGTTGCTATCCGCTGTTAAAGTTCGACGACCACGAACTCGCAATGTTGCCCACCGCACTCATGTCCGCCGTCATTCTCGCCATCGCCTGCTCCATCGCGTAAAACTGCTTCAAATACATCTGACGTTTCCACTCCAAACGCTCCTCCATAAAAGCAATCCGTTGCTCATTTCGGTCTATCGACGTCGATAATGTATCAATCCTTGCCGGCGCTGCACCCGTCATCTCCAACGACCCCGTCAGCCTGTCCGTAAGATCACTGAACATTTGGGAAAATCCCGTCTTGACCGTAACTTCTTTGCCGTCAATTGTTTCCGTTCGCTCACTGGCAAAGAACTCCTGTATCGCTTCGTGATTTCTGTCCCACGCCGCTTGGAACTTGTCTTCGTCAAAGGATAAGAAGCCCGTCTCTAGACTCATCCCGGAACCCGACTCGATGTCGTCAAAATTCGCCCGCATCGAAATACCCAAGTCCGACAATGCCCGAACACCGGGTATGCCCTCTATGGTGCGGAGTATCATATTGCTGACTTCCCTGTCAAACTGTTTCGCTACCGCACTGTTCCACAATACTCCTCCCTCTTCCATGACTTGGATTTGCCCATTGGGCCCAATGGCAAAGGCGATCTGTTTGTTCAATTCCTCCCGGTACTTATTGTAGTTTTCAACGAACGTTTGCAGCGTAACCTTCACATCCATACTGGAACTTTCGCTGCTGATTGTAACCGGCGAGTCGGACACGCCTGTTACCGTTATGTCCATCCCTTCCACGACTCCCCTGAATGTATTGGTACTGGAGGATAAAATCATACCGGTCGCTCCCCCGTAAGCGATTTTGGCATCTTTCGCTTCGGTCATCGTGGTCGTGGCGAGTCCGAGAGCGGAGAGGTCAATGTTAAAAGCCCCCGATTCCCCCGTCGATTTACTGGAGACTGAAAGCCGATAGGGCGCACTGGAACCATCGCGGACAATGGATGCCGAATAATTCGCATTGAGTGCGTTGATTTTATCCCTGACATCAGTGAGGCTGTCGGTCGCTTCGATTTCGATACGGTGTGTTTCCGAATGGTGGATTCGCCGCCGTCCATCGTCGTCAGCCCGCGAAGCACCGAGTGAGCCGGCGATACCCAAACTTTCGGCAAACTTGGAGGTGCCGACATCCTGAATGGAAAACATTCCCGTCCCGCCGGCGTATTCTTCGATAGTGATTCCATCGCCGGTGGAGTTAATCGTGGCAGTAACGGCCAGCCCCAACGTGTTGATGGCGTTGATGAGGTCACCGACTGTCCGGTGCCGTTCCGGGTCGATAATAATGGTTCTCACATTCGGCACCATCGGGCGTTCCTGCATCGTATTTCGGTCAGTGTTCGGCACCATCAGGCTATCGGTAATTTCGATTCGCCCATTCGCCATCGCCGCGCCCGCTCCGCCGTTCAGTTCGGAGAGCAGCGTCGTATGGGTAACGACCTGGCGGTTCAAACTGCCGCCGTTGACCCGGGAACTGGCCTCGTCGATGTTGAGTCCGAAGTTTGCCGCAATTCTCGGATTGATCATTCCGGTCATCACTTGTTCGGGTACTTCGGGTACTTCGGGCTCGTAGGTAACACCCATCTGCGCACCGGGTACGTTGGCGGCGATTCGAGTTTCCAAGCCATGTTCGGCATCGTAAACGGCTTGCGCTCCCATCCCAGCGGTCAAGACGACCGGCGACGGTTCCTGGCCTTGAAACCATGAGGGCAATTCACTCCACAAGTCCGCCATCTGCGTATTGATTGCCTCTTGTACCATTCTGTCCCGTTCGTCGGGATCAGTCTCGTCTAAAATGTCCTGCGAAAGATGGAACGTGAACTTTTGGTCGGCAAAGTGATAGTTAGCACCGGGAGGATCCGCCGTCGTAAAGGCGAAGGTGAAGCCGTTCATCCAGTGCGTTTCCGCAAAGGTTAACTGTGCCGTTCCCGCTTCACTGCCGGCGGTCGAGATGGTCGTTGTGTTGCCGACGGCTGCATCATTGAGAGCAGATGCGGCAAGATTGTCCCATCGTTGAAGTTCCGGCGGTTGGATTTGCCCATGCGAAAGGGGATACTGCGTTGCCCAATTTTCATCCGCTGCAATATCCTGCCAATGGTGCGCCAGTTGAGCATCAATCGCCTCCTTGACCATCAGATTCCGCTCGTCGTCGTCAGCGGCGGCATCGAGGGCATCTTCATCGAGAAAGAAGGTGATCGTCCGGTTGGTCTGGTCATAGATGCCATTGGGGTCTGCACTCGGATCGGTCGTAAATCCGAACGTAAATCCATTCAGCCACGGGATATTTCCGAAGTCAAGGACGGCATCGCCGGCTCCGCTCGATATGGCTGCGCTTCCGCCGCTTCCCCCCGACACGGCATCGACTGCCGGTACTGCCGGGATGGCCGGAATGGCCGGGATGGTGTAATCCTCCGCTCTGTCCCGGAAAATCATATTATGCGAGGTCGAACCGGTGTTATCCACCACTTCCAAGCCGGTTTTTTCGCCATTGATACGCACGGTAAGGTTCACTCCCGCGTCGGCTAACTTGGCATTGTAGAGTTTCACTGCATCGGCGAGCGTGTGCATTGACTTAATGTCTTCGTAGGTGAAGACGAGGTCTGCCGTGTTGCCCGCCCGGTCTTGCACTTCCACCGCGCCGGGCAGCGAAGGGGCTCTCCCCTGGAGACCGGCAAGTCCGAAACCGCTATTGAGCGAAGACATCAAGACGGTATCCAATCCGCCGAGCAGGTTCCGCGTTTCAAACGTCCCCGACTTGACCGTGTCGCCGTTCAGCACGGAACCAAAGGCGGTGCCGGTAATCGTGTCCTCATTGGTAGTCCCGCCGATACCCAGCCGGGCAACGATGCTGTTTTGGACATTCGACGGGTCAATCCGCTCGACGCTAATGAGCGTCAATGTTCCTCCGTCGATGGTGGTATCGGCAATAATCAAACCATTTCCTGCTCCATTGACGCGGAATTCAACGTCGATAGTACCGTCAATTTTATCATTAAAGAACTCCGCCTGTTCTTCGAGTGTCATGGCGGCGAGGTCGTCTAATTCGTCTTGCGATAGTTCGATGGTAACGCCGCTGCCGTTCTTGTCCCTGATGCGTGTCATTCCGGGATCCCCGTTGGGGGCAAAGTCAACCTCCCAGTGATAGATTTCTCTGGGCGTGGCGAAGAGTCCGGTTTCGTCTTCGATTTCCAACGAGTGTGCGGTGCCGGTTGTGTTGTCCACGACTTCCAAGCCGTCGCCAGCCGCGTTGACTTTAATGGTAATGTCGGCGGGTCCGCCAGCACCGTACGTTCCCGAATCAAGCCGGGTATTGAAAAAGACGGCAAGGTCTTCCATGCCGTATGCGGGAAGTGCAACTATGTCGCTTGCCGTAATGTTTATGGTTGTCGTGTTTCCGTTTTTATCCGTAAGAACAATGTCGCCCGGCACAGCATGTTCCGCAAAGTCTTCGGCAAGTTTAACGTCCAGACTATTATAGTCTCTATCGCCCAAGACAAAGACATCTGTCAACGGTTCCCGCGCAACGGACATGATGCCTGTGCCGGTAGTGGTATCGCGGATGACCAATCCGTCTCCGGCGGCATTGAGTTCCACGACCATTCCCAGTGCTGGATTCGCCGCCGCCAGTTTATCGTTGAAAAGCGCAATGACGCTGTCTTTATCGGTGATTGCGTCGATGTCCGCCTGCGTGATTTCAATGACCGCATATTCTCCTTCTCGGTCTGTAAATCGGATTTTTCCCGGCTCCGAATCGGTGATGGCAGAGACGATGTTCACGTCCGTCAGCGTTGTATTGGTCAATCCCAGCCGGGCGGCCAAGTCAAAGTTCACATCTTTCACTGTGGTGGCATGCGTCGTCCCCTCCGACTTGTCGAAAATGTCGAAACCGTCGAAGGTGCCGTTCACCTTCAATTCAACGTTCGAGCCGGCGGCTTGCAGTTTCGCATTGAGCGTGTCGGCAATCGCACTAAAAGCGGCACCGCGCACCGTCGATGTCTGGGCGTTGATAGTGTTAAACTCCAACATCCCGATCTCCATCTGGTCTAACGAAATGATGGTCTCGTTCCCCGCCTTGTCCGTAAAGGACATTTGGAGCGGATTCTCAAAACTGGTGCGGTTGTACAAGTCCGTGAAAAAGGTCGCAGTGGTACCTCCGAGACTATTCGGATTGGTTTCGGTCAGCCCAAACATTTTGAGAATCGGATTGGTCGAACCGACCTGCGAAATGGAGGTAAATCCGTTGCCGACCGTGTTGTCTTCGAGGACAAAACCCTTGCCGTCGTCGCTGATTCGGGCGGTTACTTTTCCGGCGACTCCGTTCTGATCGAGGGCAGTGTTAATGGTATTGAGCAGATCGCCGACGGTGATTTCCCGATGGACGGGAGGTGCGCCCGCTTCCAGTTTTTCCTGGTCGGTTTCCCTCTTAAAAAAGTCGATGGCGACCCGTGAACCATCGCGGGTGTAAATTGTAAAATCGGTTAAAAACTCGTCAAAGACGAGTCCGGTGCCGTCATTGAGCAGGGACAACGACATACTTTCGCCGAGCCGCCAAATCGTGCCGCCCCGAATGACTCCGTTGTCGTTGACGATGTCGCTTCCGTTGAGGTCCTTTCCGAGGAGTCCGAGCGAAGCGGCAGTGGTTCCGCCGGAAACTTCCTGCACCATCATTTTACTGGGATCGCCGCCGCTCACATCCCGAAGGACGATACGGTCGCCGTCCAATTCGGCAATGACATCGACATCGTGGTTATCATTGATGGCGGTGATGACATCTTTGATGGTCATCGCATTGCGGAGGTCAATCGTTCCCCGGATGCCGTTGCCGTCGATGAGCCGGATGTAGCCTTTGGTTACGCCTAATCCGCCGTTAAGGTCTTTGAGTTCGATACTGTTATCTGTTTCGACTGACCAGCCTTTTCCGATGGTAATGGTACCGGTTTTTCCGAGCGCATCGGTATCGCTTGCGACTCCTTGTGCGACGGTTTGCTGTGCCGATGCCATTTGCAGCGGGGTGAATGTATAACTTCCAATGATGGGTGTGCCGGTTCGTGTGGCTTTGATGAGGTTTTCGTTGCTGCTGAACACTTCGGTTGCGCGAAAGGGTGTAACATTATTGAGTCGCCGGATCATGTAACTGGCGGGCAGAAAGACTGCCATAAGATTGGTGAGCGCATCTCTTTCGGCGGCAAGTCTTTCGGTTCGGGCTTGCAGATTATCTTTGGCGATACTGTCGATTTTGATCAACTGGTCGACGAGGTCGACGTAGTTGATACCGGAGATGAGTCCGACGTTTAGTTGTAATCCGCTCATGGTTTTTTGCACGTAAAACGTTAACAGAGCCACAATCGTAAGATTGCGTAAAATTCGTCTCGCAATCTTACGATTGCAGCTCTGCGAACATGTCGTTTATCGGCATTTTTTGCGTGTGAGTTCCGTTTTTTCCGGCAAATCGGATTAACGAAACTTCGACGTATGGACATTATAGGCAAAGAATTACGGATTTCGTAAAAAAACGGGTCATTTTGGGGAAAATAGTGAGAACGTTACCGGTAGAATCGGAACAGCACGGAAATAGAATTCAGTGTATTCCGTGATATTCCGTGTGTTCTGCGTTAAATTTTTTCCAATTGGGTTGTTTTCGTTCTCATTGGTGGATAGAGAATCGATTGCATTGGGTGTTGGATGTGAGTTTTGGTGAGGATGGCAATCGTACTTGTTGTGGAAATGGAGCGGAGAATTTGGGCAAGTTGCGTCGTTTGGCGCGGGGGTTATTGGGTAGCGTGAAGGGCAAGCAGAGTGTTCCGCAGATGATGTTTCGAGCGGCTCTGTCGTC
>Ga0099364_10007850_pt1 | contig 15143 bp, 12 predicted proteins | sample TergutTh196P3_FD_73070 | JGI IMG/M metagenome (GOLD analysis project Ga0099364, IMG submission 73070) | Microcerotermes parvus P3 segment gut microbial communities from Pointe-Noire, Republic of the Congo - Th196 P3 | ecosystem: Host-associated > Arthropoda: Insects > Digestive system > Gut ... | reverse complement strand
AATCCTATTTCATGCAATATGAACAGCTCAATTTACATGTTAATGGTTTTATTCACCTTCTCGACAACATTCACAAGCAATTAACTACGTACGCTAACACCGTTGACCAGCGCGACAAGGCTGATGCTAAGAGTTTTGGGCTTTAAATCTGAAACGAAAAGGGGTGCAGATAAAGAATCTTTGCTGTACCCCTTTGTTTATCTGACGAAAGATGAGGGTGGTTAATTGACAGATAGACATGGACTAAGAATAGGTGTTGCCGTGCTTGTCGGCACAGCACTTGCTTTTCTGTTTCCGTTTTTCTACTTCACGCTTCTCAGCCAAGATGCAAATAGTGAAGACAGCATCGCAGGGCAAAATATCGTCTATGTATTGGTCAATGAGGATCTTGGCACGATGTTTAACGGTGTCGAGTACAATTTGGGTGCAGGTTTTGTGTCGCTTGTAAATCAAGAATCTAATACTCTGTGGAACACGGCATCTCGCTCGGTCGCAACAGCGGGGCTCGCGAACGGCGCGTACGATGTAAAAATTATTCTTCCTCAGGATTTTTCAAAGAACCTTTTGTCTCTCCAGAGTTCTGAGCCAATGAGGGCGCAGGTATTATACGAGTTGCGCCCCGGTCATAGCGACATGACAAAGGTTGCTATTTTGGAAAATGTTGGGCTCGTTTTGCGAAGCTTCAGCGAGAGAGTCATCCAAATGTACTTTTCCAGCATTTTAGGAAATTTATATGAAGCCCAACGCAACATAAAGGCAATTGCACAGGGCGAACAGGCGGTGCAGACCGCTTTGGAGTCTCGTGTTTATATTCCTTTTACTAACTTTCCCGACTCCTTTGTATCAGTAGTTTCTGTTTCTGAATCTCTCGTCGTAAGGAATCATAGTTGGGAGGAGCAGCAAAAAGTATTCACAGAGCAGGTACAAGAGTTCTTGATTGAAACAGCGGAGGAGCTTTTGTTACAGCTTGATAACATGGAAGAATATCGTCTTCTTCAAGAGCAAATCGGCATATTAAACTTAACAAACGCACAAAGTGCCATTGAACTGCAAGCACTCACAGACGAAGAACATTATCGGATATTTTTTGATGCTACGCACGAAACGACAAACACGTACATAGATGGCTTTTTGTCTGAGGATGCTGATGCAGCCCATATTGGCATTATGCAGAATCTGATAAACGGACGAAATCGCATAGCTGATGACCAAAGCGGTCGGATTGGCGCGTTAGTTGCTATGGCAGAGCTAATTGATGAGCAGATAGTAAGCTTAGCCATCCTGCGAGGCGACATTGCTGAAACCTTTTTTGGCAGCCGAGAGCTAACCCCCGAAACGGTAACAGAGGAGGATATTCGCGCCGCGATTCCGAGTTTGATTGTTGACCCTAACACGGAAACGACAAGCATAGCTTCGGCATACTTTGCTCGTCTGCATACTGACATTTGTGGTCTCGCAATAGATGATTTAAAAGAAACGCTCCCTGTTTTACAAGAGTCGGGTCTGATTACGAGCGAGCAGCTTGTAGAATATCAACAAGCATTTAATATCATTGAGCGTTATATCAGCGAAACGCCGGATGTATCGTCGGACGTGTCACACCAATTTATATTAGTTGATACTGAACTCGTATCCGAATTATCGGATTTGTCAGACATTGATTTTCCACTCCTGATAAAACAGTTGCAGTTACTTGACCGTATTACAGGACAAATTATCGTCATATTTGGCGCGGCAAGCGGGAGCGGGCTGACAGTGGGCGGTTTTTACAGCTCACTTCCGTCTGAAAGCAGCGAAACAATTATCGAAAATGCCGCACCCGACTCCGTCTATTTGAAATATGCCAACCCGTCACAGAGCGAGCTGAGCGAGGCGGTTGCAGACAGCTTAGTCGATATATTTTTTGAGCAGGGCTCTGCAATTTGGTATGATGTAGACGGACATTATCACGCACTTATCGACGCAAGAAATGGCGGTGATAGCTTTGAAACGCTTGAGGAAATTATAACAGGCTTACCTACTGCCGATATGCTTGCAGAGGAAATACATGAGCTGCTCACCTGGCACGAGGAGATGAAGGCTGCCCTTTCCGAAGAATATGCGCAGTGGGAAAGCAACCCGATTGTACTGCTTGATATTGTAGAGTACTATCAACACAGCAATGCTATTGAGGGTGATACCTACCTCTATTTTGACCCTGTCGGGGGTAGTTACCTCTTTGATAACCTTGCATTTCTTTCTGAGCGTTCCGCATTGTTTGCCCAGACGACCGGAGATGCAGCGGCAGATATTCAGAGCTTAGAAGAACACTTTTCATCTCTTACCGTCTATGCTGAGGAGGCTCATGCCAACGCTGAAGCAATTATTGACGATATGGGGAGCCTTTTGTACGAGTTTGCGCCGCAGGTTGGGGCAAACCTAACATATGCAGATAATTTTGCAAGCGTTTTGTCAAATGCACGAATCGGCGGTGCTGACAACCCGGATGTACTGAGCTTCTTGGCAAACCCCATTCAGTCTGTTCGCTCTGACGGAGATAGTGATACAACTGTGCCGGTTCGGCGAAACACTCTGATTCTGTTTGCTTTTGTACCGATGACTTTTGTTATAGGAATGGTACTCGGCTGGAGGGTTCGCTTGGTCTCGCGGCGCGGAAAACGAGGAGTGGAGCGATGACCAATATACTTTCATTTATACTAATTGTGCTGTTGCCTCTGTCCATAACAATGTCTGATGAGCCTGAGCCGGGGCAACTTATTATCAACGACCATGTAATCTATGAGAATAGAGAAGAAACCGCACACCAACGCTCAATTGGTCACGAGCTCGTACCGAATCTGTTTTTATCCGATATGACGGAGCGCGAGCTGTCAAGAAGGACATTGCAAGAAACAGAGCTTGCTGAAGCGCAGGCATTGCTTTTTATATATCCACAGTCTGAGGACATCTTTTCAACAGAGAAAGTGCAAGCAATCTTATTTACTGACCAACCATTAGAATCCGTGCGTGTTATGTCTGACTCGATGTCTAATACAACAGTAACTGCTTTACCAAGTTGGATTGTTGGGATGCTTGTAGGCGCGATGCTTGCAACGCTCGGTTATGTCGGTGTTATTATTGGCAGACGGTTGGCAAAAAGGAGGCGACAGACATGACTGCAATCAACATTGGTCTACATATTAAAGAGCAGGTCATTGACCTGCGCGTACCAAGCGACGTAACAATACGACAGTTGTGTGAGATAATCACGGCGGGCTTGGCAACGCAGGGTATATATTTACCTGCTGAATTTCGCCTGCATGTTTTGAACAAGCCAATACGGTTAGATGATGACATCTATGTTCGGGAGTACCCATTGGCAAACGGAGACCGCTTAATGGTAGTAACAGATGATGTTGTATAGCTTAGTTTCCAATAGGCAAGAGCTACAGAGGGAGGGGTGGAGAAATGGGTGTGACCATTAAGGCGCACACAGTCCAAGCGGATTTGCGTAAGTTAAATGACGAGCTACGCTCTGTGCGGGACCAAATACACGATACGAAAGATAAAATCAACGCATACTTGAGAGACGGCTCGCTGTCAGGCTCAACTTATTATGCACACAAGAACTATCTGAGTAGCGGACATCTTCCATTTTTAGACAGCTTTAGCCGTGAGCTTGACACATTTATATCAGCAAACAATACGCATATTGCAGCGATTGATACCCACCTGATGCCGTATGATTTGTACAACGAAAATATGATTGAAAGCAATTTGGCTGAGGCTTCAAGGTCAATTGACAAGCTGAATCATTTTGTTTACGATTTGAATATGCGTGATTTCGCAAAGCCACTCTCAGAGAGGCGTGACTTTCAGAAGACCTGGATTGAGCGTCAGGCACGCCTGGCTAACTACATTACTGCGACAAACACGATATACAACTTCACCAAAACCGCAATGCAGCGTTTGGAGCGAAATTTACTCCGTATTGAATATGCAAGGTCATGCCCGACAACAGGCTCTTTTCTGTTGCCAAGCGCACGCGAGATGTATTACATAGCATTTAAACGCGGTGTTGAGCCTGATACTGAGATGCTGTTCGCTGCGGTGCTTAGTGAAGACGGAACTGTGAACTGGAAAATCCTGAGACGTCTTGACTGGGATAAAGCTTCTCTGTGCATTCAGCACATTGCGGGCGAAGATGTGTTCTGGCTATTGGTTGATGAGGTTAGAAACGCGGAATGGTGCTTCGATAGATGGAACGAAAATGAGTTGTGGGATGATGTCACGTATAGGAGAAGCGACCCGATGTTATTATTAGAGAAGCTCAAAGACCATCTTATGATGGAGGAAATACGCAAAATAAAAGAAGACCCGCGATTTAGTCTTGAGGCATTCATTGAAGCTACAGGCAAGGAGCGGGAAGCTATTCTCACGGCTTACCTGGACGAGGTTTTTCCCGTTTTTGGGTTGACGGATAAGCCTAATATTGAGTTTGATAATAGCTTAGGAAATGCGAGCGGGAAGTATCACCATGGGCTATACAATGCATTATTAATAAATTCTTTGATGGTTGAAAATTTCGATGCAGATAGTTCATATGATTTATTTGATACAATCGTGCATGAATTTCGACACGTTTACCAGGTATGCGCCGTAAACCGCCCGCGCGAGTTCATTGTATCAGAGCCTACATTAAGCTTTTGGCATCAAAACCACGCCGACTTAGAAAAAAAGTATATAAGCTCAGGAGCAAAGCGGGCTGACGGAAGCGTGTATACATGGACTGAATATCGAAATCAACCAACCGAGATTGATGCGTTTGGAATGGGAGAATTAACCGGCTGGAGATGGTATGAAGAAGGAGATGATTAAATGAAAAAGGTTGTTATTCTTTTGTTGTCTCTAACATCAATTATGCTTGTAATAAGCTGTAAGCAGACGGTTGATAACACGCAAGTGGTTGATACGCCTGAACCCGAAAAAGAACGTGAGGAGGAGATAGACATGGAAAACAAGCGTGAATATGACTTTGATTTAGAAAAAACAATAGAAGTCCTGCAACAGGCTCTTCCCAACACAACAGAATTGACGGAAAGAAGCAATGTCATTGATTCACTAAAGCGCGCAGGAATACGCGGGGCAACTCAGGCGAGGGTAATTGAGCCGGGACGCCCACACCCAACTATACTCACACTTGAGATAATTTGTGAAGACAATAGGACATATAGGCTTATGACTATATCAAGTGATTTTTTAGATAGAAAATTCTATAGAGTAGAGGTAATTGAAGATATGCAAACGGGTGAATACGTCTACAATGTATATGAAACTGTCGAATCACCAAGCACTTGGTCAGAAAAGGGACCAAGAGACCCTGTTGAGTTTGATGTGGAAGCCACACAAGAGGTGCTCCGCTCCGTGCTTGTCGATAATGAGCCGGACAACATATACGACAGAGGTGAAGAGTTTGGGAGAATACTTGCCCGTATGCGTATGCTCGGAATAGCCGGAGCAACCCATGCCGCTTTGTATGTAGACCCAGACCCGGATTATAGGGGATATAGTGGGCGAATACTTGAGATTGTGAGCGAAGACGGGAAAAACTATAGACTTCACCTTGCTCGAAACGATTTTGAACTCGGGATTTTTTACGGTGTCGGCACCGTTATAGATTTGGATACAGGAGAAATTCTTTGGCACCCATTAGATGGTGGTATGTGGTAACGCAGCGGCAGCAGAAAAAGGACAAGAGGACAAAACAACAAGTATAGCAGGAGGAGAATATAATGAGTTTGATTAAAAATGACAGAAACCAAGCAGCCCAACACGCACATAGTTTTTTACTTACTAACGGAAAGCTGACGTTAAAGGGATCCGGCAGCATATCCGGCGGTAATTCCTCTGCGGTGGCTATTGCCAACGAACTGAGTTCAAAAACATTTAATGTGTTAAGGCGATACTCCGTTGTCCTTGCCCGTACCGCAAGTCAAATATCGATAATTTCTGAAAATATGATAACACTTGACAATAAGGCGGCAAAGCAAATTGGTAATAAATAACGGAGGTCTAAGTGGATATGGACAGTATTACGCTAATAAAACAACACCAAAACAATATGAAAGTAAACGAGCAGGAAATGAGCGATGTGCTTGCTAAAAAGCGAGCGTTAGAGGATGGACACCATAAGCTGCTTGATTGGAAACGAAGAGATATGGTGTACCTTAACCAACTGCACAACGAGCTTCAAGGCGAAGCGGCAAAAGAAGACAGGCGGCAGATTGAGGGTATGATTGATAGCTTACAAAAAGTCTGTAGAAGTGCAGAACAGCAATTTGAACGCGAATTTTCAGCATTAAATCAGAAACAAAAGAAAATAAGTGCCCAAAAAGAAACTCTGCAAGCTGAGTATCAGCGAGCAGTAAGCAAAGAAGCAAAGAGAGGAACTTCAACATGAACGTCATATCAAACCAAACCTACTGCGTCACATTAGACGCAACCCAATACGTCCTTGAAGCCCTGCCGTATTACAAGCCCCATCTTGCCCCTGCGCATGATGCACTTGAGGGAGAAATTACTCATGCCGACGAGGAACGACTTGAAATCACCTATACCATCCCGCCCCATGTCCAACCCGTTCGTGATGCTATCGCTTCCTCAAGCCTCTCAGAGCGTCTTGAAATAGCTCGTGGTTTTAGTGTTTTACTCGCATGGCAAGCTCGGCTCACTCCCCCGGAAATACATCCTGACAACCTATTTCTTATGTGCAGACAACTAATGATAGCACATCGAGGCTTGGAAGGCCGCATTGATCCAAAACTGCAAGATACTGAGAGTTTTTTACAGAAGTATAAAGCACTCGTTGTTTTTGCAATTCATCCGAAATATAATTTCGATGCACTTGCGAGCGGCAAGGTAAATGTCCGCAACCCTTTATGCCGTGAGATTCTTGCCACAGACAGTATCGAAGCGGTGAATGCTATATTAGACGAAAGGATTCAAACCCACCGCCAAAAGGAGACGTCTACAAGGCGATCGGTGAGAAAATCCACTTATGCCTTGCTGCGGCTGGCGTGCATTGTTCTGACTGTTGCCGTGATAGGCGCGGGTTATTGGATTAGCATTACTGCAATAGAAGCCTTGCCTTTGCAGGAACGTATTATCGAAGGTCAAGCGGCGTTCATGGTGAACAACTACGGCGAGGCTTTGCGCGTTTTACGAGATGACAATCCTGAAAGCCTGCCGCGCTCTGTGCAGTATGTCCTTGCAGCAAGCTCAATTCAATTGGAAAACCTCAGCCTGCAACAACGCAACTCTGTACTCAATCATCTATCCCCTGCAAGCACAGAAAACGAACTGTTATACTGGATTCGGATAGGGCGCGGAGAATTTTACACTGCTTTGGACATTGCCCTAAACATAGGCGACAACCAGCTTGTATTGCACGCTTATACAAAGCTCTACGATATGGTTTACGCCGACCCTGTAATGGCAGGTGAAGAAAAACAACAGAGGCTTGATCAGTATCGCAAGCAGATTGATGAGCTTCTATCTCTCTTTGAAGGTGAAGCCGATGAATGAGCTTACTTATCCGAATGTTGCGAACCTTGACGACAGAATCGTCCCTGTAAAAAACAATCTGAGTGTTCACACCATTGCATTGCCGCGTGAAGTCGTAACGCTTGCAAATTCAAAGTTTGCTACCATTCACATTGACGGTGATGATTATGCAAGTATTGAACCTGTAGGACACGGATACATCCTGCGTCATGGTGATGCTGAAAGTCCGTTTAATGTCGGTGATCGTTTGGAAATAGGCGGTGTGTCTGTAGAGCGGCGCACATCACAGTTTAAGATCACCAAACTTGATGGCGGCGATCTTTTGTTTTCCCGTACCGTGCTTTTAGAAGAGCCGTTTAACCCGGAGTATCCCATTGGGTTCCCCGAATATCGGCGAAGCCCTCGTGTTGTCAAACTTGCCCCAAAAGATAAGGTCGTCATTGCTCACGCAGAACCGGAGCCGCAGGCGGAGAAAAGTGAGATTATAAAGGCATTGTTACCTCCGGTGGTTATGATTGGTGTCGGAATCTTGACCAGTGTAATGTCCGGCGGAAACCCCGTTATGATGATTGGTATGGCAAGCGCAAGCGTCGTGACAGCGGGAATTACACTATCCGGCTATTTCACAAAGAAAAAAGAGCTAAATCAAAAAAAGGCTGAGCGAATAGAGGGGTACGACCATTATCTCATAGATAGACAAGGAACATTAAACGAGCTTGAAGAACGGGAGCGTGAAACCCTGCGATACCACTATCCTGACTGTAAGACGCTTGTGAAGATGGCTCAGAGCTACGATTCGCGCATTTATGAGAAAACACCCTATCACGGAGATTTTCTCACTTTTTCTCTCGGCACAGGAAATACTTCGCCAACCTACCAAATCGAATATAGCGAATCCGATCAAAAGTCCGACGAGCTTACCATGACGACTGAGCGAGAGATTGTCATACCTCGCCGAATGCTTAAAAATGTTCCGATTACAATCTCTCTTTTAGGTGAAACGCTTGGTTTCGCCGGTAGTTACCCAATACTTAAGACGGCAATTTCCACTCTGCTCTTCCAGATTTCCGTATTTCACTCATATAGGGATGTACAGTATATTACCTTAGTGCCGGAAGATAGCTTTTCACAAGACTGGAGCTTTTGGCGATGGCTTCCTCATGTTCAAATCGAGGCTGTGAATATGCGCGGTTTTGTACATCATGCAAGAAGCAGGGAGATAACGCTGTCAAGTTTTTATCATCTTATGTGTAATCGCAGACAAATGGTAAAAGACGCAGGCAGAAATGAAAAACCGCGATTTTCACCTCACTATATTTTCACCATCTTGGATGACAGCCACCTTTCGGGACACGGGTTAAATGAGCTTCTCGCCGAAGACATGAGCCAATACGGTGTCACCGTGATTTGGGGGAAAGACAGTCCCGATATGCTTCCGGAAAATGTTACCACTATGGTGAGATATTACAGTAGCCAATTAGGTGAATTAGTAAATGAAAAGAAGGTATATGTGGCGAAAGAGTTTGCACCTCACCCATTACCGGAGAATTTAGACATCGCTATCACCCATCTTGCTAATCTGCACCATGTGGAGGTTGAAAAGAATACCATTCCCAAATCTGTTACATTTCTGGAGATGTATAAGGTCACGAAAGTTATGGACCTAAGCGTTGCCGAACGCTGGAGAAAAGCGAACACAGCAAAGACACTATCTGTACCGCTGGGGCTTCGAGGCAAGGATGATATTGTGGAGCTCAATCTTCACGAGCGTGCTCACGGACCGCATGGGTTAGTGGCAGGAACGACAGGTTCAGGAAAATCCGAGATTGTCCAGTCATATATCCTGTCATTGGCATTGAACTTTGCTCCGGAGGATGTCGGCTTTCTGCCGATAGATTTCAAAGGCGGCGGTATGGCAAATGAGTTCAAGGAGTTGCCGCATCTTTTAGGTTCGATTACAAACTTAGACGGTGCAGGCTCTGCGCGCGCTCTCGCCTCAATTCAAGCCGAATTAAAAAAACGACAGCGACTGTTTGCGGAGTTCGGTGTAAACCACATCAACGGGTATACAAAACTGTACAAGCAGGGTAAGAGTGCGGAGGCTGTCAAAGAAACGGAAAGATATCCCACAGACCCTATTCCGCATTTATTCCTCATTTCTGATGAGTTCGCTGAGTTGAAAGCAAATGAACCGGATTTCATGGCGGAGCTTATTTCAGTCGCACGAATAGGTCGCTCCTTGGGTGTTCACTTGATTCTTGCTACCCAAAAGCCCTCCGGCGTGGTGGATGATCAGATTTGGTCAAACTCAAGGTTTAAGTTAGCCTTGAAAGTGGCAGATGTAAGTGACTCTAACGAGATTATCAAGGCACCTGATGCAGCAAGCATTATTGAGCCGGGCCGAGCATACCTACAGGTTGGTAATAATGAGATTTTTGAGCTGTTCCAATCTGCGTGGAGCGGGGCTATTTATGACCCAAATACCGTTACTAAAGAAAAAGTGGATGAGAGAATATGGCTTATTAACGATCTTGGACAGCATCAGATTCTCAGTCAAGACCTATCTGAAGATGATATGGTTATCTCCTCAAATACAGAAGAAGATTTGCCTACACAGCTACGGGCAATTGTACGGCACATTGCCGAGGTCTGTCAGACGGAGAACTCAATTTTACCGCCAAAGCCCTGGCTTCCGCCATTGGAAGAAAGTATCGTAACACCTATAACAGATAATGAATCAGAGTGGAATAAGCCGAGGAGCCTTGCCGTGCCACTTGCATATATGGATATACCTTCAAAGCAAACACAGGAGCCGTTTATGTTTGATTTTGAAAGGTCAAGCCACACAGCAATTTATGGCAGTGCCGGCTTTGGTAAGTCTACTGTATTGCAAACACTGGTAATGAACTTAGCTCGCAAGAATAATCCGGAGCAAATTCAGTTTAATCTTCTGGACTTTGGTACGAACGGACTGCTGCCCTTGAAAAATCTACCGCATGTCGTAGATATGGTAAGGCTTGAGGAAGAGGAAAAGCTGACTAAGTTTCTAAAGCAAATTCGTGATGAAATTACCCGCCGCAAGGAGCTGTTTATGAATGTGGGTGTTTCAGGCTTATCTCAATATGAGGAAAAAACTGACGCACATCTCCCTGTTATATTGACAGTTGTTGACAGCTATGATTCCATGCGTGAGTCCACGCTGGAGGATGCCACAGAGTCCGTTCTCAACGGTCTGCTGCGTGACGGCGCAAGCGTTGGAATGTACATAGTGATGACAGGGCTTCGCGTGGACACCTTCAGAATTTCCATGGTTAGCAATATCCCCACCCGCATGGGGCTTTACTTAGTTGAGGACAACGCAATTCGAGATATTGTCGGGAGAGATGCATTAATTGCACAAGAGATTGTCGGTCGCGGACAAATAAAGACAGATGAACCTTATGCAGTACAGTTTTACCTTCCGACTCAAGGCAAAAATGACCTTGAGCGTCTCAATGAAATGGATGCGGAAATCAAGAAAATGTCAGCCTCGTGGGGAGGTTCGCGCCCACGTCCAATCCCCATGGTACCGCGTATTCTCACAGAGGAAGATTTCTTTGCTATGCCCGACGTGCAGAGTTATCTTGAAAACGGTGGGTTGCCGTTAGGCTTGAACATGGACACAACTGATGTCATGGGTTACAATCCTGATGAGCATGGTTATTTTCTTATCGCTGATGGCGACCATGGGCAAACCGAGTATTTGGAGCATACAATACTTGCAGACTTAAAACACTTAGAATTTAAATACAAGCGCATTGTGCTTGACGGGCAAGACCGCTTCGCGGAACGCTTAGATGTGTTTGACTTAGTAGTTTCCGCAACTGATTATTCAACCTTTATGTCAGAGCTCGTCAATGTCTTCGACAAAAGACTAACTGACAAAGGAGCGATACACGAACCTATGCTTGTGTATATACCGGATGCACAAAACTTTGCTGAATACAGTATGATAGGAGAGTTGGAAATGCGAAAGCTGCTGCGTCTCGCCGCAAGCACGAAAATCCATTTATTATTCCATGGTGAAAAGAACAGAATTGAAAGTAGCTATGAGTCTGTCACACGAGCCATACGAGAAAGCCTGCCTGCGGGAATGGTGGGTTCAAAGCTCAATGAGCAGGAATTAGTGAAAGTAAAAACGGATTATGCCGAACCTCTGTTGGAGGTAAATCAACACTACTGGTTTAGCAAACGACTTGCCGTAAAGGTGAGGTTGGTCAGCGAGTTTTTGTAATCGGACGAGGATGTAGGGCTGCCTGTCGGCAGACAGGCAGGCGCGTTCGAGCCGAATACAGTCTACAACAGCAATTACAGAAAAGGAGGTGGCGAAATGAATGTGATCATTAAGGCGCACACAGTCCAAGCGGATTTGCGTAAGTTAAATGACGAGTTACGCTCTGTGCGGGACCAAATACACGGTACGAAAGATAAAATCAACGCATACTTAAGAGACGGCTCGCTGTCAGGCGCAACTTATTATGCACACAAGAACTATCTGAGCAACGGGCATCTTCCATTTTTAGATAGCTTGAGAAGTGAGCTTGACACGTTTATATCAGCAAACGATACGCATATTAAAGCGATTGATACCCACCTGATGCCAAATACTTGGTACTGTGAAAATATGATTAAGAGTAGCTTGAAATGGGTTACCGTGTCAATCGCCGGTCTGAGGTTTATGATTGACAACTTGAATATGATTCTTCTTACCCCGATACTTTTAGAGAGGCTTGCTTTTTTGAAAACATGGGCTGATCGTCAGATACGCCTAAATAACTACATTTCTGAGACCAAAACGATATACAGCTTCACCGAAACCGCAATGCAGAGCTTGGAGCGAAATTTACTCCGCATTGAACACGCAAGGTCATGCCCGACAACAGGCTCTTTTCTGTTGCCAAGCGCACGCGAGATGTATTACATAGCATTTAAACGCGGTGTTGAGCCCGATACTGAGATGCTGTTCGCTGCGGTGCTTAGTGAAGACGGAACTGTGAACTGGAAAATCCTGAGATGTCTTGACTGGGATAAAGCTTCTCTGTGCATTCAGCACATTGCGGGCGAAGATGTGTTCTGGCTATTGGTTGATGAGGTTAGAAACGCGGAATGGTGCTTCGACAGGTGGGACGAAAATGAGTTATGGAATATCTCGTATACAACAAACGACCCGATGTTATTATTGGAGAAGTATAACGACCATCTCATAATGGAGAAAATACGTGAAATAAACGAAGACCCGCGATTTAGTCTTGAGGCATGGGGTGAAGCTACAATTGAAGGGAGGCAAGCTATTCTCGAAACTTACCTGAATGAGGTTTTTCCCGTTTTCGGCTTGACGGATATACCTGCCCTTGTATTTGAGAACTTAGAAAATGCGAACGGTAAATATAGTTATAAGTATAATGTAGTGAGAATAAATTCTTTGGAAATAGAAAACCGCTCTGCAAGAGAGTCATATAAGTTGCGTGATACAATCGTGCATGAGCTACGGCATAAGTATCAAACAGCCGCCATACTTAACGCGAAAGACTTCATTGTATCAGAGCCTACGTTAGCGGGATGGCGCCAGAACTATCCGGGGTTGCCGAATATAGAATGGAAATATATAAGCCGGGGAGACGAGCGGGATGACGGAAACGGAGTGTATACATGGATTGAATATCGAAATCAACCAATTGAGATTGACGCATTTGGAATGGGGAAATTAACCGGTTGGAAATGGGAAGAAGGAGATGATTAAATGAAAAAGATTGCTATACTATTATTGCTACTAACATCAATTATGCTTATAATAAGCTGCAAGCAACCCGTTGATGGCAACGAGCAAGTGATTGAGACGAATGAACCCGAAATAGAAAGTGAGGAGAAAATAGATATGGAACACAAGATGGGTAATAATGACTTTGATTTAGCCAAAACAATAGAAGTCCTGCAACAGGCTCTTCCCAACACAACAGAATTAACGGAAAGAAGCAATGTCATTGATTCACTAAAGCGCGCAGGAATACGCGGGGCAACTCAGGCAAGGTTAATCTATGAGTCGGGATACACCGGCAAACTTGAAGTTGTTTGTGAAGATAATAGGACATATGAGCTTATACTTATATCCCATGATGTTTCAGACAGAAGATACTATAGCGTAGAGGTAATTGAAGATATGCAAACGGGTGAATGCGTCTATAGCGTGTATGATGTCCCGAAATCACCAAGCACATGGGCTGAGAAAGGTCAAAGAGACCCTGTTGAGTTTGATGTGAAAGCCACACAAGAGGTACTCCGCTCCGTGCTTGTTGATAATAATGAGCCTGACGGATACAATAGAGAGGAATTCTGGGCAATTCTTGACGATATGCGAATGCTCGGAATCCCCGGAGCAACTCATGCCGCGTTGCATGTAGACCCGGATAATGCAAAAAGGCGAATAATTGAAATTGTGAGCGAAGACGGGAAAAACTACAGATTTGACCTTACTCGTATAGAGTCTGATAGAGGAGTACGTTATATTGTCTATAGTGTTACAGATTTGGATACAGGGGAAATTCTTTGGCATGAATTAGATGATATTACTGTATGGTAACGCAGCGGTAGCAGAAAAATATGACATAGTTACAGGCATTCCGGGGGAGGTAAATGGTCGGTTTGAAACCTTAGGGTGGGCTCATTCATTCACAACAATGGGTGATGTCACTTTCGAAATCAGTTGGAAAGAGGGCGATGTCAGGAACATTGAAAACACTAAGCCCTCAAGGGGGGCGAGTAAATGAGAATTAAAAGGTTAATAATACTAATTTTAGTTGAGCTTATTATTTTTACTGCTTGTGGTCGGAAAGTGCACGAAAAAGGGTTTTTTATGGAGGAGAGCAAAGTAAAAGTATATACTCCGGCGGAGTTTAGTTCGTTTGAGACATGGTTTAGTGGGTTTGATGAAGAACATATAGAAAACTTTCATTATGCGAATATTACAATATACTATCCCGAATTCAGCGTTCCGGGTCCGACAGTTTATCGAATTCAAGGGTTTTTCAATATTAAAGAAGAATACTGGAGTTTATATGTTGATGTGAAAACCCATGACAACTATCGTTGGAAAGTTATCGAGCCTCATGAGATTCCAAGTATTTACAATACAGATGATTACTTGTGGATATACAACTCGGGCTGGAGTGATAAACACACAGGAGAAAAGCTTGGCGGGGAATTTTGTATTGACATAGATAAGAGAATGGTTTGGTTCTTAATATCGACAAGATAGGTGAAGATTTGGAGTAATCAACGAAAGCGGGGCAGGAGGAGAATGTAATGAGTTTAACTGAAAACAATAACAAACAAGTTCCCCAAAACAAGCGAGGTATGCCGCAAGCTCTAAAATTAGTCATCACGGCTCTGTTAATCATTGTTTTAATAATCATGGTGTGGTTGGCAGTCTTACTGTTTGTTTTTACTCCGTTAGTGCGTTCATGTCTTTCAGGCTCCGGAGAGCCGGACAGGACATCAGAAGAGCGTTTTAACAGGAATCCTCTTATTAACACAATTATTGAGCGAAGTGAAAATTGGGAAGCAAT
>Ga0099364_10007849_pt1 | contig 15146 bp, 14 predicted proteins | sample TergutTh196P3_FD_73070 | JGI IMG/M metagenome (GOLD analysis project Ga0099364, IMG submission 73070) | Microcerotermes parvus P3 segment gut microbial communities from Pointe-Noire, Republic of the Congo - Th196 P3 | ecosystem: Host-associated > Arthropoda: Insects > Digestive system > Gut ... | reverse complement strand
CCTGTGAGTGAAGGCCGGGAAAGACGCAAAAAAGCGCGCTAGTTAGAGGCCGCCTGCCTCTGGCCTTTTCGGTCAGGATATGCTAGCATACTTCACTATGGTTTCCTGAAACTTGCCCGAATTGCGAGCGATTACTGCCAAGCGGAGGATCTGACATGCCCCTGGGTTCCGGTCAGCGAGTCTTGATTGTTGATGATTCGCCCATCATGCGGCAGATGCTCGTCAAAATTTTCACGGACGAGGGTTTCACGGTGGCGGGAGAGGCTGTCGACGGCGCCGAAGCATTGGATATGTTCGAAAGTCTGGACCCGGACCTGGTCACCCTTGACATCGTTATGCCCAAAATGCGGGGCATTGAGGTTCTGGCCCAGATCATGGCCGTCAAGCCCAAGGCCCGGGTCATAATGGCCTCGTCGGTATCTGACGCCCGAACGGTTATGCACTGCCTGAAGATGGGGGCCAAGCAGTACATCATCAAGCCTTATGATGAAGGCAAGATAATGGCCGCCGTTAAAAAGGCCCTGGATCTCTGAATGCTCTCTGAGCCGGCCTGGATTGAGACGACAGGGTCTGAATGAGGGGATAAATGAGCGTAAGCGACGAGAACCTGGCGGAACTGTTTGAGCAGTACAAAGACGAGGTCCGCGAGACCATCGGTACTTTGGACAACGAGCTGGTGGCCATTGAGCAGGACCCCACCTCCAGCGAAACCATTTTCTCCCTGTTCCGGCACATGCACTCCCTGAAGGGCTCTTCCAAGATGTTCAATGTCGACAACATCGCCGACATCGCCCATCGCCTGGAAGACCTGATGTCGATGATCGACAAGGACAACACTCTCCTGGCCAAGCACCCCAAGGTCATTGACCTTTTGTTCCGGGGCAATGATATTTTCCGGGACATCATCGCCCGCCTGGAGGAAGATCCCCTTTTTACTCACCTGACATCGGACTACACCACCTTCATCGGGGAAATCCATTCGCAGATTGAAAAGTTATCCCGCCGCGATTCCCAATTGGTGGATGCCGCCCGCAAACTGATGGAAACCCTGGACAGTCTTTTGCCATCCCTGGAAGAAACCGAGGCGGAAAACCTGAAAAAGGATATGATCGAGCTTTCCGCGGGTTTGACTCTGGCCACTTTGTCCGATGAGGGTTCCAACCAGATTCGCTTTCTCTACAACGGGGTGGACTTAAGCAGCGATGTGCGCGCCCTGGAAGATATTCTGGACCAATTCAAATCCGGCCAGATCGCCCCAGGCGACGACGAGACCCTCCTGGCCGTGGTTGGGCAGCTTTATAACCGCCTGGCTGATGTGGCCCAAGAGGATGCCCAGGGCATAATCGCCGAGCTCGGCGATGGCCTGACCATGATTAACGAGCACCAACTGGGTCCTGACCTGATAGTGCTGGAATTCTTCTCTTCCATCCTCCCCGAGCTCAAGGAAAAGTTTCAGGTGGAGGTGGTGGCCCCGTCCGGCGCCCCCGGCGCCAAGGCGGCCAAAAAGAGCGTTGTGGCCTTCAAGGAGCCCCAGACCAAGACCATCCGCGTGGATGAGGCCAAGATTGATGAATTTTTGGACTCAGTAGGCAAGCTCATTACCAAGAGCGAAAACCTCAACCATCTTCAGTTTGCCTTCCGCCAGGCCGGTCTTAACACCACCCTCATGCGCGATTTCACCACGGTCTCCCGCACCATTTCCAACGACATCGTCAACCTTCAGCGCTCCATAATGAAGGTGCGGCAAGTGGAGATGAATAACATCCTCAAGAAATTCCCCCGCCTGGTCCGGGATATTTCCCATAAGATAAACAAAGAGGCCGAACTCAACATCACCGGGGAAAGGGTTCCCATAGACAACAGCCTCCTGGACGATGTGGAACAGGCCCTGGTCCACATCGTCCGCAATGCCGTTGACCACGGCCTGGAGACGCCTGAAGAGCGGGAGGCCTGCGGCAAGTCCCGCCGCGGGTCCATTAACATCAGCGTCGTGCAGGAGGAAGCCTCAATTTATATTGAAGTGGCTGATGATGGCCGGGGCCTGAACCTGGACAAGGTCAAGGCCAAAGCCGTGGACCGCGAGCTGATGACCGCCGAGCAGGCGGGCGTTATAAGCGACAAGGAAGCCGAGATGCTCATTTTCCGCTCAGGCCTCTCCACCAAGGATGAGGCCACCGACCTCTCCGGCCGGGGGGTTGGCATGGACGTGGTTATGACCAATCTCAAAAAATGGAACGGCGAAGTCCTGGTCAACAACAGCCCAGGCCTGGGCCTGTCCGTGGGGCTTCGGCTGCCGATAACCAACACCCTTCTGACCAAGGAGGCCATTCTGCTTCGGGTGGGCGAAAGCATCTTCTGCCTGCCCCTGGAATTTGTAAGCGAAATAGTTACCGTGCCCCTGTCGTCCATCCACGATCACCGGGACAATTTTGTCTTCCGCCACCGGGACATGGTCATTTCGGTCATCAATATCAAAGAAATACTGGGCCTGGGCCAAAGCGACTACACCACTGGCGACAGCCGGGCTTTCGTCATTCTCCAAGGCAAGGACGAATCCCGCCAGTCAATAATGGCCGATGAGATCCTGGGCCAGCAGAAAATCGTCATCAAGGAATTTGAATTGGAGACCTTTCGCAAGCTGCCTTATTTTAGCGGCCTGACCCTCTTGGGCGATGGGCGGGTGGTTTTGATTCTGGATTCGGAGAAGTTTCTGTATCTATGATTGATTGCGGGGCCGCGCTAAACAGGCGCCGGCCCGGCCTTGAAGAAACTACAAGCAAACTGAAAATAACAGTTGCTTTCCCAGTAAAAAAGAGGTAATATTTGAATGTTCGGGTGGCCTCAGAAGCCGCCTTGTTTATTTTCCAGGCCATATAATGTGGATTACTTATTGCGGACGAGGCGCTTCTATAGGCCGTCTGCCCCCGGCCTTGCTTGGCAAACGGGCGCTGACTTTTCATTGGGGATGAGGTATGAACAACAGCGAACTAAAGCGCATTATAGAGCAGGTCAGCCGGGACAAAGGCATTGACAAGTCCGTGCTCATCGGCACCCTGGAAGAGGCCATCCGTTCCGCGGTCAAGCGGAAATACGGCATGAGCGACAATTTTGAAGTCACCTACAACGAGGATAACGGCGAAGTCGAGGTTTTTCAGTTCAAGGAAGTGGTGACCGAAGTCCAGACTCCGGAAAGCCAGATATCTTTGGAAGATGCCCGGAAGCTGGATCCGGAATCCGATGTGGGCGAAGAACTGGGAGTCAAACTGGATACCGCCGAATTCGGCCGCATAGCCGCCCAATCAGCCAAGCAGGTCATCATCCAGCGCATCAAGGACGCTGAAAGGGACTTGATTTTTGACGATTACAAGGATCGGGTCGGGGAGATAATCAGCGGCATTGTGCAGCGGGTGGACAAGGGCAACATCGTCATCAACCTGGGCCGGGCCGAGGCCTTGCTGCCGTCTTCGGAACAGATCCCCCGCGAGACCTATTACCGGCGCGGCGACCGTCTGCGGGCACTGATCATCGATGCCAAGCTGGTCAGCCGGGGGCCGCAGATCGTCCTTTCCCGAACCCATCCTGATTTTCTGGCCGCCCTGTTCGCGGCGGAAGTGCCTGAAATAGCTGAAGGTATTGTCAAAGTAGTCGGAGTGGCCAGGGAGCCCGGCAGCCGGGCCAAGATCGCCGTGACCACTGAAGACTCCGACATTGACCCGGTGGGCGCCTGCGTGGGCATGAGGGGGTCCCGGGTTCAAGGGGTGGTGCAGGAGTTGAAGGGTGAAAAAATTGATATCATCCCCTACAACTACGATATTGCCCACTATGTGGCCAGCGCTCTGGCTCCGGCCGGGGTCATCCGGGTGGTGGTGGATGAGGAAAACCGCTCCCTTGAGGTGGTGGTGCCGGATGAACAGCTCTCCCTGGCTATCGGCCGCAAGGGGCAGAACGTGCGCCTGGCCTCCCGCCTGGTGGGCTGGCGCATTGACGCCAAAAGTGAATCCAAGTATCAGCGTTCTCTTAAAGAGGGGTATCAATCACTTATTCGCCTGCCCGGCGTCAGTGAACCCACCGCCGATACCCTTTTCGAGGCCGGTTACGGCTCGGCCCGGGAAGTGCTGGAGGCCGCGCCTGAAGATTTGACCGCCGTGGTCGGAAGTGAGGCCAGGGCCGCCCAGGTCCAGTCCGCGGCCCGTTTCTACCTGGAAAACCTGGCCCTGGAAGACGCGGCCACCGAGGCCCAGGAACAACTGGCCAAAGGCTTGAGAGCCATGCCCATGGTTTCCGAGACCGAGGCTGAATCAGCGGAAGATCAGGCTCAAGAGGAAGAGAAGGACCGGGATTGATGCAGGATATGACCGGGCCGGTGCGCACCTGCCTGGGCTGCCGGGCCCGAAAAAGCCAGGCCCGGCTGAAGCGCCTGGCCCTGATCAAGGGGCCTGAAGGGGCCCGGGTGGTTTGGGACGAAAGGCGCGCCAGGGGCGGGCGCGGCGCCTGGCTCTGCCCGGATGAGGCCGGCTGCCTGGAAAAAGCTTTACGGCGGAAAAAAAACCTCTTAACGGCCTTCCGCTGGACGGGTGAAATTGACGTATCGGCCCTTAATAAAACGCCCTGAACGGGAACAGCCAGTTTCTGGCAACTTTTGTTCTTTTGAGCTATAATAAAGGGATAAATTTACAAGGAAGCGGGATGGGTAAAAAGAGGATTCATGAACTGGCCAAGGAACTGTCCCTGACTAGTGCCGAGCTGATCCAGAAGATTGGAGAATGGAAGCTGTTGCCGGGGGTCAAGCTGGTGGCTTCCAGCGGCTTGGAAGACTACTTGGCTGAAGGCATAGTGCGCCGCCTAAGGTCTCAGGACACCAGTTCGGGCGCCTCCGCCCCGGTGGTCCGGCGCCGGAAAAAAAGTGAGGCGCCCGAAGTCAGAACTGAGGCGGAAGAACCGATAGGGCCAGGCTCGGAACAATTTCCGGACGCCGCTCCGGAAGCCTTGGAGGCCGCCCCTTCGCCGGCGGAGGTCCAGGCCGCGCCGGCTGTATTAGACCCTGCCGAGCCTGTCCCGGCTCCGCCCTCCAGCCTCTCTGGGCCGCTTCAAGGTTCCTTGGCGCCGCCGGTTCCCGACACTCTTCCGTCCGCCGCCGCCGCGCCCGCCGCCGCGGGCCGGCCATCGCCTGAGAGACCGGCGGAGGCCGCCCAAGGCCCGGCCGCTCCGGTAGAGCGCCCGGCCAGGGGCAAAGTAACCCGTGAGCTTGGCGAAGCCCAGCCCCGCATCGCAGGAACCCCCAGAACCGCCTATGATTCGGCCAAGGTGGTCGGCAGCCGCCCCAACTGGAAAGAGACGCCCGGAGGAGCGCCCCGGCCAGGTTTCCTGCCGGGCGGCCGGCGCCCGATGGGGACCGAACCGGGCCGGCCGGCCCAGCCGCCGCGGACAGGCGGTGATTTGCGGCGGACGCCGGCGGCCCCGCCCCCGGCGCCGGACCAAGACAGCGCGCGCCGGCGGGACAAGAAAAAGAAGAGCCACGGCCGTTTTGAGAGTGAAGAGAGTCAGAGCGCCAAACCGGCGGCCCGCCGCCGGGATGTGGTGGAGCGGACCGACCTGTACTCGGAAGGGGACTGGGAGAGAGTCAGGCGCCGGGGCAAGGCTGCCAAGAAGCTCAGGGGCAAGACGGAAATAACAGTACCCAAGGCCATAAAACGCCGTATAAAGGTGGATGAAGTGATCACGGTTTCCGAACTGGCCCATCGCCTGTCCATCAAAGCCGGCGACATCATCAAAAAACTCATGAGCATGGGCGTCATGGCCGGTATGAACCAGGCCCTGGATTTCGACACCGCCACCCTGGTGGCCTCTGAATTCGGCTATGATGTGGAAAAATCGGCCTTTGACGAGGCCGACTTCATCCAGGTTGAATATGGCCAGGCCGACGCGCCCGAGGTCCGGCCGCCGGTGGTGACCATCATGGGTCATGTGGACCACGGCAAAACCTCCCTTTTGGATTATATACGCAAAACCAACATTCAGAGCGGCGAAGCCGGGGGCATAACTCAGCATATCGGGGCCTACCATGTCCGGGCCGGCGGCCGCAACATAACCTTTCTGGATACGCCCGGCCATGAGGCCTTCACCGCCATGCGTTCCCGGGGCGCCCAAGTCACGGACCTCGTCGTCCTCATCGTGGCCGCCGACGATGGCCTCATGCCCCAGACCAAAGAAGCCGCCGACCACGCCAGGGCCGCGGGCGTGCCCATTGTAGTGGCCATAAATAAGATAGACAAGCCCGGGGCCAACCCGGAAAAAGTGCGCCGGGAGATGATGGAGATTGGTCTTATCTCTGAAGCCTGGGGCGGTGAGACGGTTTTTGTGGAAATATCGGCCAAGACGGGCCAGGGCGTGGGCGAGCTTTTGGATATGATTCTGCTCCAGGCCGATATTCTGGAACTCAAGGCCCGTCCCAACGGGCCGGCCAAAGGCCGCATAATTGAGGCCCGGCTGGATAAAGGGCGGGGGCCGGTAGCTACGGTCATGGTGCAGGAAGGCCTTTTGAAGCAGGGGGATGCCTATGTCTGCGGCGTTTTCCACGGCCGCATCCGGGCCATGCTGGATGACCAAGGGGAAAGGGTGGGGCAGGCCGGCCCGGCTATCCCGGTGGAAATCCAGGGCATCAGCGGAGTGCCCCAGGCCGGCGATGAATTTATAGTTCTGGCCGATGAAAAACAGACCCGCCAGGTCAGCCAGCACCGGCTTCTGCGCCAGAGGGAAAACGAACTGACCAAGACCTCCCGCCTAACCTTGGAAAATCTGTTCGACAACATAAAGGCGGGAGCGGTCAAAGGTTTGAACCTCATCGTCAAGACGGATGTTCAAGGTTCCCTTGAAGCCATAACCGAGGCGGTTATGAAGCTCTCCACGCCGGAGATGAAAATAAACATCATCCACCAGTCCACCGGAGCGGTGGCCGAAACCGACATCATGCTGGCTTCGGCCTCCAAAGCCTTGGTCATCTGCTTCGGCGTCCGGCCGCAGTTGAAGGTGCAGGAACTGGCGGAAGCCGAGAGCATCCAGATCCGCTATTACGATGTGATTTACCAGCTCATTGACGACATAAAGGAAGCCATGGCCGGCCTGTTGGACCCGGTGAAGAGCGAAAAAGTGCTGGGACGGGCCGAGGTGCGGGCTACCTTCCAGGTCAGCCGGGTGGGCACCATCGCCGGCTCCTACGTTACCGACGGCAAGATGATGCGCGGAGCCCGGGCCCGCCTTCTGCGCGACGGCCTGGTGGTCCACGATGGCCGGCTGGCTTCTCTCAAAAGGATGAAGGACGATGTCCGGGAAGTGCTGAACGGTTATGAGTGCGGCATCGGCTTTGAAAACTATAATGACGTCAAGGTGGGCGACCATATCGAGGCCTACCAGATCGAAGAAACCGCGGCCACGGTAGAGCTCATCAATGAGGCTGTGGCCCGGGCGGCCCATGAAAAAGCCCGGTCTTCCGAAAGGGCTGCGGAAAACTAAGCCGGTGCATGTGGGAATGTTGGAAGTGACCTTGAGGCTGGAAGGCAACTCCAGCCTCAAGGGCAAGCGCAGGGTGGTCAAAAGCCTTTTGGGGCGGGTCAAAGCCCGTTTCAACACGGCCGCCGCGGAAACCGGCGGCCAGGACTTTTATGAAACCGCGGTGGTGGGTTTTGCCGTCTGCGGGCCGGACCAGCGGATGCTGAACATTGTGCTGGACAACATACTAGACTTCATAGAATACAACGCCGAAGCCGAAGTCGCCGATTCGCGTATGGGATTTGATTTCTTTTAGGGACGCTTCATGACTCAGCGCCGCCTGGAAAAAATGAACGAGCTTTTGAGGGAGACCGTCGCCCTCCTGCTTCTCCAGAAAAGTGAAGATCCCCGCCTCCGGCATATAAATGTCACCAAGGTCAAGGTGACAGGCGACCTCAAGCGGGCGGTGATTTTCTACAGCCTTTTGGGCGGCGGTGAAGATAAAGCGGCTGCCCAGAAAGCCCTGGACCGGGCTTCCGGCTTCGTGCGGGCGTTAGTGGGCGAAACCCTGGACCTCAAGTTTACTCCGCAAATCAAATTTGAATTCGACCGCAATCTGGAATACGCCCAGCATATGACCGAACTCCTTGGCAGCCTCAACCAGGATGGGGCTGGAAGCGAAAAATCATGACTGCTCAAGCCGCGCCGGCGGTACCGCCGCAGATTCTGGAACTTCTGGGTCAGGCTCGGCACATCCTGATTCTGCCCCATAACAATCCCGATGGCGATGCTCTGGGTTCGGCCCGGGCCTTGGCCCTGGCTCTGGCCGACTCCGGCCGGAGAGTTGATTTATCCCTGACCGGCTCCTGGGCCCAGTCCCTGTCTTTTTTGCTGGAAGGCCTTTCGGTAATTGATTTTCCGAACGATTTTTCAGCTTATGACCTGGTGACACTGTTGGATTGCCACAGCTTGGCGCGCCTGGAGCGAATCGGGCTTACCGCCCTGCCAGCCGGCCCTCCTCTAATGGTGATCGACCATCATCCGGTAAGCGGAGAGGAAAAAGCCGAAGCCTTCTGGCTTCATGATCCGGCGGCCTCCTCTACCGGCGAATTGGTCTGGCGGCTATTGTCAGCCTTGGATCAGAGCCCGCCCCTGGAAGCCAAAGAAGCCCTCCTTCTGGCCATCGCTTCGGATACCGGCTTTTTTAGCCAGAACAACACCACCGCCGGCGCTCTCAGAACCGCGGCCGACCTGGTGGAAGGGGGCGCCCGCCTGGAAAGGGTTCATCGGCATTTGCGGGAAGGTTTTCCTCTAAGACGCCTTAAACTAATGGGCCGGGCTCTGGACTCGCTAGAACTTTACTTTGACGGCCGTCTGGCAGTCGCCGCCTTGGCCCCGGCTGATTTGAAGGCGGCCGGGGCGGTCATGGCCGACACCGAGGAATTTGTGGAAATTGGACGCAGCCTGGCTGGCGTGAGCCTTTCGGCCCTGGTCAAAGACGATGGTTTGGGGCGCGTCCGGGTCAGTCTGCGCAGCCGGGAACCAGTAAACGCCTCGGCCCTGGCCGGCACTTTCGGCGGCGGAGGTCACCGTCAGGCTGCGGCTTACAACGACCATCTGGCCGCCACGGCTGAAGAGGCAGTGGCTCATCTTCTGGCTCGGGCGGAAAGCTTTTTATGAGCGGAGGAAGCGCGGGTGAACTTCAGGGACTGCTGTTGGTAGACAAACCCCAGGGCCTGACCAGCCACGATGTGGTGGCCAGGCTGCGGCGCCTGTCCGGCCAGAAAAAAATAGGCCATACCGGAACCTTGGATCCCCTGGCCACGGGCCTGTTGGCGGTCCTTTTGGGTCCGGCCACCCGGCTTACCCCTTATTTGACCCAGATGAGCAAGGCCTACAAAGGACGGGTGGAATTGGGTCTCCTCACCGAGACTGATGACGTTTCAGGCCGGATTCTGGGCCGTCACCAGGGCTCTTGGCCAACGGAAAGTGAAGTCCGGCAGGCTCTTCAGGAAAGGGAAGGGGAGGGCGAACAGATTCCCCCGGCCTTTTCCGCAATACAGGTGGAAGGCCGCCGGGCCTATCGGGCGGCTCGGGCCGGCGCCCCCCTGAATCTTGCGCCCCGTCGGGTGACCGCCTTCCGGCTGGAGTTACTCCGCTACGAACCGCCCGATTTGGATTTTCATGCCGCCGTCTCTTCCGGCTACTATATCCGGGCCTTGGCCCGAGACCTGGGCCGGGATCTGGGCTTGGGCGGCGGGGCTCTGACCGCCCTTCGGCGGACCGGGATCGGATCCTGGACCTTGGATGAGGCCCGGACTTTAGAGGAACTGGCCGCCTGGACCTCCGGGCAGTGGCGGGCCGGTCTCCAGCCTGCAGTGGAGGCTATGGCCCATTGGCCGGCCTTGGTGCTTGCGGAGCCCCGATCGGTCCGCCACTTCACTCAGGGGCGTCAGCTGCCGGCCGCAGGCCGGACCGGCCGCTATAGAATAATTGATGGCCAGGGCCGCCTTCTCGGCCTTGGCCAAATTGAGGCCGGCGCAGTCCGGAACAGCGCCACCGATGCCACTCCGCCCCGGGAGCCTTTCTTGCGGCCCCTGCGGGTTTTCCCGGTCACCTGAAGCGACCGTCAGACTCCATAATTAAAGGCAAGGAGCAAGCATGTCCATCACCATTGAGAAGACCCGTGAACTGATTGAAGCCTATCGTACCCATGACAGCGACACCGGCAGCCCGGAAGTCCAGGTGGCCCTCCTCACCGAGCGCATCGCCAATCTCACAGGACATTTTAAAACTCACCACAAAGACCACACTTCCCGCCGAGGTCTTTTGAAACTGGTCGGGCAGCGCCGCCGCCTGTTGAACTATTTAAAAAAACAGGACATCAACCGTTACCGGGAGCTTATAGGCCGTCTGGGGTTGCGCAAGTGACGATAGCGCCGGAGCGTTTTTTATTATCAGAATGCTCCGGCCGTTTTTACTAGAAATGGAGAAATTGATGAAAGTTGAAACCAAATTCGGCGACGCCGTGGTCAGTATTGAAACCGGCAAGGTGGCTCGTCAGGCCGGAGGCTCCGTCATAGTCCGCCTGGGCGAAACCATGATCCTGGCCACGGCCGTGGCTTCAGACGATAGACGCGAGGGGCTTGATTTCGTTCCCCTCACGGTCGATTACCTGGAACGTTTTTATGCCGTGGGCCGCATCCCCGGCAATTTTTTTCGCCGGGAAATAGGGCGGCCTTCGGAAAAGGAAACCCTGACCTCCCGTTTCATCGACCGGCCCTGCCGGCCCCTGTTAAATAAAAACTGGACTTATGAAACCCAGGTCATTGTCCAGGCCATCAGCGTGGATGATAAATATGACCCGGACCTGCCGGCCATGCTGGGCGCTTCCGCGGCCTTGAGCATTTCAGATATCCCTTTTGACGGCCCTATTGCCGGAGCCCGGGTGGTCCGGGTGGACGGCAAAATGGTAGTCAATCCCACCCAGGCCCAATTGGAAGCCGCCGACTTGGCCCTCATTGTGGCCGGCAGCCGGCAGGCCGTGGTTATGGTGGAAGGCGGCGCCCGGGAGGCCAGCGAGACCGATATCCTGGACGCCGTTTTCCTGGCCCACCAGGCCATCCAACCCCTTCTAGACCTGCAGTTGGACCTGCAAAAAGCCTGCGGCAAGGAAAAACGCCTACCGGTGAAAATCGTGCGGGACGAACAGTTGATTAATAAAATAATAGCTGACTGCCATAGCCCCATGATGGAAGCCCTGACCACCCCGGCTAAACAGGACCGCCAGAAAAAAATCGCCCGGCTCAAGTCTGAAGTTATAGCCGCCATGACCCAGGAATACCCTTCGGGTCAAGGCGACATCATTTATGCCCTCAATCACCTGGAGTCGGATTTACTGCGAGGCCTGATCGTCACGGAAGGCCGGCGCATAGACGGGCGGTCTCTTGATGAAGTCCGCCCTATAACCTGCGATATAAACTATTTACCCCGCGCCCACGGTTCGGCCCTCTTCACCCGGGGCGAAACCCAGAGCCTGGGAGTGGCCACCCTGGGCACCAGTTATGATGATCAGCGGCTGGATACCCTGATTGGCGATACCTCCAAGACCTTCATGCTGCACTACAACTTTCCGCCTTTCTGTACCGGCGAGGTCAAGCGTCTGGGCGCGCCCGGCCGCCGCGAAATAGGGCACGGGGCTCTGGCCGAAAGAGCCCTCCGGGCCGTCATTCCGCCCCACGAAAAGTTTCCCTATACCATCCGGGTGGTTTCCGAGATAACGGAATCCAACGGTTCCTCCTCCATGGCCTCCGTCTGTTCCGGAACCCTGGCCCTGATGGATGCGGGCGTGCCCATTAAGGCCCCGGTGGCCGGGGTGGCTATGGGCCTGGTGGTGGAAGGCGACAAGGTCATAATTCTCACTGATATTCTGGGCGATGAAGATCACTTGGGTGATATGGATTTTAAGGTGGCCGGCACCCCCGGAGGCATTACCGCAGTCCAGATGGATATCAAAATCAGCGGCGTGACCCGCGAAATCATGACCAGGGCTCTGGACCAGGCCAGGACCGGCCGCCTGGTCATACTGGATAAAATGAAGGAAGCTCTGGCCGAGCCCAAAGCCGAGATATCCCCTTATGCCCCCAAGATGACCTTCATCGATATCAATCCTGAAAAGATAAAGGATGTCATCGGCCCTGGCGGAAAAATTATTAAATCCATCCAGTCCGAAACCGAAACCCGCCTGGAAGTGGAAGACAGCGGCAAGATAACCATTTACGCCCCAACGGCGGAAAAGGCCGAGGCGGCCATCACCCTGGTCCGGCGTTACACCCAAGAGCCGGAGCTGGATAAGATTTATCACGGCCGGGTGGTCAAAATCATGGATTTCGGCGCCTTTGTCGAGATCCTGCCCGGAACCGACGGCCTGGTTCATATCTCTCAACTTGCTCTGGAGCGGGTGCAAAGGGTCACTGACGTGGTCAGGGAAGGCGACATGATTGATGTCAAAGTCCTGGGCATAGACAAGCAGGGCAAAATACGCCTTTCCAGGCGGGCGGTCCTGGAAGAGACTTGATTAACCCATGCGCCTGGAATTTAAAAGAGTCCGTCCCTCAGAAGACGCGGACTTGCCCGTGCCGTCCTGGCAGACATACGGGGCCTCCGGCCTGGATTTGGCCGCCGGAGTCCGGGAACCCCTGACCCTGGCCCCGGGGGGGATAGCCTTGGTGCCCACCGGCTGGGCTGTAGCCCTGCCGGCGGGCTATGAAGGACAGGTGCGGCCTCGCAGCGGCCTGGCCCTGAAAAAAGGCCTGACCATGGTTAACAGCCCTGGAACCATTGACTGGGATTACCGGGGCGAAATACAACTGCCCATGATCAACCTGGGGCCGGCCCCGGTGATCATCCGGCGGGGAGACCGCATCGCCCAGCTGGTGGTGTCCAAGGTTGAACGCCCCACTCTGGAGGTGGTTGAGGTTCTGTCCGCTACCGGCCGGGGAGCGGATGGTTTCGGCTCGACCGGATGAGATTCTGCCTTCTGGCCAGCGGCAGCCGAGGCAACTGCCTGTGGCTGGAAGAATCGGAAGTGGCCGTGGCTGTGGACTGCGGCCTTTCGGCCCGGGAATTTTTACGCCGGGCCCAATCGGCCGGGCTTGACCCAAGCCGGCTGGCCGCCTTGCTGGTCAGCCATGAACACCGGGACCACCTCAACGGGATAGGCCCTCTGGCCCGCCGGCTGAAATTGCCGGTGCTGGTCAATAAGGCCACACGTGACCTGGCCGAGGTGGTAACCGGCCCCCTCCAATGGGAAATCTTCACCACCGGCGACACCCTGTCTTTCGGCGACCTGAAAATCCGCACCCTGCCCATTTCCCACGATGCCGCCGACCCGGTGGCCTTTCTGGCCGAAAGTCCGGCCGGGCGGCTGGGCCTGGTTACGGACTTGGGCGCGCCCACGGAATTACTCAGGCAGAAATTCCGGGGCTTGAGCGCCCTGGTCCTGGAATTCAACCACGATTATCGCCTCTTGATGGACGGACCATACCCCTGGCCCTTGAAGCAGCGCATCCGTGGCCGTGCCGGCCATCTGGCCAATGAAGATGCCGCTGCCCTGGCGGCCGAGTTGAATCATTCCGGCCTGAAGCATCTGGTTTTAGCCCATCTTTCAGAAACCAACAACCATCCTGACCTGGCCCTGAACCTGGCCAGGCGGGCCGTGGGGGAGACCTTGGAGCCGGTGGTGGCCGGTCAGTATGAGGCTACCCGGGTTTTTGAATTTTAAAAACTGTATTCTGGAGACGCCATCATCATGTCCATACTTGCCATGGCCATCATTTTGGGGTTAATACAGGGGGCGGCGGAATTTCTGCCCATATCTTCCTCCGGGCACCTGATCCTGGCCCAGCATATATTCGGGCTGGCCGAGCCGGAATGGGCCTTCGATATAGTTCTTCACCTGGGGACTCTGTCGGCTGTTTCCTACTTTTACCGCCATTCTTTGGCCGCCCTGCTCAGGGAACTTAAATTTCTCCCCGGGGCCCTGCTCAGCCCGGCCCGCATGCGCGCCCTTTACCAGGAGCGCCCGGACTTTCAGTTCGGCCTTCAGATTCTGGCCGCCAGCCTACCCACCGCCATCGTGGGCTTGGGCTTTAAAAAGTTTCTTGAACCCGCCATGACTTCAATCGTTTGCATCGGGCTGGCTCTGATGGTCACCGGGGGCATACTGCGTCTGGCCGGAAATAAGGGCCAAACCGGCCGCGACCGCCTGACCTTGCGGGACGCCCTTTTGATCGGCCTGGTCCAAGGGGTGGCCGTCTTTCCCGGCCTCTCCCGCAGCGGCTGGACCATCGGGGCCGGCCTTATGATCGGCCTGGGGCGGGAAACGGCGGCCCGTTTTTCCTTCCTTCTGTCCATTCCCGCCATAATCGGGGCCACGGCCCTGGAATTCAGCGGCGACTGGGTCAGCGGTTTCGGGCCGGGCGGTTTTCTGGCCGGTTTCCTTACCGCCGCCGTCAGCGGTTTTTTGGCCCTGACCCTTCTGAAACGGATTTTGAACCAGGGGCGTCTCGCGGTCTTTTCCTGGTGGTGCTGGGCGGCGGGAGCTCTGGCCCTGGCCTGGGCCTGGGCCAGCTAACTTCGGTCGCCGGCCGCTCCTGTTCCACATAATTCCGGCTCGGCCGGAGCCATGAACCTTTGGAAACTCCCGCCCATTATCATCTCCGTCTCCCGGGGGCCCAGGCCCGCGGCCTCGAAATAGCGGCGGTAGCGCGAAGGCTTGAGCAGGGGGCAGTCGGTGCCCAGGACGAAGTGTTCCGGGCCCAGCACCATCAAGGCCATGGGAAGGGCCGCCGGGTCGTAGAGGAAGGGCATGGCCGAGGTGTCGAAGCGGACATGGGCCAAGCTTTCCCGCACCTCTTTTTTCTGGGCCGCCAGAAAGGGCAGGCCGCCCCCGAAATGGGCCAGGATGAGCTTGACCCCGGCCAGGCGGCGGACCAGGGCGTAAACCTGGCCCAGCTCCAGGGGGGCCTTGCCGGGGTAGGGGGGGCCGATGGGCTCGTTGACGTGCAAGAGGAGGGGGCGGTCCCGGCAGATTTCGCCCAGGGCGGCCAGGATATCCAATTCCCGCGGCCCGAAGCCCCGGTCGTAGAGGGCCAGTTCCC
>Ga0099364_10007847_pt1 | contig 15150 bp, 5 predicted proteins | sample TergutTh196P3_FD_73070 | JGI IMG/M metagenome (GOLD analysis project Ga0099364, IMG submission 73070) | Microcerotermes parvus P3 segment gut microbial communities from Pointe-Noire, Republic of the Congo - Th196 P3 | ecosystem: Host-associated > Arthropoda: Insects > Digestive system > Gut ... | reverse complement strand
GCCGAACCTCTTTGAAGGCGACTTCAAGGACAAGCATACATTTTGTGAAGAGCCGCACATACCGGAGCGTGAACAAATCACTTTAACAGTAGACAATCGCGATGGATATTTCACCATTCCGACTGGCGGATTGAGTTCGTCGGGTGCGTCGTGCTTGTTTGATTGGGATATTTGGGTTGACTACAATTACATTGGTCGATACACGGGCAATAGTGGTCTGCGTAGCCGCGGCATCAAACTCAATCTCCAATTTCCCAAACATCAAGCGGCAATATGGGTCGAAGCATCGCCGAGATATTTTCGCATGAGCCGCGAAAAAGATTTTGATATTCCAGTGAATGTTCGCTCCGATGGCCAATGGGAATGCGTGCCGTTTTGGGTTTTGCTGAAAGATGATGGAAGAGTTCTTGTAAAAAACCTTGGTATTTATGATCGTTTTTTAGAGGTTGATGGATTAGAAGAGCAGAACGTTGGAAACAAGACCTTATCTGTTAGCAGAAAAGAGGGTGAGGTGCTTCGCGACCGTCTGTTACAGGGCTTTGTCTTCTATCCGAAACGCAAAATCAACGAATGTGCGGTCGAACTTGTACTTTTGGATTTTTGTCATCCGAATTTGGATTTGCTGCCGCTGCATATCAATCGGGAACTTGTCAGCGTGGAGTATGGATGCAGTTTGCCTGTTTTTTCGATGGGCAGTAGTCAGGTACGGGTGCATTATGATTCCAGTCTGACAGAACAGGCATTGTGTATTCTCAATGGTGCCGTACAAGAGACGGTCAATTTTATCCCAGATGTTGAGATTGAAAAGGAAGAAGACGCGGAAGACGATAGAGAAGAACGCATCCCGTGCGATGAGGACGAGGAGCCCGAAGATGAGGATTCGGAAGGCGATGAGGATGATGGGGACAATGAAGACGAAGAGAATAAAGGTGGGGATGAGGAAGATGAGGATGCCGATGAGAACGGCAACGATGGGGAGGATGACAAGGACGGCACCCCCGGTGAGGAGAACGATGGCGAGAAGGAATCAGATTGTCCGCCCGGACACGAAATCAAATGTGTTAAATGGGGCGAAAAAATTGGGAAATGGGGTACGGTGCTTGGCAAATGGAATGAGCCGATATGCCGGTGCGTCTCGATAGAAAGTCCCGGCGAACCCGACGATGAACCCGGCAATCCCGGCGAAGAACTTGGTACTGAACCGGGTGAACCCGGCGAAGAACCCGACACGGAACCGGGTGAACCCGGCGAGGAACCTGGCAAGGAATCCGGCACGGAACCGGATGAACCCGACGAGCCCGACGACGAGAAGGAATCAGATTGTCCGCCCGGACAGCAAATCAAATGTGTTAAATGGGGCGAAAAAATTGGGAAATGGGGTACGGTGCTTGGCAAGTGGAATGAGCCGATATGCCGGTGCGTTTCGATAGAAAGTCCCGGTGAACCCGGCGAGGAACCGGGCAATCCTGGCGAAGAGCCGGGCAAGGAACCCGATGAGCCCGGTGAAGAGCCTGACGACCCGTGTCCTGATTTAGAATGTTGCGACGAAAAAACCTGTCCGCCGGGGTATCGTTGTGTGGATGGCGTTTGCGTTCCCAAGCGAACGTGTCCGCCCGGATATATTTGCGTCGATGGCTACTGTGTGCCGATCTGTCCGCCTGGATTTGTGTATGACGAGGAAATGGATGAGTGTGTACCTCCGCCCATTCCTGAGAATCCCTGTGAAGGAGTCGAATGTCCCGAAGATTGTGTATGCGAAGAGGGTGTTTGTGTTGTACCGACGTGTGACCATTTTTTCTCTCTCAAAACAAGCCAAGTCAAAGTAGAGAAAACTTTTGATTCCCTTACAGACAAGGCCAGGGAAGAGATTCGATGTATTCCACATGAAATGGATGCTCCACTGAAAACCCTAACGCTTGATTGTGATGAACCGAAAATCCCTACCAGCAAAATCATTATCCGGCCGCACTGTCGTACCAACCTGTTTTACGGCTGGCTGCGGGCATTTGGATTCCATCATAGCAGTTTTGAAGAATGGAACGTACAAGCAAACAAGGATAAAGTGCTGGAAGTATCGACCGAGATGACGCCGGTGATGTTTTGCGACAGTAGCATTGATGCGGGCAACTACACAATGCGGTATTTGTTCTATGGCTGCCGAAATATGCGGTTTGGCCAAAAGTTCACATTTACCGCAGATTGGCAAGGTGTAACACGGGCCGGAAATGATTTTATGTTCAAGATGTTTCAAGGATGCACAACCTTGAATGGGTTCCCCTTGAACTACAAAGAGCCGCAGGGATTTACCTCGGTGGGGGACCAATTCAAAGCGTATAAATGCTATGGCTGCACGGGATTACAGAACATCGGCGTTTCAAATACCGTGTCGCCTGGCCTGCTCCATGTGGGTCATGCATTCGAAGCGTTTGAGTATTATGGCTGTGAAAAATTACTTGTGTTGCCGGATTGGTATAAGGAAACGCCGCAACTCATCAGCGATCACTTGTATGACTATCAACTTTGTAAGTTTGCCGGATGTCATGCACTACGGACGCTGCCCGATGGTTATCATGAAACCGATGTCGTAAGCGTAGGTGATAATTACTTGGCATACAAGTTTGCGGGTAGTGGGTTGGAGTTTTTGCCACCCCGGTACTCCGAATCTCCTGCACTGACATTTGTCGGTAATAATTGTCAAGTTGGGAAATTCAAAGAATGCACACATTTGACGGGATTGCCGGTAAACTATAGAGAAGTCAATCCCGTAAGTATTGGAAACAACTTTCTCAAATGGAAGTTCAAGAATTGCGATAACCTGACGGTTAATAGCACATACCAGTTGCCGAATGTAGATAGGAACCAACAGGGCGTGTTTGAAGAAATGTTTGCAAAAAATTCACGATGACTTCAAAAAACGATACACATCTTGATTCCATTTCAAAAGAAAATGCTCAAGGACTGGAATCTTTCGGGCAAAATCGGCCCGAATTGGCCCTTTTAATATGGGATTCGGCGAGGGATGATGTGCAAAAATGGCAAAAAGGGCTACATCAGCGAGCACTTGTCACACATTTTCGCCGGGTTTCGCCATATATTCCATCTGAAAAACCATTTCGATTGTGACCGGACATTTTTGAACAGCAAAATGCCGACATAATTTACGTAATCGACTTCATTTATGTAGGCAACAGAACCGACGTAAACAGACAATTTTGGGGGCGGAAACGTTGGCGACCCGCCCATAGGTCGGAAATTATGGTAAAATGAGGCTGTGGGGAATCTGATATGGATTTAGTAAAGGTGGTAAGTCAGAAAAGTTTTGATTTTTTGAGTGCTTCGCAAAGGCATTATGCCGATGCCGCGATGCTCCAAGCAAATGCACGCCTGCCCAATGCGTCTCAGTTGTTTGGACTTTCCGCCGAATGCGGTGTAAAAGCACTTATTGAAAAAATACTGAGCCAACCATTACCAAAGAAATTCTATAAGCATGCAAATAATTTACTCCCTGACTTGCAGATATTGGCAAACGGAAGGCAGAAGGCGAAATACCTGGCGATGATTGGTCGATTCAAAGCATTTAAAACGTGGGACATAGATCATCGCTACCGTGCAGAGACCGAAATCCCTTTAACAGAGTATATGGCGGACTGGGTAGATGCTTCCAGAGAAGTTCAAAACATGTTAACCCAAGCGTACCTTGATGGAGTGTTCACATGAGTGATAGTAAAAAAATAAGATTCGATAGTGTGCTGAAAAACGTCGCTGGTATCCTGGGCAAGAATAATGTCCAAAGGGATAAAACGCTGGTCGTGCGCGATGTTTATGGGCGGATTTTCATATTGTTTGATTTTGATGATAATGACAAGGAAAAGGCACAACAATCCGGTTTTTTTCAAAAACTTGAAGAGGATTTGAGTTCACTCCGTCCTTATAGCAGTGATACCGGCTTAGTGCTTTGCAAATGTGATTTAGTTGGATTGGAACATATCTTTGACGATCCAGATATTCTCGAATTGTGGCAGGACGGTTTAAGTGTTCGCCTGTTAGAACGCCAAATAGTCGGTCATGATTGGCTTCGCCCGAAGCTTGAACTGCGAGATAATCCGATTCCTCGTTTGGCTTTTTACGGCTTCAAAGGAGGAGTCGGTCGGTCCACAACGATTGCCGCACTTGCCTTCCTATTGGCACGATCAGGAAAGAAAATTCTTGTTTTCGATTTCGATTTAGAATCACCTGGTTTATCGAGCATGCTGTTGCCTGCTGAAAATTATCCGATATTTGGATCCGTTGATTGGTTGGTAGAAGATGCAGTTGATAACGTTGACGATTTTTTACTTCGAAATGTTGTTGCCTCAAGTCCCCTCGCTACGAACCTTGAAGGAAACATCAGAATTGTCCCCGCTATGGGAGCAAAGATTGATGAGCCGCGAATCGACCCGTATTACATCTCGAAACTGTCGCGAATATATGCCGACAAACCGAGTCGTAACGGTGGCACAGAACGTTTTTCTGACCGATTGGAATGCCTTGTTGAAACAATAGAAGCGAGAGAACAACCTGATGTTGTCCTCATTGATTGTCGTGCCGGATTACATGACCTTTCCGCTGGGAGCATTGTAAGAATTACTGACGAGGCATTTCTTTTTATTGTCAATACATCTCAAAGTTGGGAAGGGTATCATATGCTCTTTTCGCATTGGAAGCAATGTCCAGAACTGCTCGTGAAAATCAGAGACAAATTGAATATCGTCCATGCGATGAAACCGATAAATGACCGGGCAGAGCGAAAAACGGAATTTATCGAGAGTTCACACCTTTTGTTTACCGACACGATTTACGAGCAATCCGATCCTGCAATAATTGACTTAGACGGGGAGGAGCCCTATAATTTCAGTAAAGATGCACTAGAGGCACCTCATTATCCTGTTGATGTTTTTTGGAGTAGTAGTTTATCTGAATTTGACTATTGTTCCTTTGAAGAAAAACCGATCCTAGATATTGTGGAGCGAACTTACATGCCGATATTCGAGAAAGTTGAACAAATTATACAAGGTTATGCAAATGAATGATAAATTACCCAAAGATGAAATCCAAGTTCTCCGTTTGGCAATTCGTCAATCCTTACCGGACATTGATCCCCGTTTTGATTCGCATCTGTCTGTCCGACGAACGTATGTTCCACCGAGCCATATCAAGGCGCTTCACCCGGAAAATGTCGTTGTTGTTGGGATGCGAGGTGCGGGGAAAAGTTTTTGGACGGCAGCATTGTCGTCTGAACATCACCGAAAATTTATTCAAACCGCATACCCAGATACAAAAATCCAGGATAAAACAACAGTATCCGTTGGATTTGGAATAGGGTATTCAGACGAATTCCCCTCCGCTCCTGAGATTGCATCTTTATATCAGGCTTCGCAAGAAAACGACACACATTCAGATATTTGGCGAACTGTCATCTTGAGTCAGATGGGATATAAATTCCCTGTGGAAAATAATAGCACCTGGAAGTCTAAGTATTTTTGGGTGAAAGACAATCCCGAGATTGTGGAAAGATTTTATCGAGACTACGATACTGACCTTGTTCAAAAATCCGAATCTCATTTTATCCTTTTTGATGCTCTTGATCGCATGGCTTCAAAATGGCAGACGATACGTCCATTAGCAAAGTCCCTATTTCAAACTGCATTGGAGTTTCAGTCATACCGCTCTATCCATCTTAAACTATTTGTCCGCCCCGACATGTTGGAAGACAGAGAGATAACTGTTTTTCCAGATGCTTCGAAGTTACTCGCACGAAAAGTTTCTCTCGAATGGCGCAGAGTTGATCTTTTTGCATTGCTCTTTCAATCGTTGGCCAATGCCGATGGTTATGGGGGGAAACTATTTCGTGAGATAGTCGAAGAAAAAATTTTTCAGAGTGAATGGAAAAAAACAGGCGACATTTATACCATTCCAGATATACTGAGACGAGATGAAAACAAACAAAGACTCATTTTTAAGGTTATTGCCGGGCAATTTATGGCACCTTCTTCTTTCACTAATGCGCACAAACGTGGTTTTCCATATACATGGCTTCCGAACCACTTGATAGATGGGCGAGGAGAAGTTAGTCCTCGAAGTTTCTGTGCTGCTCTCAGAAAGGCAGCCGAATATGATGGTGTCCCTGATTCCTGGGAGCATCCCCTTTATTACAAAGGTATACAATTAGGTGTACAAAAAGCATCACAAATTCGCGTCGATGAGGTTAGCGAGGATTATCCCTGGGTAGCAGAGGCATTGGAACCTTGCCGAAACAGTATCAGCGTTCCTGCAAAACCGGAAGATTTTTTTAAGTTGTGGAAAGACAACAGCGTTGTCGATGCGTTATTGAAAAAAGAAGAAGATATGAACCATAAATTATCCCCGCGTCACCTTGATCAAAAAGAAAAAGGACTATTGATCGACCTTGAAACACTCGGCATTGTAAGTCAGATAGCGAAGGGACGCATACAAATGCCCGACGTTTATCGAGTTGCTTTTGGCATCACTCGAAAGGGTGGTGTGCCGCCTCTCAAATAGGGCAATTTTTAAGCCAGAAGAATTCAAAACAAGAGAGTAGAAAATGTAACAATGGACAAGCGAGGATTACAGTTAAACGGTTATGAAACGGTGCGAGCGCCGCTTGTGGGCAGCCACGCCTGTCCATGCTGTACGTGCTGTACTAATACCAGGTCGGAGTATTATCCGCCCATGCCGGATGGTTCGATTTGGGCGGTAAGTACAGATGGTACAATCGGCGTACTTTTGGCAAATAGTGATGAGTTTGAAGTAAAGCATCACGCCAAAAACTATCATTCCTGGCGGCTTGGTACAAGTTTTCCCGGTTCATCAATCCGTTCGCCGATAGAACCGCCCGATATGCAAAGTATCAACTTTAACGGCCCGACACGATTTCCCTACTGGCGAGACCTTATTGGGTTTCAAACGGATGTCGATAAATGCGTGATTTTCAACACGAATGGCACATTATTGTATGAAGGATATTACGATGGCCGACGATTTCCGATGTTCTACAACGGACATGACCGTTCTGTTTTTACGCTTGACCAATTTGAGTACCGTACCGCCGCCATCAAGACGCCGGTGATAAATGAAAAAAGTAGCGAACGGTTTGGAGATGCGGGCAAAATACGATGGCTACGCTCTGACGACAGCGAGGATACAAGTGTCGATGATGTACACACCACCACATCGGCTCTCCTTCTCCATCCAGGAATCTATACTGCGGTGATTACGTCAGTAGGACGAGAGGGATTTGAAAGTCATGCAATCACAAGCGAAGGTGTCGCGATTGGACATGGCGAAGAAAACAGCGAGGAAGAGGAAAACGAAACAGAAGAAGGGCAAGAAGAAGGCGACGAGGAAGGCGAAAATGAAGAAGAAGTAGATGAGGAAGAGGAAATAGAAGCCGACGAGGAAGAGGACACAAAACCAAAAGTGTCCGCACCCGAAATCATTGAAATAAAAGAAGTCCTCAATGCGTCAAATGCGGATATAAAGCGAGTTGCTGTTACTTGGAGTATGCCTGAGGATACTTTGGGGATTGCCAGATTCACAGTTCAGTTTTTTAGAAATGATGACATACCAGTTGGCAATATAACGGTGATCGAGTTGCCGGAAGCCGGGGAACCCGAACCCGTTTTTAACCATCTGGGAGTCGGTTTTGCGGGTGTGGCATGGCGAACCGACAGGGAAGTCGGAAATAATGACACTCGATTCTGCGGATATGATGCGGATAAAAGTTATGACTATTATTCGGCCTCCATCACCTATGCTTGTGAGCAGCCGATAGACAAGCATCCGCCGCCGGGCAATGTGCATTCTGACAATAACATGGTCTTTCCAAGGGACTTGGTGCGCAAAAAAATATGCCCGCCCAGTGATGAAGCAATCACGACGGGCTGGACACCAAGCGAAGCATTATGCGAAGAAGAAGATGTCATCCGGTATCACAAATGTGCCACAGAGTTCCCGCATGAGATGCCGCTTGCCCATCAGATACAAGGATTTGAACTCAATGTGTGCGGGAATTTTGTGAGAGTCATTTTGCGGAATCATCAAGTATCCAGTAACAAATGGTATCGATTTGTGGGTACTGTTGAAAGCAAGGAACAACTGCCCAAATACCTGCCGAAAGATTTTGATGTTGATGAATTGTTTCCCGATGGCTATGAACTTGTGGATGATACGGACCCGATTGAAAGGGATGATTGGGTGATTCCTACTTGGTGGTCGCATTATTTGCAAACATACTATGTCTATGGCAGCCACCCATCGGCAATGCACCAATGGATGGTATTTGACGGTGAGGAGGGGGAGGAATGGAATGTTGATGCCGACGGCGAGGATGCAACCATTGAAAAAGAAGGCGACCGCCGAAATCTCGCCAACATACAACATCTTGAAATTCCGTTAAGTAGGGCCGATGATGAACGAATTATCGAAAATAAGAGACGTTTAGACGCATATAATGAAAGTAGCGACCCGGATAAGAAATTGAACCTCTTGCCGTCGTTTTGTGCAATACCAGATGGTGCCGAACGAAAATTAACCCGGAGTGCAACCGGCATTTTGCCGATGCCGTTACAAGAACTCGAAAGATGGAATCCCTACTATCCGACCACAGAGGAGCCGGACAAGAACCTTTCATACGGCATTCGGCAATTTGATGTCATATCAGTAGGCACCGGGATGGATGGGCAAAAAGGTTGGTATTACTTTGACGGGCTTGATTGGATTGAGGGCGAAGGTTCTTATCAAGACCTCAAAAATTGGACGCGTGAAGACCTCAATATCATTTTTTACAAAGGACTTGATAGCCTCAACCAATGCGACCCGCATACTCATATCATTCCTGCGAATGCGGGCCGGATACAGTGTTGCGGCGATTTTCTACTCATCGGCCTCAATACGGATTATGAAAGCCGGATGATATTTTTCAAGGATAAGCGAGAGCACTTGTTCCATCTTAATCGTGCCCCGACGCCTGAACAACATGGCAAAGAAAGTTTTGCTTGTTGCGATAGTTTCTTTGGGTTTACGGTATTGGAGTCGACGACAAGGGTAAAGACATACTTTTACGAACTGACATTTGATACTGAAGGACAAGTAACCAGTACGCGTGAGGTATGGAATGGTGATTTTTCCATTAGTGAAGCACCGGTATTCGGTGGTTGCAGTCCAAATTGCCGATATTATTTTCTACGACAAACGGAGAAAAAAGGCATCTATTTCTATCGCTCGGCAATGGATAACGGTCAGGCCGGACAATGGCGTTTTCTCAAATCGCTGGACATCAGAAATGATTTTAACTTTGCACCAAGTAGTGGATGTGCAAGCACTTCGGGCACTTGTTTGATACCGTGCGAAGGGGCGGATGTAGAAAAAGCCGGTGTGCATAAGTATTCAAACGGCATAGAGATTTCAGATGATTGTGAAGACGGTGAGAGTCATAGCATTCTCGAAGATGGGCCCGTAACGACAATTACCGTCAATGAAACGGGAGTGGGAGACTGTTGCAGCGAATCAAGAATACAGTTTACCGGTTCCATTGCAGTTCAAGTTCGCAGTCATTTTACGAAAGAAGCACTGACGAATGATGATCCGTATTGCCCGCCATCAGGAAATTATGAACTGACCAGGCAAGAGGCATTGATTGGAAGTATCAGTGGGGCGGGTATTGTCGGCACAAGTGCCGTTGGCCTGCGAACAGAAAACTTGGGCGGTGGTTGTACGAGAACAACACAAGTATCAACCAGTCCTGGTACTTGTCTTTCATGCTGTCATGCAAGTGGTAATCGGTCATACATGGGTTTTAACAAGTGCAGTTTGAGTGCTTCACAAACATACGGACGGAATCCTCATAATCGCACCGCCTCTTATGAAGATAAAGACGGGGCCACACACAGCGTTATCCTACACCAATGTCCACATTCCAATACGCTCAATCTCTACGACAAAGAAACCGGGAAAATACTTGATTCGGTAGATATTGCAGTACAAGATGATTGGTCAGATATTGGCGGATGTCCCGGTGCTTCATGGAGTCTATGGCGATGGACAAGTTGTCCAAACAGTAGTGATTGTCCTTGTTCTACTCGTTCACGGGAAATGGCCCATGGTTTATCCCTGCCCCATTTGAATTGGGATATTGATTACGGCCTTGGCATGTCTAATAGTTCTTCCTGTGGCATTGAAGGTGAAGGTGCATCTGCATATACCGCAATAACCACCCAACGGGGCGTCTCGTACGGTGGAGATTCGACAAGTCATTCGATCCTCAAAAGGTTATCGGGAAAAATCTATTTGCCCGATCCCTGGAATCGTAAAATCATTGAAGTTGATACCGGCCTTGCGGGTACTTGTTGCACACGGTCAACAGGTTCAGGGTATTCTCATAATACTTGTACGTTAGGTAGTGTATGCGTTGCGGGCAGAAGTTATACGATTTATCAAGGTCATTCCTCATGTTTGACCCGCACAAGTGTCGATGAGCAGGAAGTAGAGACAAAGACAGTCCTCATCGGTTACTGGCCAGAGGATACCAGCAACAATCGCGTGGAATACGATGTGTTGGAATATCAAGGCAAGCTCTCTGAATTAGGCTATCATGACAATGGCATCTTTATCGGTTGGGCTCCGTGCGACTCTTCAACAAGTTGCGGACATGGCTTTGCTTACAAAATCACAAGTAGAGGTGTGGTGATGGTCGATATACGATGGGACAAAAAACTCTATCGGTATAACGTCTCTGTCGAAAACATCGAAACACTGGACATATCCCAGGTGAGCATTCGATGCTGCGGGGCGTATTCGATACTTTTTATCAAGGGCCGCGGAGCACTCTATTATCGCGATAGTGCGGTAGAAAATGAAGAGGGCCTATCAGATCATTGGAGCTTTAGTGCCTGTTGCGGTGAAGCGGCTATCTTGCGAAATGAAAACACGGACCAACAACGTGCATTTATCGAAGGAACAGAAATTGACACCAGCGATATTTTCCAAAATGACCCGAATCCCGACAACATTGCAAAAAATGATTATGCCGACTATCCCTTGTCCGTGAAATGTTGCGGCAATTACTATTTATTCTACTGTCATCAAGACAACGAAATCAAATGGGTCGAAGAGTATGAACACAAGTCGCAAGAGTATACCGTCAAGAGCACGGATTCTGCCATCACACAAGCATATTATGAACATTTTTTGCACGAGGAAAAAACGTATGATTGCGAAACGCCGGAAGAAGCGATGGAACGTTGGATGGATGAAGTCGTCCATGCCGAAAAGATTGAAAGTCGGCCTAAAATGGTGCTGATTGATGGTACACTATGTAGAGTCGAATCTGCAACGATGATGCAAGTGCAGGATGATACCGTCATCATCGGCCCCGGCAAATGGCATATCACATCAGATGATAACCCTGACCACCGTGCTGTTGGGTACATATTCGATGACCCGCTTGCTCCGTGGTGGGTTGGTTATGGCATAACGGGAAGCAATTACCACGAACAACGCACCAAAGATGCGGGCGAAGGCACGATGTCCTTGATGCGGACATTACTTGGCACCAATGAAACATGGACATTTGAGCCGGTGGAGACCGACCCCATCAAACTTTTGGAAAGTAGAATCGCACATCTCAAATGGGATAAAGACTATAAAGAGCGATTGCGAAGAGCAAAACAACTGGAACTCGCAGCATCAGCATTGACTGACCCGCTCGGTTATGCCATCGGCCTGCGTGCAGCACTCCAACAGGAAATACAAGGATTCATCAACGAACTACTGATGATAGGCATACAACTTGGCATCCTTGAGGAACAACTTGAAAAAATGAGACGAGATGGTGTTGCGACTGTGGTGCCGCCCATAGACTACAATGAACGCATAACCGAAAGCAATGAATGGCTTTTTGATTTTGACTTTAAGTTAGGCCGTAACATTGCCGCTGCCTATTATTGCAAAACCGAAAGCCGTCTTCCACAATTCCTCTACAATGACCCGCGTATGCGTGATGTAAAATGCTACTGTGAGAGCAAATTTGGAGTATATTATTTTGTTGGTGATTATTCCTACTGGTGGGATACGCCCATTATAGAACGGGCAAGTCGATACGAATCAAAATCACGAATGAATGCACTTGGCAATGCCGAATACCGAGTTGTGGAAACGCATTTTGATTTGTATTTGAGTTTGCCGAATCCATTACCACACAAGCAACTCGACCATGAATTCCCATCCAATACGCAAGACATGACCGACTTGGGCGATTGGTTGCGAAAGTATACGCCGTATGCGGCATACGTGTTTAATGGAGCACAACGGCTCTCGGATTTGGCCGAGGACGCATTCGATATTATCGAACCGCCATATGAAGACCGATATGAGGTCAACAAAGGGCATCATTCACAATTTTATGGTGATTTTTTATACTTTAACGACAGAAATGCACCGGTCAGATATGATAGAGCATTGAGTTGGAAAAAGCCGTTTGAAGATCATTGTAATCATCAAGATTTTCAATTGGATACTTCAATGGATTTGCTCCGCAGTCCATTTGCCGGCAGCGGAGACCGACTGGTTGTTGGTGCAAATGGGTTTTTGCACGTTTTTGATGACCTCATGGGCCGAATGGATTTTAATGCAGAAACGCTGGAGAGAGTAGAATGAGTATCGTATTAGCAGTAGAACCAAACGCACATCAAAACATACCGAATCCGCACGCTGTTCTTTTACAAGGAACGAGCAATGTGCTTATCGCTGAAGGTGCGGCATTCACGAATCCGACACAGAGGGCAACACTTGGCCTAGAAACAATAGAGCCGTGTATTTTAACGAGTATGCGGATACAAGCAAAAGTAAGACAACCCGGCAGTTCCCGACATTCCAATCCCCGTTTTCAGATTTCGCTGAACGTCGCTGCGGGCCTGATATTGCAAAGAGAAATCACTCTTACATTTCCCGAAGCAAACGATGCCGAATGGTTCGAGCATCAAATAGATGAATATTTTATCATTGAAAAAGTCGAAATCGCCAACAGATTCGATGTCCAACTTCAAGTGTTGGGCAATAGTAGCATCACACAGACGGTGCTCTATTCGCTCACCTTCGAGCATGAACCGGTTGGTTGTAGCGGCGTACAAGTGCGTTCATTAGATGGTCGTCTTGTATCAACTTCGGGCAATAAAGAAATCACCTATCTATTTGAAACCAACAAAGACTATGTTTTGCTGACGCCTGACAATGATTATGATGAAACCATTTATCTCAAGCGGCGAAATATCGGCCATCTTGGTGCCACAAATGAAAACGTTTTGTTTGGCTATGAATTTCCGAATATCGTAAACCACAGCATCACAAGGCAGAACGTGCCATCAAGCGATGTGCCGGAATCCTTTAGAAAACTTGGCCGCGATGATGTTCATTATGACCGGATTACGATTAAATTTACAGGTGAAACACGCACAGCGGAACCAAGCAGGGCACGCACACCAGCGACGTTTTATGCCGTCAATGCGAGTGGTAATAGAACAGGCACAAATCTTGCGATTGACTGTTATCATAACATTGAGCGGTACTTTGAATTAGAAGGTACTGATAATCGCCCCGGCAAGAACAATACGACATGGAGTTTTCGCCAAGACTTGCAAGACAAAAATAGGAGTAGTGATGACGTGCAGACATCTCTGAATGGTGGTGTTGCATGGTTGTATCTCGCAACGAATGTCGAACCGCACCAAACCATTGCAACAGAGGCCCGTATAACGGCCAAAGTAGTAACCAACCAGGTGATTGAAAGGGTGAACAGCGAATCAACTACCAATGTTACAGGCGGAACATTATCGCGACAGAGCAACCAATCCACACCTGCCGATTTGCCGTTCTTTTCAACATCAACTTGGCTCAATACGCAAGGCACAGTCACAATACGCTTTAACTCCTATCAAACGTATGCCCACAATGACGATTTTTCCGATGTCATCAATTTCGGTGTACGAGAAGTGGATATTGAAATCCAATTTGAGTTACGGTGCAATCATTTTCTTCGGACAAGTAATGCATACCTGCAATGGGACAATGATTGGAAACAGCACCATTGGCTGGTGACGAATCCCGATGCGGAAATTAGAGCCAACGACGTTGCCATTTCCTCACTCACAGGACGCAATCATCTAACACGAAATTGGCCATTGGGTGTGCCGGTGTCGGAAAATGGAGGCTACTTACTACGTCTTGAGCATCCTTCAAATCGGCTAACAAGAGACCATGATGTTTATGAAGTCACGGCGGTCAGTTCTGTTCCTGTTGGCATAAACAACTGGCTTGATAATAATGGCAATCAAGTATCCGGCAATGCCAATCGAAATATGAATGACAAATTCAGAGTAGCGATATACTATTCTGTTCGCACTCGCAATGAAATTGTCCCACGGATGGCCAATTCTACGATGATGGTTGATTTGGCTGGAAGAGAAGTATCGAGTGGCGGCTTCGATGTCGGACTTCCCGCAGCATTCAATAGGAATAACAAAAACGAAGCGAATCGGGTATTGGAACGCGGAGCATCCTTCACGGTCAAGTTCGACCACCCGTACATCATTCGCAGTTGGAGTTATACATTAGAAAATCGGAAAACCGTCGCGACGGGCTTTTTGGTAGAAGGAAGACTCGATGATTTTCATGCCGCAAACGAATGGGAACCAGTCGGTGCATTCACAGAGTTCGATACATCGAGGCAAAACTCTACGGGATGGCAAGATGATTCCATTGCGATTGATTATGATGTTGTTACGCCGCGTCCTTGGACACATCTACGCATCACGGTTACACATGCTCGCGATGCTAATGGAAATACAACCACAAATGCGGGGCAATACCGCATCGGCCAATTCCAGTTTTATACAGGCTATCCGGTTCTATCAAGAGTGCGGTCACCTAATGTAAGCCCAAACCTAAATGTAGACCGCGGCCAAAGAAATACTGCAGCAAATGTTCAATACATCAGTAAAGAGCAGATAGACACAAGACCCGCAGCAACGTGTGATGGATTTTTACATTCACGCTTGAATTGGACATCATCCGCAGGGCGAGATGAAGAAGTGATTGACC
>Ga0099364_10007846_pt1 | contig 15154 bp, 2 predicted proteins | sample TergutTh196P3_FD_73070 | JGI IMG/M metagenome (GOLD analysis project Ga0099364, IMG submission 73070) | Microcerotermes parvus P3 segment gut microbial communities from Pointe-Noire, Republic of the Congo - Th196 P3 | ecosystem: Host-associated > Arthropoda: Insects > Digestive system > Gut ... | reverse complement strand
GCCCTAGTCTTTATCATTTAACGACGAGATGCTCAAACAAGTTCAGCATGACACCTTTTCATGCGTTTGTCGTGCTTGCGGGTAAAGGTAAGAACTTAAGCGGAGTTAGGGATTAACGGTTAATGGTCAAGGCGGTCAAAGGGACGGCCACTCGATCATATGATTCGTACGTCTAAGATTTCGCTTCTGCAAAGCCGTGCGTCATGGCCGCTTACGGCGTTTACGACCGCCGGAATACTTTTCGGAACGGTTCTGCCGCCTGTATATTTCTTCTGGCTTGCATTAACGATATTAGCGTATATGATTCTTGTTACTGCCACAAAAAAAGTTTTTATCAGCAGATACGGAGAACTCCTTTAAAGAATGAAGATTTGACAGGAAATAATCAAATATTGTCAAACAATATTTACAATTATATATATTGAAGTTGAAATAAAAAAAACAATAATGTAAAATTTATAAAAGTATAATAAACGCCGTACAAATAGCGTATTATTTTTGTTTAAAAAAAATATGTGAAATTTAAGGCTTCCAATAAAAAATTAAAATTGCCATATCAATATTGATATGCCGTTTTTTATTTGCCGCCGACTTTTTCTAAAAACTTTTAGCTGTATTCGGTATTAACTGTTTAAAAAGGATAAAAATTATGAAATATTTATCAATTGCGCTGTCGTTAGTCATTTTATTTTTTTATTCAAAGTGCGCGCGTTTTCAAACTAAAAAAACTCCTGATTTGGTACGAAATTCAAAGTTGATTGATAAAATATCAGGAACTGAAAATCACACAGGATCGGTTTATTTTGAAATATATTCATATACCTTAAACATAGAGGGCGAAGATGAATTGGCTAAAATAGCGCAGTTACAGGCAGTATTAAACGGAGAAATACATTTAAGCGGGCACAGCGATAAAACCGGAGACAAAACGCTGAATATTATATTGAGCAGGCAAAGGGCGGAAAGCGTTAAGGAATACTTGATGTTTTTGGGTATAGAAGAAGACAGCATACATTTGCAGTATTTCGGATCCGGCGTGCCTGCGGTTGACGAAGATACTTTGGAAGCGTACGCAAAAAACCGCAGAGTGGAAATAGAATTGAAAGCAGAGCGTGTTAACACGCTCTAAAACAAACAATAGAGAGAACAGATGAAAAATTTATTTAAAGTTATGATCGGTTTTGCGTTTTTGCTGATTTTAATAAATAATGCCGAAGCGCAGAATTCGAGCCCGTCCGGGCAATTAAAAGAGAACGTAATTCAGGAAGAAAGAAGCCGCAGCCTTAGAGAAGCCAGCGGAAGGCTTTCAGCGGAAAACGCGCAAACTGCCGCTGATGAAGAAAAAATAGTACTGTTAAAAGAAATTATATTTGCAAAAAGCCATTTGCTTCCGGATGAATTTTTCCTGAAAATAAAGGAAAGATATGAAAACAAAGAAGTCAGCGAAAATGACATACACCGGATAATCGCCGAGATCAATAACGAATATATGGAGCTTGGATACATATCATCGCAGGCATATTTAAAACCTCAGGATATAACGGAAGGCGTTTTGCATGTATCGCTTGTTGAAGGCGTTATAAGCGGGATAAGAATAACCGGCAATAAAACCACAAGCGAGAAATATATAAAACGTTATATAAATTTTTCTCATGCGGACGCGTTTAACGCTCACGTAACAAATCAGGATATAATGGATTTCAACGCTGCAAACGACGCGAAAGCGAGAATAGCCCTGTCTGCCGGCAAGGTTTTCTCAACAACGGAAGTGGATATAGTTATAGACGAGCCTGCAAGATTTTCGTTTAACGCGTTTACCGATAACAGCGGGCAGGAAGAAACCGGCAGGATACGTTACGGAGGGTTCGCAACAGTAAGAAGTTTAACAGGATACCGCGACATATTAAATGCCGGAGGAGTGTTTTCGGACGGATCAAATGCCGCTTATATATCGTATGAAATACCCGATCCGTTACTGAAGACAAGAGTGGGCGCGGGATTTGACTATTCGGACACCAATATAATTAACGGCGGACTCAGAGCGTTAAACGTGAAAGGGAATTTTTATAATGCGTACATATATATTAAAAGAGCTTTTTTGGCAAGAGAGACAACCGTAACAAACGTTACGTTTAATGCCGGCTCCAGACGCGGGGAAAGCTTTATATCGTCAGTTAAAACTCAGGAGACAAATACCGACACATTATCGTTAAGCGGCGATAACACTATAATGATTAACCGCGGCTATATATACAATACGCTTTCGTATACTCAGGGATTAAAACTTATAGAAGGCGATACCTTGTTTGAAAAAATTTCATACTACGGCGAATGCTACTATAACTTGGCGTATAATTTTGCCGTAAACGTAAAAGCGCGGGGACAATTCGGCGTTGACAATCTGCCGTCTTCGGAGCAGTTTTCGATTGGCGGAATAAACACTGTCAGAGGCTACAGGGAAGGGATGCTGATAGCGGTAAGCGGCTTAAACGCGAGCCTGCAGCTTGAATATGATTTCAGTTTTATAAAAAAGAAACGGGAGTATTTAAAATACGGCGATTACGGCAAAGTTTACGCTTTTTTTGACTTAGGAAGTGTTTTCCCGGGAAATAGAGCGAATCTCCCTGATGATTATGAAAACACAATATACAGCAGCGGCATTGGAATGAAAATCGGAATATTAAAACATTTTGACGCGCATTTAATATGGGCTGTGCCGCTGTTTGAACACAAGTATTTTGCAAATGATAAATCATCGTTCTTATTTGTTGTTAACGCAAGAATTTAAACGACAGTTAACGAGATGCAGAGTTCTGAGGTAAGATAAAGGCGTTGAACACAGGATTGAATTTTGATAATTCCCATCAGATAAAGGCACTGAGCACAAGATTGAATTCGGATAATTCCCCTCCTTCGGATGGGAATTAAAGAGTTATAAATTTTTTATTGCTTTTAATTGTTGTTTTCTTTGCCGTTCGCAGTTGATTCGTAATTATTTTTTATTAATGGGAGCTTTTCAATGAAAAAAAAGATTATTTCATGGGTAGTCGCCGCGGTATTTTTATGTTCGCAAACGGGGTTAGCGCAGGTTGTTACAAACATCCAGGCTGACACGTCAAAAACCGCCACAACCGTAACTCAATCCGGCAACACCTACAATATTAATACGGGGACGGTGCATAATAGAACAGGGTTTAACGCTTTTACAAATTTCAATTTGGGCGCGGGAGATACCGCGAATTTGAATCTTCCGGACAATACCGACAATCTCGTAAATATGGTAACAGGAAACAACAAAAGTTTTATAGACGGCATGTTAAACGCTTTTCGCAGCGGAAAAATCGGCGGCAATGTTTTCTTTTTAAATCCGAACGGCATAGCGATAGGCGCGAGCGGCATAGTAAACGTAGGAGCGCTGACGCTTGCTACGCCGGATAAATCATACATCAACTCAATACTGGAAGACAATTCAAAATTTGCGGCCGACGCATTTTCAAAAGCCGTGTTAGACGGCGATGTGCCGATAAACCGCAGCGGGAGTATTTCCGTAAAAGGAAAAATTAACGCTTATTACGGTGCGGCAATACATGCCGGCAATGTTGAGATTTCAGGTGCAAACGCCCAAATTAACACGTTGAAAGCCGCGGATATAGTCAACTTGGATGACGCGCCTCCGATTGAAATTCAAAACATAGGCGGAAGAATACTGATAGCCGCAAAAAAAATTGACATTAATGATGGAGCGGTAATAAAATCAGAACGGGAAACCGCCGAAGGCAAAGCCGGCGATATTGAGATTTTAGCCTATGACAATACCGCGAAGCTTATAACCGATACCAAAGCGGAAATAAATATAGCCGATGCCGTAATAGAAGGAAACAATGTAAAAATAGAATCTTCGGCAAAAAATGATTATTCATACGAAGACGTGAAAGCCGCCTGGGATACGCTCTATGAAGATATTAAGAATAGGATTAAAAACGACATTAATTCCGAAAATTTCGGCGGCATTATTTTGGAATTAATAAACTCCGGCTTTAATTTTGACGGCATAGACTTGAGCTCCGTGATTGATTTAGACGGTATCGAAGATACTCTTACAGAAGCTCTTAACGCCAATACTTTTATCGCGCTTTTAAACGAATATGTTACGGACAAAATAAGCGGAGCATACGCGAAATCGGACGTAAGCGCGAAAATAACAATCGGCGGCGGAAGCAATATTAAAGCAGATGAAACTCTAAACATAAAAACAGACGTATATTCGAAAACAAATATTGACGCGGAAGCCGATACTATTGCCGCTGCCGTTGGAATAAATAATTCCGTTTCTGAAATAATCATAAAAAGCGGAGCCGTTATTGAAAGCGCCGGAGAAGCAAATATTGAAGCTTTGTCAACTATAGTTTCCGATATGTCGGCAAAAACTAGCGGAGGATACGAGCTCAGCGAAAATAACTCCGGGTCTCTTGCGGCCGTAATGTCCGTAATAAACAATAAAACGCAGATAGAAATTGAAAACGGCAGCACAATAAACGCAGACGGCGATATTTCGATTAATGCCGTAACCGATAAAACTCTTAACGTCAAAGTTTCCGGATCTGAAACGGAAGACAATAAGCTCGGCGCAGGCTTTGTATACAGCGATTCCGTAATTAATAACGGGATAAATGTTGACGGCAATATAACTTCAAACGGTTCGGTTAATATCAATTCTGACATAAAACAATCAAAAAACAATTTTATACTGGGTTCCGGCGATTCGCAAAATACCGCAGGGGCTTTGCAAATGGCTTTCGTTACGGATAATAACAGCGATTTTGCGTCGGTAAATATTGGCGAAAATACTTTAATAACCGCAGGAAGCGATATCAATATTTTTTCAAAAGCTTTAAGCAGTACTGATATAAAGGCAATTGCAAATACAATGAAATTAGGGGATTACACAATTAGCGCGGCAGGAGCGTTTACCGATACGAAAAACAGTTCGCTTATAAATATCGGCAAAAACTCGGTTGTTGATGCCGGTCAAAATGTAACTCTTAAATCTGAAACCGGTCAGGCTTTGGATTATTCTATTGATGCGGTTAAAAAGAAAGAGCAGGCTGAAAATAATACCAACTTCGGCGTTTCAGCCGTATATGGCATTACGGAAACGCGTAATGCGGTAAACATTTATGGAGATATCACGGCGCAGGACGGCGGTATCAATGCATCCTCGTCTATGGACATCTCAAAAAATATAAATAAAAATCCTATGACATACAATAATGACGAAGAATCCGCGCTCAATATAAACACGGTCTACAGCAATAATACATCCGGCGAAAGTAACGGCGTGTTTATAGGAGATAAAAATAACGCGTCAAACTCTTTAACGGCAGGTAAAGGCATAGACATTTCCGCAGATTTGAATTCTTCGGAGTATATTTCCGCAAAAAGTTCCTTATTGTCGGCTGCGTTCAAAAATGCCGATACATCGGTAAAAGTAAATATTGAAAATGCGGCTTTAAATGCAAACGGAACGGAAAACAATGTCAATATTACCGCGAGTACAAAAGAGACGGACAATATTATCGCGCATTCGGCTTTAAAGCGTGATAAAGATTCTAAAAATATGGGAGTCAGCGCGGCAATATTGCTTTTAGGAAATAAAACTTCCGTAAATATTGCCGAAGACGCAAGTATAAATTCCGGCAAAGACGTAAATGTAACGGCTTCGACTGTAAAAGATTTGGTATCATCAGCTGAAATCGGACTTGGCGCCAGACCGTCAGAATCCGGACAGTCCGAAGAGCTTTCGCTCGGGCTTATGTACGCGTATAATGACATAAAAACCGATAACGGCGTTTCCGTTGAAGGGCAAATAAATGCCGGCGGAAAAGTATCCGTAAATTCGTCAATTACCGCGGAAAAAAATGTTGTTCAGACCTTGGAAAACGGAGGGAACTGGGACAAACGCGCTGCTTTAGAGGCTGCAAACTCAGCCTTATCGGAAGCCGATAAAAAAGTTAAAGAAAACGAAAAACTATATAAAGTCACACAGGATGTTTCTGAAGCTTTTGACAAAAACGGGGACGGCAGCGATATATCCGCGCTTATTTATGATGCGGCGCAGGCCGCTGCGGAAAACCCTCAGGAAGCTTTAATAATAGCGCAGGCGCTGGCAGACAAACTTTCGGAGGAAAATCAAAGCGGAACATTTCCTGATATTGCGGCGGCGTGGCAGTCCGTATGCGATAAAGTTGAAAGTGATTTTAATACCTCAAAAACAGACGCTGCGGCAAAAAAAGAGGCACAGCAAAAAGCCAGGCAGGATTATGAAAAATCATCAGACGGAAAATTATCCGCAGGAATCGCGTTAGCGCAAACGGCAAGCTATGACAATTCTCACGTTACGGTTTCCGGAGATATTACCGGAAAAAGCGTAAATCTTATTTCCGGCGTTAATAAAAAATCCGAAACGGCATACTCTAAATCGGACGGTTTAGCTGTTTCCTTAAACGATAATTACACATTTTCAAGCGTCAATGTAAATGCGCCTGTTACGGCGGCAGGCACAGACGCGGCGGATGGCATAAATATTTCCGCGAATACAAGCATAACCGCAAAGACCGAAACAAAAACCGGTTCAATGTCGGTAGCGTCGTTTGAATCCGCGGCCGGAGCTGCCGTTTCAAATATAAACACGGACAATTCAATAAACATAAACGCCCAATTGGAGTCAGAAAACAATGTGACTGTCAAAGCCGATACAAACAAAAATATAACGATAAACGCTGAATCGCTTCCGGGAAATAACGCAAATCTCGGGCTGGGATTGGTTTATAATGATTCTTTGTCAAATAACGGCATAAACATATCCGGCGATATCACAGCCCGCAGCGGCGATATAAACATTTTGTCGAATTTAACCGATAAGAGCGAAATAAAATCAACGGCAAAATCAGGAAACATTGTAAGAAACGGCGATAAGGCTAACAAAAAGTTCGGCGTTGCGGGCGCGGTTGCCTATTCCGTAAATGAAAATAATTCAGGCATTAATATAGACGGGGCAGTTCTAACGTCCGGCAAAGATACGAATATTGTTTCACTGCTTACGGCAGATTCAAAAATTACCGCGGACGGCGCAGGCGTTGCTGTTGCCGTTGTGGAAAATATAATTAATGCCGTTACTAATGTGCGCGATACTGTTATAAATTCCGGAAATGACGTAAACATAAAATCAACTTTGAACATAAAATACGCAGTGGAATCCGTATCCGGAATGATGACAATTCTTTCTTTTGACGGCGGCGCGGCCGCGGCTGTTTCTTCCTTTATAAGCGGAAATATTATATCTGTTAGGGATTGCGTAATAAACGCCGCGAAAAAACTGACGATTTTCGCGCTGACAGACGCTGAGTTGTCCGTATCCGCAAACGCTCTTACCGGCAAGGCTTCCAACGCCGGCGTTGCCGTTTCAGACAGCAAGTCGGACATATATAACGAAGTAAGTATTAAAGACAGCGAAATAAACACGCAGAGTGCAGACACAACGTCGGTAATCGATTCAAAAGAAAACGCAAACAACGTTTCCTCGGGCACCGGAAACGAAGATAAGAAAAATCCCGCGGAAGATGACGGCGAATCCGAAAATACGGCGATAATAAATCTCGGCAGTTTTGAATTTCCTTCATTTGATTTCAGCGGTATTTTTGATATTGATTTTAATTTGGATTTCAGTTTGGGCAAACTGCAAATGCCGTCTTTGGATTTTTCCAAAATATTTTTTGATTTTGGCGTCGGTTCAGCGGGATTTCCTGATATTGACATCGGCGGCATATTGTCTAAAATCAGCATAGGCAGCATAAGCCTGCCCGGCATGCCGTCATTTGATTTGAGCGGTTTGTTTGGCGGTATAAATTTAGGCAAATTAGATTTCAGCGGTTTAAACCTTCCGAATTTAAATCTCCCGAATATGGATATCGGTAAAATATTCGGCAATATAGGGCTTGGAAAATTTGATTTAAGCGGCTTGGGAATGCCGAATATAAATCTTGGGCATTTTAATATGCCGGACTTTGGTTTTCTTAATTTCAATTTCGGCGACTTATTTAAAGGTTTTGACATGAGCTGGCCAAGCTTTGGCGGAATGAACTGGGATTGGTTTAAAATGGGAAATGTTGACTGGGGAATGTTTAATCCCGGCAAATGGGATTGGGCAAGCTTAAATCCGAAAAATCTGGATTTTGACTGGGCTTTGGATTTCGGTATAGACTGGCTGAGAGGCGGCGGAAGCAAAACTCCGGAAAATAAAATAGCTATGGGCGGCGCGTTGGCTTTGGGCGATCACGCTAAAAGCGCTTTGGTAAATATAGACAATGTTACTTTTTCTTCAAAAGACGATATAAACATAAGCGCGATAGTAGTTGACGCGGATATTAAAAGCAGCGTTGAAGCAGGCATAAAGAATGAAGCCGGTTTTGAAGCGGCAGGAGCCGTAATATACGCTAATTACAACGACTATGCGAAAGCAATTGTAAACAACAGCAGGTTGGACGCGGGCGGAGCAATAAGCGTGAATTCCGTTCATCTTATTCCCATGACAGGCGAAGAATGGCTAAATGATTTTAACGGCAAAAGCATAACGGAACTTGCGCAGACAGCTTATGATAAACTCAAAGGCGGGCCGCTGGACGCATTGAGGGATAATCTCGTAAATTTCTGGGTGCGGAGTTCAGCGGCAACGACAGGCACTTCGCAGAGCTCAAATTCCGGTTCAGGAAACGGCGGTGAGGGCGGCTCCGGCGGCGAAAGCGGCTTTTCGGCAGGCGGCGGGGTGAATATTTTATACTTTGATTTTGCTTCGGAGGCGTCCATAACGAATTCCGAAATAAATCAAAATACAAACCCTCTTTACAGAACCGGAAACCAAAACGTGGAAGTAAAAGCCGAATCCGACACGACGCTGGTAAATGTCGGCGGCATATTGGGGGATTTGGGTTCAAGCGCGGCATTAGGCGGAATATACAATCAAATTACTTATGACGACAGCACAAAAGCGTATATCTCGGATTCTGATATATACGCAAACAAAGCTGACATAATTTCAAACTATAAACAGCACGACATTACAATAGGCGCAGCCGGCGCGTCAGCAGGGGATTTTGCGCTGGAAGGCGTGTTAAACATGCTTGATTCAACGGCTAATGTAGACGCGTATATAGACGGCGGAAAAGTAGAAATATCCGGCGGAGCGCTCAAAGCAGACGCCTCAAACGACAGTTTGTTCATAAACGTTGCCGGCGCGGTAGACATTTCCAACAAAATATCCGTAGGCCTTACCGGAGCAGTCAACGAGATACTGAGAAACACAAACGCATACATTAAAAATATACATGATTTACGCGCGGGCAGCATAGACATTTCCGCTGTTAACAGCGGCATTATACACTCTTATTCGGTAGCAGGCTCGGTATCGGTAAAAGAATCTAACGGTCCGGGAATAGTACAGGGGTTAAAAAATAAAGCGGCAGACTGGCTTGAAAGCCTTAAAAAAAGCAATAAAACCGGAAAGAAAGACGAGCCGGCAAATCCTGATAATAAAGGAAGTTACCAAAGTGCAGGCAACGATGAAGATACGGGAGCGTTCGGGCTTGGAATATCCGGCAGCGCAAGCGTAAACGATGTGGAAGGATACGCGCAGGCATACATGGAAAACGTGACTGTCAAAAACAGCGGGGATATAAATATTAATGCCGAAGAAAGCAGTAAAATAACGTCGGCATCAGGCGGCGTAGCGCTGAATTTGCAAAGCGGGGAAGGCTCTTCCGGCGTCACAATAGCCGGAACGGCAAGTATAAATCTTATTGACGCGAACGCGGTTTCGCGCATAAGCGGCTCAGTGATAGAAAATGCCGGAAACATAGCGTTAAACTCATTAAGTACATCGCTTATTCAGGCGGTGGCGGCATCGCTTGCAGGCTCTACGGCAAACAGCGGGGCAAATATTGCCGGTTCGGTTACGGTAAACAAAATAAACGCGGGAAAAGGCATATCTTCTTTTGTGGAAAATTCAGTCATAGAAGCATCAGAGCTGTCATTAAATGCTGAAGAAAAATCTGAAATAAAATCATTAGCCGGAGCATTATCGCTGACAATGGCGTCTGTTTCCGTCGGAGCAGGCGTAGGCGTTAATGAAATAGAAAATAAAGTTTTGACATATTTGTTTAACAGCGATGCCGACATATCCGGCAAAATAAGTTTGGTTTCACAAAACATAGCTAAAATAGAAACTTTGGCGGCAGCAGCCGGTATTGCAAAAGGAGCCGTAGGTATTGCCGCAAGCGTAATTATAAACAATATCGGCAATAAAACGGAATCTTATATAAAAGGAAATAAAACCGTAAACGGCAGTATTACTGCAGGCGATATAATTGCAACAGCGGAAGACAAAACCGAAATAGACGGTCTTGCAGGCGAAATATCAGCTGCCGGCAAAGTCGGCGTCGGGGCGGCAGTCGGCGTAAATGAGATAAACAACGCAATAAAAGCATACATAGAAACCGCCGTAATAAATTCCGCAAAAAATGTTGATTTACGCGCATTATCTTCCGGCATTATTAAATTTATAGTCGCATCGCTCGGCGGCGGAAACACCGTAGGCGTAGTTGGCGGCGTAGGCGTAAATGATATAAACAATACTGCAAAAGCCGGAATATACGATTCCGATGTTTACGCTGACGGAAGCGCGGCCGTATTTGCGCAAAACAGCGATTTTATACAACTGATAAGCGGAGCAATAGCTTTAGGCGGCAAGGTAGGAATAGGCGGCAATGTAGGTTTAAATTACATATCAAACAAATCCATAGCGGAAATATTAAATTCAGACGTAACAGCGCTCGGAAAGCATTCGCTTTCCGGCATGAACGGCCTTTTAGTAAAAGCAAACATTGATGATAAAGCAGATGTTTACAATGCCGCGGCGGCAGGCGCGGGAACTGTCGCGGTGGCAGGCGGCGTGACAGGCGCGGTAATAGAAAACGAATCCTTAGCAAGAATCAAAGACAGCGAAATAAATAAAAACAATACAGACGCAGGAGAAAACCAAAACGTCTCCGTGCTCGCGGATAATAAAATAGAAGTAAACTCCTATGGCGGGGCGCTTGCGTTGGCAGGCACTGTCGGCGTCGGCATTGCGGCGGATTTGCTTACGCTTAACAATAAGGTTGAAGCGGGAATAATAAATTCGCTTGTTAAAGCGGAAAAAGACATAGACGTAAAAACAAATTCAAAAGAAAAATATGATTTAGTTTTGCTTGCCGGGGCTGGCTCAGCCGGCGTAAGCGTAGCAGGAAGCGTCGCGGTTGTGCAGTCCGACATAAAAAATAATGCGCATATCACTGACAGCGATATTAATTCGGACGGCAATACAACGGTGGAAGCAAAAGACGAAGTAATACTCGGCGAAGGCGATTTAGGATTGGCAATAGGCGCGGCAGCAGGCGCTTTATACGCTGGCGTTGCCGGAGCCGTATTTGTAGGAAACATAACAAACAAAACAAACGCGCTGATAGAAAATTCAAAAGTGAATGCGGGAAAAAGTATAAATATATTGTCGGACAGCGCACAGAAAATAAAAGCGACGATACCGTCTTTAGGCGGAGGAATAGTCGGAGTAGGTTTAACTGCGTCGGTAATGAGCATTAATACAAAAACAAATGCATTAGCCGACGGAGCAAATACGAATTTGCAGGCAGGCGAAGATATAAACATAGAGGCAGAAAATAAACTTACTCTTGAAGAAATGCTTATAGCCGCAGGCGGAGGATTTGTAGGCGTAGGAGCAAGCGTAGCGGTAGGAAATATAAACAATGACGTAAGCGCAGGAATAGGAAATAATGTAAAAGCGTCGGCAGGAAAAGACGTAAACGTAAATGCGCAAAATAGCAGGGACATAAAAAGCACGGCAGTATCAGCCGCAGGCGGGTTTGTAGGAGCAAACGGCTCGGTATCGGTATTGACAGTAGGCGGAAATATAAATTCAAATAACGACGCAAAAGAAAATGTTGAAGGCTACAATGCCGACTTAAATTCCGCAATATCAAGAAGCGGCGATTACAATGAAGAAAACGCCGGCAGCGGCGGGCTGACAAGCGGATACATCGCAAATATGAATAAATTAGACATCACGGCGGAAAAACTCTACGGCGCAACGGAAATAAACAACGGGACAAACGCATTCATAGGCAAAGGCGCGCAGATAACTGCAGGCAATGATATTAATGTAAAAGCTGACGACACATTAAAATTCGACAGCACCGTAGGCGGCACAAGCGGCGGCTTTGTAGGCGTCGGCGCAAGCGTAAACATAGCGGACATAAGAACGCTTGCGAATGCTTATGTTGACGACAATGCAATATTAAAAGCAAAAAATAATATAAACGTAATTTCAAATAACAATGCCGAAAAAGTTGACATGCTGACATTTATAGCCACGGGCGGCTTTGTGGCTGCAAATGCTGCTGTATCAATCCTTGATATAGACGCAAATTCATTTGCAAGTTTAGGCAATGACGTAAATATATTGAGGGCAAGAAATGTCAATGTTGTTGCCGATTCAAAATTGTACATAGACAATCAAATTGACAGATATATCGTAGGAGTGTTTACAACCGGTGTTTCTGTTGCAACGGTCAATAAAAAAGGCGTGACAAAAGCATCTATCGGAGATAATGTTAAAGTTTTAAGCGCTATATTTGCAGAATATGCAGTTGCCGATATTGTAAGTAAAACTGCCATAACCCCTGAAATGGAACAGGGCGTTGATTATGATTTATTTGATTTCAGTAAACTTAGCCAGCAAGAAAAAGATGAACTTCTTGCCGATTTGCAAGAATCAGGTATTGAAGTAAGCAGTATTGAAGAATTACAAAACGATTTTGTTGTAATTTATAATCTGGAAATATTGGAAGGAGAGGCAATTGGTATAGATAATTTAACCGTTAAGGCGACAAATGATGGCGACATTAACGTAAATTCTATTTCAGGTGTTGCAAGCGGTATAAGTGTTCATGCTGACATATTTGAAATATATGACACAAACAGCGTTATTGCTTCCGTCGGAAATAATTTTGACGTTTGGGCGAAAGATAGAATAGATATATTTACCGATGCAAAAAACAATATAGCAGGTAATTTTATAAGCGCGTCGCTTGCTGTTGCTGAGTTCGGCGCGGTTATTGCAAAAGCAAAAACAGACTTTGATAATCACGTCTATATTGGTGAAAATAACAATATCAATAATTATAATATTGCCGCAACAAGCATTCTTGCAAGCTCAAATCAACAGACTGATATTGATATTAAAACAAACATGCTGTCCATTGGAGGCAGCTCGGTTTTAGGTTCTTGGGCTGAAACTTATATTGGAGGAAACATAGATACAATCATAGGTTCCGGAAATAATTTAATGGGCAACGATATAAAAATACTTTCAAATGTTAATGCTTCTCAGAAAGCCGTAAGCACAATGGTACAAGGGGCTGTTATTGCAGTTGGTGTTGGCAATGCAAAAAGCGAAAGCAAGATAAATATGAAAACGATAATAAATGACAAAGTCAATATTTTTGCAGTAAGTGCTTTGAATATTGAAAATAATTTGAACAGTGGGCTGTTTGCAGAAACGCAATCCGGAACGCTGTCTGCGGTTAACGTGGCAGACAATAGCGCTGTTACGAAAAACGATTCGACAAACGAAATTACGATAGGTTCTGACGAAGAGGGGCAGGCAGGAGTAGCTCTTTTTGCTCAAAATTTTAATCTGGCTGCAAAGACTGATATAAATCAAAACACAAGAAACAGAGCTGTGGGCGCTTCCTTGGCTAATGTTACGAATTTGAACAGCAGAAATCATTCATTTTCAGATGTCAATGTAAATATCGGCAAAGCAAATATTATGTCAAACAATTTAAACATAAGCGCGTTTAATAAATACGTTAAAAACAAAGAGAATATGACGACCTCTGAAAGCAGAGGATTAAGGGCATTAGGATTGTTTAACAGCAATGAAGAGACGGCTATTAATAATGATGTAATAATAAATATAGGAAGTAATGCAGTTATTGAAACATTTCTTGACCGTAATTTGAACAGCGTGTTTATAATTGATGCGGTAAACGACATATATGCACAAAATCAAATGCTGTATAAATCCGGAGAAATATTTGGAAGCGAGAATGTAGATACAAAAATCACAAACAATTCCGTTTCGGAAATAAACATTGCAGGGAAATTGACTTCTGGAAGTGATATGTTTTTGAATGCAAGAAGTAATGTTGATTTACGTGCTAATGCTAATGCAAATATACTTTCCGTTGTATCCGGATTTACAGGGAAATCAAGAAGCGAAGCAGATATTCAAAACTTGATAAATGTTCGAAGCGGAGGTGATATATTTGCAAAAGGCAATATGTACTTAAACTTGTCTCAGGGCAGATTGTCAAGTTCTTATTACGGTATATCTGCAAATACGGAAATAGCAATAGATGCTTTTATCCCTATAAGCGATTTTGATTCTTCAGCAAAAATGAATCTTACTGATAAATTAACTGTGGATGAAGGAGCATATATAAAATCTGCAGAATCCATTTTTGCCGGAAATGATTATATGACTTTGTATGTCCAGGGGCGTTTGTCAGAGATGAATACGATTGCTTATGTAATACCTGAGCATAATATCAAATACAAAAATGATTCGACTATAAATTCGGCAATTGAAATAAACGGCGAAATGCACGCAGGTTATAACAATAAAATATTGGTTGATATTAACGGTACATACATGTATGGCGATAAGGGTTATGAAGAAGATTTACGGGATATGGAAGAAGCTATAACAATAGAAAATAAGGGCTCGCGCGAGGCAATAGGATATACTTTCACGCCGGCAAGAGAATTTACTTTAGATTTGTATGAACGTCTTGACGAAATAAACAGAGCTTTATCAGATTACGGCGATGCAGTCCCTGCATTGAAAGAGGCTTACGAAGCTGAAAAAAGAAAAATATTGTTCGAGATGGAAGTATTAGGGCTTGCATCTTCTGCAAGCAACGCGGTTATGCGTTATGAAGTTCCGTATATAACGTTTGACTCGATAAATATTGGCATTGGA
>Ga0099364_10007845_pt1 | contig 15155 bp, 15 predicted proteins | sample TergutTh196P3_FD_73070 | JGI IMG/M metagenome (GOLD analysis project Ga0099364, IMG submission 73070) | Microcerotermes parvus P3 segment gut microbial communities from Pointe-Noire, Republic of the Congo - Th196 P3 | ecosystem: Host-associated > Arthropoda: Insects > Digestive system > Gut ... | reverse complement strand
GCATCATGCGCTGCTGCTCGCCGTCGGGCATTAATTCGAATTTAAAAGCTTGATGCCGTTTCATGGCAGAAGTATACTTTTGCCTATGAAAAAAGACAACAACATTCGCGCCGGGAAGACACTGCGTATTTGCAATACACGTTCATTTGGTCTTTGTCACCAAATATCGCAAAGACGTGTTTACCCGGGAAATACTTGATGACCTGCAAGCCATCTTTGCCAGCGTCTGCCATGACTTTGAAGCAGAGCTCGTGGAGTTTGAAGGTGAAGATGACCATGTTCACTTACTGGTGAACTATCCTCCCAAAGTTTCTGTTTCCCGCCTGGTCAACAGTCTTAAAGGTGTCTCCAGTCGCCTGATCAGAAAAAACACTACCCCAGCATTCGCAGGAAGCTGTGGTGGCGTTCCTATAGCCGTATTGCGCCAATACCTCCAGCAACAGCAGGCACAGCACTAATCTGTTGGCAGGCTTTGCCTGCCGCGCTTATATCCCCGGCCTGAAGGCCGAGGCTTTACGCGCTTTTTGGTAAACTGGCTTCAGTTCTGAATGCAGATTTGCGACTGTTACTGTCTGTATAGAGAGATTGTTGAGTTTGCACCAGCAACCTGGCCAGCCCACACCGCATACATGTCAGCTTTCCGCAATAATATTGGTTCGGCTAAAGACGATGATTTACCCAAAATCGCCGAAGTTCGCCGGTTAATGGGGTTTTGTACAAAGAATTCAACAGGTTACATGCGCATTTTGTACAAAGTTCAGCGAGGCCCGGTATAACTCCGCCTGGTGGGCAAACGTTGTGTCAACAAGGGCTTTCTGCCAGAATCAGGGCATGGGTTTTTGCAGCATCCGGGCTTTAGACTCCGCCGATATAGTTATTTTGCCGCCAGGCTTCGTAGACTACAACAGCAACGCAATTGGAAAGATTGATGCTGCGCAATCCCGGAAGCATGGGCAGACGAACCCGCTGGTAGTCAGCAAAGTGCTCGCGCAGACTGTCCGGCAGACCTTTTGTTTCACTTCCAAATACAAAAACATCCCCCGGTCTGAACTGGCATTGGGAAAAAGGAGTCGAGCCATGCGCAGTCATGGCAAATATTTTCTGTGGCTCCGGGCGGTTGATTCTGATGAATTCGTCCCAGTTGGCGTAGACCTTCACGGATGCAAATTCATGGTAGTCCAGACCGGCACGTCGCATTTTTGCATCATCAAGCAAAAATCCGAGTGGTTCAACAAGATGCAACTGCACGCCAGCATTGGCGCACAGGCGAATAACATTGCCTGTGTTGGGAGGAATTTCCGGTTCAACCAGCACTACGTGAAACATGGTTTATCCCTCACGCCGTCAGACGTCTGTATTGAGTGAGAAGTGTTTGCAGAATTCGAAAAAAAAATACCGGTTTCAGCCCGCGTTTCCGTGACAAAAATGCAGCGGATCGCACATGGAACCCGTTGCATAATTTCACGTTCACCATCAAAAAGACAGATCGGGCGGATTGCGCAGAATTATCGCTTCTGCTCAGGCTATGCAGCGGTCCTGAATGGCAGGGCAGATCAGAAAAATTACTGATAGTCGGCCAGGGTCGCCCTCATTTTTTTCAGCGCAGCGGTTTCAATCTGGCGGATGCGTTCGGCGGATACGCCAAATTCCGAGGCCAATGTGTGCAGTGTTGCGCCACCTCCCTCATCCTCATCAGCAAGCCAGCGGGCCTCGATGATCCGGCGGGAGCGCGGATCAAGTCTGCCCAGGGCATCGTCGAGTCCTTCTGACTGAAGCCGGATGGAATCCATCGCTTCCAGAATTCTGGACGGCTCATTATCCTCTGAAGAAAGGTGCGATATGGGAGCGAAGGCATCCTCATCATCAGCCGGCGCTTCCAGGGCAATGTCGCGACCATTCATGCGCGTTTCCATTTCAAGTACATCTTCGCGTCGTACATTGAGTTTTTCAGCCAGGGAACTGATCTGTTCTTCTGTCATGGAATCATTTCCGTTTCTGTGCGAGCGCAGATTGAAAAAGAGTTTGCGCTGGGCTTTGGTGGTGGCAACTTTGACCATTCGCCAGTTTTTGAGGATAAATTCATGGATTTCTGCCTTGATCCAGTGAATGGCGTAAGAAACAAGCCTGACTCCCTTTGCCGGGTCAAAGCGCTTGACCGCCTTCATCAGTCCGATATTGCCTTCCTGGATCAGGTCGGCATGCGGCAGGCCGTAGCCGAGATAGCCCCGTGCTATGGATACGACCAGGCGCAGATGCGACAGAACCAGCTCCTGGGCAGCAGCAAGATCATTATGCTCGCGAAATCTGAACGCAAGATCCATCTCATGTTCGAGCGAAAGCATTGGTATTCGATTGACTTCAGCAATGTAGGCATCAATATTGCCCAGTGAACCAACATAACTGGGTACCAGAGCATAATTCTGCCTGGGTATTAACGCGGTCTGTGCAGGTCTTTCGGACATGATTTTCCTTTCTAGTGAAATTTGCTCAACAGAGATGTTACAGAAACGATAAAGGGTCATTTTAGCACTCTTTGCATGAGAGTGCTAACAAAAAAATGACATTATTGAACAAATTCTGACAGTCAGCCATGAGTGTACTGTCAGGAGAAGAAACCGAATTTTGGTAGTCTGACAAGTCGCGACATTGCAACTCGTTGATTCAATATGATTTCCTGGAGTGCTTGCTTTTTTGTGGTGACAGCGTGTTTCCCTGAAAACATCCGGGCTTCAAAAAAGCGACACTTTTAGCATTTGTTTTGACTTTTTGCTGGAGCCTGTTGACTGGAGACAGACTATATCCTGAATCTGTCAGAAAAGTCAGCGTTTGACCTGTACGGTAAATACCTGTGGGCACGCGTGGGAAGCGAGACAGCAGAGTTGAGAAACGACGCTGCAGACAATGTGCATTTCAGTGGAGTCAACTCGCACCGCACGCGTCCTGGTGGTCGCTACATCTATCAGGCAACGTCAGCTGCCAGCGTGTATGCAAGCCTTGCCTGGGAGCATGAGTTTGATGCGAAGTCGAAGTCTTCCGTCAGCTATGCTGCAAGCACCTACGGTGCAGGTGTACCGGAACTGAAGGGCAGCTCTGCCATGGGTGAGCCTGGTGTAAGGATCACGCCATCGGAGTTCACTCCGCTGAACATCGCGACCTGGGTCTGACGGGTTTTATCGGCAAGCGTGATGGCATCATGGGCAGTCTGCGCGTGAACTACAGGTTCTAAAAAAAGTTGTGTTGTATAAAACTCCTTGAAAGAGAGGGGAAACAGCCCGGGCGGGTGGTTTAAGCTGAGGTTCTGTTACCCGCATGGACATCCGAATGTCTGATGTACAGCCAGCCGTTACATCGTCACCCTCCGGACAACGGGTGTCGGAGGAATGACTGCGCCTGGACATGCCTGCATTTGACGCCGGATGCGCAGGTTCTATTATGATACAGCGTCAGCTTGACCCGCAGCTTTATGTTACAATTCAGGTGTAATAAAAAGGAGGCAGTACCCATGGAATTCAGGCCGATACCACCGCGCTACGACTTTGTTTTTAAAAAAAATATTCGCAAAGGAAAACATTTCAATACTGGCTGACTTTTTGGGAGTGGTACTTGATATGCCCCCTGAGTCACTGCGGAAAATTATCTTTGAAGACCCGCACCTGCAAAGGCGACATAAAGATGACAAGCTCAGCATCCTTGATTTGCGCGTTGTACTGGAAAGCGGTGAACAGGTGAGCATCGAGTTGCAGTTGTCGCACCAGCCTGCCATATGGAAGCGCATGGAGTTTCTCAATTCAGGTCTCTTTGTTGACCAGCTGTCACCGGGAGACCCTTATTCCAGACTCAATCGTGCAATTACCATTGTGATTTCCTGGCCGGTTTTGCTTCCCGAAAAACAGGAATATCATTTCAGGTTTTCAAGATATGATCCAGTAGCGCAGGTCATGTTTCCGGGGTCTTCGGAAATACATCTGCTGGAAGTTCAGAAGGTGTTGCAAACAGATAATTCGCCACTTGGGGTATGGTTGCGTTTTTTTGTGGCAACAACAATAAAGGAGTTCGAAATGGTTGCAGAAATCCGTTCCGAGGTTGGGAAGGCCTGGGGAGTTGTCCGATATCTCAGTGCTGATGAAAGAGCCCGCCGTTTGGCAGATGCTGAAGAGAAGCATCGCAGGGATGCTGTCGATAGAGAGCAGGGAGCGCGCGAGGAAGGTCATGCGGAAGGTCGACAGGAAGGTCTGCAGACGGCGGCCCTTCAACTTTTGCGCAAAAAAATGCCCCACGAGGAAATTGTTGAAATAACCGGTCTGACCATTGATGAAATCAGACATCTGGAAAACGTTTTATTTTTACAGTAAGTCATGAGCAATTGGCTTTGGTGACATGCAAAAGGTAATTGCATGTCACTGTCCGGAAAAGCTTTTCCCCCTCAACTATTCCTTGTTTCCGTTTCCGCTGTGATGTGGAGATTGTGTGAAATCAACATAATCTGAAAAGACCTGCCTGTCCTGTTGCAAACAGGGCGTTCAGTAAAATCGCTTCTGGAATTCATGTCTCAGGCATGGGGAAAAATCATGCAAAAGACGACTAAAGATCACAAACCCGGCATCCCTGGTGTGCGCGTGCTACTGGAAAGCGGTGGGCAGGTGAGTGTCGGGTTGCAGTCATCGTACCAGCATGACGTGATGCCACGGTCTGTGGTTTTATCTCCTTCCCCCGAAAGAATCCCCGCAACTTCGGATGCCAGCAACCTTCAGATGCAGCCTGGCTGCTCTGAAGCAGCCCTGGCACAATTCAGTGGATCCGCCTGAGGTGGCGATTGACCGACAGTAAAGCCCCTATCCACCCAAGGAAAGTACTGATGGACAGCAAAATGACAACAAGACGCAGGTTGGGTGGAGCAAGTCTGATTTCTGTCGAGTAGAGACGGGCAAGATCCGTGATCGAACTGTTCAGGGGGTGCAGGGATGCCGCCACAATGGCAAGTGCCAGGGCACCCGATAAAAAGCCCAGAAGGATTCCCGTGTAATAAAACGGGCGCCGGATATAGGCCCTGCTCGCACCAACAAGCCGCACAAGGGCAATTTCTTCCGTGCGCGTAAGTACCTGCAGACGGATGGTATTGAAAATCACCGCAACAATGATTACGGCAAGGGTCGCCCCCAAAAGGAGAATGCTCGTCCTGATAAAGCGGACTATGGCAGCCAGACGCTTGATCCAGTCAGAATCAATCTGGACCCGGTGAACCAGCGCAAGCCCCTTGAACTGGGTGGCCAGACTGTCAATATAGGTCGCAAAACGCGGATCGCCATCATTGCCGGCAACACGGACGAGATAACTGTCCGGCAACGGATTTCTGCCAAGCGTGCGGACGACCTCGGTGATACCTTCTTTCTGCTCCAGTGACTTCAATGCCGTTTCTTTTGGAATAAAAACCACCTGGCTCGGTCTTTCCTCCGTGTTCAGAATCCGCTGGATTTTTTCACCCAGCGCAAGTGCATCATCCCGGGAAGCATTGGGATGGATGAAAAGGCTGATTTCCGGCTCAACAGCCATTTTGCCCGTAACATTCTGCAGATTCTCAAGCAGGGTAACACCGGCAAAAGGCAGGGCCAGCGACATGGATATGACCAGGATATTGAAAAAATAATTGCCGGGTGCCCGACGGATCTGAAGGAATGCGTCAGATATGGCAGAGCGATGTTGACGGAACCAGTTTTGCATATCAGGCAATCAGAGTGGGGACGGAAGGACTGGGCCTGACAAGCCGCCCGCGGTTGAGCTGGATGATCCGGCTGCCCGGCTGTATAAGGCGCTCGTCGTGCGTTGCAATAATGCAGGTCACACCGGCAGACTGGAAAAAACGGATCGCGTTATACACTCGGGCAGCACTTTCCCTGTCCAGGTTTGCAGTGGGCTCGTCTGCCAGGATGATTCGGGGATTGTTGACAATGGCGCGAGCAACTGCTGCACGCTGCTGCTCCCCCTCGGACAGGGCCTGCGGAAAATAATAGGAACTCTCCAGCAGGCCTACCTTGTCCAGCGCAGCGTAGGCACGTGCACTGGCATCGGCGTGTGTCGCCCCGGTGACAACGAGAGGCAGCATGACATTCGAGAGAATGTTGCGGTCAGGAAGCAGGATCTGCTGCTGCAGAATCAGACCGAGATTCTGGCGCAGGGCGGCAATACCCGGTGCCTTGAGCTTGCCAATATCCTGACCGTTTACCGTGAGATAACCGGAATCCGGCTTTTCAATGGCAGCAATCATCTTGAGCAGCGTTGACTTGCCAGCGCCGGAAGGACCGGTAAGAAAGACCATTTCACCAGGGTCAATGGAAAAAGTAACATTGCTGAGCGCAGCGATCTCGCCCGGGTAAAACCGGGAAATATCGAAAAATTCAATCATCGCTGCCATCGTCGTTGTACTCAGTTCAGTAATGCGCGTGCAAAAGTATCTGCTGAAAAAGGTTGCAGGTCTTCTATTTTCTCACCAACTCCAATGAAATAGATCGGAATCGGCCTCGTTTTGGCAAGGGCAGCCAGAATGCCGCCTTTGGCCGTGCCATCAAGCTTGGTAATGACCAGACCAGTCAGATTCAGCGCATCGTCAAATGCCTTTACCTGGGCAAGTGCATTCTGACCGGTATTGCCGTCCAGGACAAGCAGTACTTCATGCGGTGCTTCATCCTGCCCTTTTGCAATGACACGTCGCACTTTTTTCAGCTCTTCCATCAGATGAAGCTGGGTAGGAAGCCGCCCGGCCGTGTCAATCATGACGATATTGATCTGTCTGGCTATGGCAGATTGTACTGCATCAAAGGAAACAGCGGCAGGATCTCCGGACTCCTGCGAAATAACGGTAATCTGGTTGCGATCTCCCCATACCGCAAGCTGCTCCCTGGCCGCTGCCCTGAAGGTGTCTCCTGCCGCAAGAAGAACGCTTTGTCCATGTGCACGGAAGTGATGCGCCAGTTTGCCGATGGTGGTGGTTTTCCCGGCACCGTTGACGCCCACTATCATCATGACAAGAGGCTGGTGCCGCCCTATCTCGAACGGCTTTTCAAGCGGCCTGAGCAGGTTGGCAAGCAGCTCGCGAAGTACTTCGCGAATTTTTTCAGGGTCTTTCAGACGCTCTCTACCCGCTCTGTCTCTCAGGTGGTACAGCAGATATTCGGTTGCTTCCATACCGGCATCAGACATGACCAGTGCCATTTCCAGCTCTTCGTACAGGTCATCATCAAGCATGGCTGTGCCAAAAATATTGAGGTTGGCCGATGTCTTGGCAAGGCCTTCCCTGAGCCGGTCAAACCAGGAAGATCTTTCCTCGGTTGAGTCTTGGCTTATTGCCGCGTTTGTGGCAGTATCTGTTACAGGCACCTCCAGGTGCGCAGAGCGGTCCTCAGGAACCTGATAAGCATCGGACTCAGGGGACGGCATGCCGGTTTCGTCGGCAACGGCAGATTCGACGGGTGTTTTAAAAAAGCTGAACATGGCTGTTTTGATAACGGTGTTCTTTGAAAATAGCCTGCCGGACGAAGCGGGTCCTTTTTGTCCTGTGACTGTCCGGGAAAATTACGGCTTTGTGGTACCAGATCCAAATACAAGTCATTTTAACAGAGACCATCGCATGAAAATTCAAAATATTCTGAAAGGCGTTTTATTTTCAGTCCTGTGTGCCCATGCAGCGGTATTTGCACAGGAAGTAAAAGACATCACCTTGCAAAACGGTATGAAAGTCATTGTCAGGGAAGACTGCCGTTCACCCGTAGCGGTACATATGATCTGGTACAGGGCCGGATCCATGGACGAGACCAGTGGAACAACGGGAGTTGCGCACGTGCTTGAGCACATGATGTTCAAAGGCACCAGAAAATACGGATCCGGCGAATTCAGTAAACGGGTAGCCGCTCTTGGAGGACGGGAAAACGCCTTTACCGGGCAGGACTACACCGCTTATTTTCAGCAGATTCCGGCGCGACAGCTGGAGACCATGATGGAAATGGAAGCCGACCGGATGAAAAATCTGTTACTGGCGAAAGAAGAGTTCGAAAACGAAATCAGGGTAGTGATGGAGGAAAGGCGCTTGCGGATAGATGATCAGCCTGTATCACTTCTGATTGAAGCAGTCAATGCGAGTGCGTTCACGGCGCATCCGTACCGCTGGCCGGTCATCGGATGGATGAATGATCTGGAGAACATGACGGTAACCGACCTGAAGAACTGGTACGGACGCTGGTATATGCCCAATAACGCAACGCTGGTCGTTATCGGCGATGTCCAGGCGGAGTCGGTCTTCAGGCTCGCCCAAAAGCACTATGGAAGTATCAGGGAAGGAAAAAAACTGGCTACACGCCCGCAGACCGAGCCGGAACAGAAGGGTGCACGGCGCGTGACCGTAAAAGCACCAGCAGAAAACCCGATGCTGGTGATGGCGTTCAAGGCACCCTCACTGCGCGATATTGAAAATGACACGGATGTCTATGCCTTGAGCGTTCTGGAAGCCATTCTGGATGGCTTTGACAATGCCCGCCTTGAGGCAGGGCTTGTCCGGAAAAATCCCGTTGCAAGTGCCGTTGATGCCAATTACGACCCCCTGTCACGCGGCCCCGGCCTTTTTGTGCTTTCCGCTACTCCGTTGAGCAGCACCTCCATGCCTGAACTGGAAAAACGTCTGCGCGCCGAAATCGCGAGAATTGCCAGAGAAGGCGTGTCAGAAGAGGAACTGAAGCGGGTCAAGATGCAGATTATTTCCCATCAGATCTATAAAAGGGATTCATTGATGGGGCAGGCGATGGAAATCGGGGTGCTGGAAATGGTCGAAGTAGGCCATCAGCAGATGGACCATCTGATCGGGAAACTCAAAACGGTAACATCAGATGATGTGCGTGCAGTTGCAGGCAGGTATTTTGGCGACGATACGATGACGGTTGGCATACTGGAGCCTTTGCCGCCAGACAGCAATAAAAGGCCGGCGGCAGCGCCTGCTGCGCACTGATACCAGAGCAAATATTCAAAAAGGGAGCTCTCATGAAAATGCATTGTTCAAACTGGCAGGCGTTTCCGAAGTGGACAGGGCTTGTCAGCGCCATACTGTTTCTGCTTGTCCAGATTCCACTCCATGCAACGATTGCGATAGAAGCCTGGACAACCGGAAATGGCGCTCGCGTCTTTTTCGTCCAGACCCATAACATTCCGATTCTGGATGTCAGCGTGGATTTCGATGCGGGTAGCAGATACGATCCGCAAAACAGGGCAGGCCTGTCTTCCATGACCAATATGCTGCTCGCAGGCGGTATTGCCGCTTCCCGTCATCCTTCAAAAGAACCCGCGCTGACAGAAGCGGCCATATCGGAGGGTTTTGCCGATATCGGAGCCCAGTATTCAGTCTACGCCAGCCCTGACAGGGCCGGAGTGCGACTGCGCATGTTGTCTGACCAGGAAGTGTCCGGCAAAGCGGTTACGCTTCTGGCAAGAATGCTGGCCCAGCCAAGCTTTCCGGACAGCCAGTTCCAGCGGGACAGAAAGCGTGCCATTTCCGCCATCAGGGAGTCGCTGACCCAGCCTGATGCCATTGCCGCACGTGCGTTTATGGAAGTGCTGTATGGAACACATCCCTACGCATTCAGCCCGACACCGGAGACCCTTGCCAGCATCAGACGAAGCGATCTGGTCTCATTTCATGCCGCGCATTATGTCGCGGAGACAGCAGTCATTTCCATCGTAGGAGATGCAAGCAGAGAGCGGGCAGAAGCAATAGCCGAAGAACTCAGTATGCGCCTGAAACGCTCGCGGGACAGCCGGGTATCTCTGGAATTACCCGAAGTGGAACCCGGACTCACACGGGAAAGCTTCATTGCGCACCCTTCCGTACAGTCGCATATTCTGATTGGCATGCCAGCTCTGGCACGGGGAGACCCCGACTTTTTTGCCCTGACGGTTGGCAACTACATTCTGGGCAGTGGGGGCTTTGTATCGCGCCTGATGCAGGAAGTTCGCGAAAAAAGAGGCCTTTCCTACAGCGTATACAGCCAGTTTGATCCCCGTATCCAGAAAGGACCGTTCATAATCGGCCTGCAGACAAAAACAGAACAGACCGAAGAAGCGGTTGCAGTTGCGCGAGACACACTCGAGGCATTCATGCGCGATGGCCCGACGCAGGCGGAACTCAAGAGTGCAATAAGTCATCTTGTTGACAGCTTTCCGTTGCGAAAAGACAACAACAGCAAAGTTCTTTCCCTGGTTTCCACGATCGGATTCTACGGACTGCCACTTGATTACCTGAACAGCTGGCCGGATCGCATCCAGGAGGTTGGCATACAGGATGTCAGAGACGCCTTTTCGCGCAAGCTTCTGCCGGGGCAGCTCTCAACAGTTATTGTTGGTCAGAAACCGGAATAATGAGTGCGTTTTTCCGTAGCTGTCCTTTGTTTATTCGCCAGTTTTCACAGGGAAGAAATGTATGCAACGATCAAAGCGGCCTTCCAGGAAAAAAGCCTCACTCAACTACCAGGTCAGAATCATTGGTGGACAGTGGAAGCGTTCCCTTTTGCCCGTCAGTGCACGGTCGGATATCCGTCCGACACCCAACAGGGTCAGGGAGACGGTTTTTAACTGGTTGTATACCCTTTTTTCCGGGACATGGAACCAGATGGATTGCCTGGATCTTTTTGCCGGAACAGGAGCTTTCGGATTTGAAGCGGCATCCCGCGGAGTTTCGCAGGTGACGATGGTTGAATCGGACCGGATGGTTTTTGACCAGTTACAGGCAACGAGTGACAGACTGAAGGCGGGCAGTGTTGTTACTTTGATACAGGGGGATGCCCGCCTGGCAGCTTCCCGTCTGTTGTCCCAGGGCAGGCAGTTTGACGTCATTTTTCTTGATCCTCCCTTTGAATCTGGCGTTTTGCCAGAGATTTTGCCCTTGTGCGCAGAACTTTTAAAGGAAAAAGGGATAGTTTATGTGGAATCACCGCTTTTCCTTACAGAGGAGTTTATGGCAAAATGGAAGATTGACGGCGTGCAATGGCAAATAGTCCGGCAGGACAGGGCCGGTCATGTGTGTTATCAGCTGTTGCAACTGGCACATTCGGGCAATCCTGAGGCATAATAGGGTGTTATCGGTTTCAAGCAAGGAAAGGAAAAATGACCACTGCTGTTTATCCAGGCACATTTGATCCACTTACGCGTGGTCATGAGGATCTGGTGCGTCGTGCATCGGGACTGTTCAAAAAACTGATTGTAGGTGTGGCTGACAGCAGGTCAAAGAAGCCGTTTTTTACAATGGAAGAGAGACTGGCAATTGCCAATGAAGTGCTTGGTCATTATCCCAATGTCGAGGTTGTCGCTTTTACCGGACTTCTGAAGGATCTGGTAAGACAGCATGAAGCCCGCGTTATTATTCGGGGTCTCAGGGCGGTTTCCGATTTTGAGTATGAATTCCAGATGGCCGGTATGAATCGCTATCTGATGCCAGAGGCCGAGACGCTTTTCATGACGCCATCCGATCAGTACCAGTTTATTTCAGGAACCATCGTGCGGGAAATTGCGGTTCTGGGCGGTGATATTTCCAAATTTGTCTTTCCTTCCGTAGAGATGTGGCTGAAAAACAAAATTCGCCTGATGACGGACTGACCCGGTACCGGACAAGGTCCGGACTCTTTTCTATCCGGTACGTTTTTTCCTGTGAAACAGACCACAGTCTGTGACTCTTATCCCCCGGTTGACATGGCTCTTTTAATTTCAGAAGACTGCATACATTGTGATATCTGCCAGATGGAGTGTCCCAATGGGGCGATTTCGTCAGGAGTGGATAAAAACGAGATTGATCCAGCACGCTGTACCGAGTGTGTCGGGCATTACGATGAACCCCAGTGTCAGAAAGCCTGTCCGATCAACTGCATAGTCAAGGATCCTGACTTTGTGGAAACCAGGGAGATGCTGGAGGCGAAGTTCGCCGGGCTGCACAGGAGCCGGTAATGCGAAACCGGACATAGACCACCGGGTAAATCCGCACGGGTTCGACCCTCCGTGATTTGCAGGGCACCATATATTCAGGAAAAAGAGTCAGTCGCGCTGAATTTTTTCAGGCGCAGGGCGTTTGCCAGTACGGAAACCGAACTCAGGCTCATGGCTGCAGCTGCAAACATGGGATTGAGCAAAGGGCCACCGAACAGGTAAAGTGCTCCTGCTGCAACAGGAATACATGCCACGTTATAGGCAAACGCCCAGAACAGGTTCTGTCTGATGTTGCGGATGGTTTTTCTGCTCAGGTTGATGGCAGTGGAAACATCCATCAGATCGGAGCGCACCAGCACGATATCAGCACTTTCCATGGCCACATCCGTGCCGGATCCGATTGCGATGCCGATGTCGGCCTGCGTGAGCGCCGGAGCATCATTGATGCCGTCTCCTACCATGGCAACCCTGCGGTTGTCCGCCTGCAGTTTTTTTACTTCATTGGCCTTGTCCTGTGGCAGGACTTCAGCCAGCACGCGGTCAATACCTGCCTGCCTTGCGATGGCTTTTGCAGTCCTGTGGTTGTCTCCTGTCAGCATTGCAAGCTCGATACCCATCTGATGCAACCGTTCAATTGCAGCCCTGCTGGATGCTTTCAGGACATCTGCAAGCGCTACAAGTCCCGCCAGCTGCCCGTCAATGGCGACGTATACCGGCGTTTTGCCGTCACCAGCCAGTCTGTCGGCATCTGCTTCAAGGTGCACAAGCGAAATGCCGTTTTCCTGCATCAGCGCAGCGTTGCCGGCAAGGATGGTATGACCGCGTATGACGGCTTCAATTCCATGCCCGGTAATCGAGCTGAAATGATCCGTTTCCAGCAGCCTGAGTCCTTCGGATTGCGCTTTGCGCACAATTGCCTGACCCAAAGGGTGTTCTGAAGCATTTTCAGCAGAAGCCGTGATGTGCAGGAGGTCTGTGGCAGCTATTCCTTCCAGTGTCAGTATGTCGGTGACCGTTGGCTTTCCTTCGGTAATGGTTCCTGTTTTATCAAAAACAATCGTGCTGATTTTATGGGCTGTCTCCAGGGCGTGCCCCCCTTTGACAAGAATGCCGTTTTCAGCTCCTTTTCCTGTTGCTACCATGATGGAGGTTGGTGTTGCCAGTCCCAGGGCGCAAGGACATGCGATGATGAGAACGGAAATAAAAACGGTCAGGGCAAACTGCATGTTGCCGCCGCTTCCGAAGTACCAGGCTGTTCCGGCCAGTAGTGCGATCGCGCACACAACCGGAACAAAAACCCCGGAAACCCTGTCCGCCAGTTCCGCAATGGGAGCCTTGCTTCCCTGAGCATCTTCAACCAGCCGGATTATCTGCGCCAGCGCGGTATCCTGACCGATTTTTTCAGCCCTGAACCGGATCGATCCCGTAGTGTTGATGGTAGCGGCATATACCGGATCGTCCTTTTTTTTCTCCACGGGCATACTTTCTCCGGTGAGCATGGATTCGTCAATCAGGGTGTGTCCGTCCAGTACTGTTCCGTCAACCGGAATTTTCGCACCCGGTTTCATGATAATGATGTCGCCGACCTCGACCGCTTCAACCGGAACTTCCTGTTCCATTCCATCATGGAAAAGGATAGCCGTCTGCGGAGCCAGTGCCAGCAGTTTTTTGAAGGCCTCGCCCGTTTTACCCTTTGAGATCGCCTGAAGCAGATTGCCCAGCAACACCAGCGTAACAATCATTCCTGCTGTTTCAAAATAGAGCATGTGGGCCATATGGACATGACCCAGTCCAATCAGCCAGGTGCTGTACAGACTGTACACAATGGCTGCTCCCGTTCCGACTGCAATCAGGGAATTCATGTTCGGGCTGCGCTGTAACAGCGCAGCCAGCCCAGTTGTGTAGAAACGGTATCCGACACCGGCAACTGGAATCAGAAGAAGCAGTTGTGCCAGAGCATATCCCAGTGGAAACTGCATCATGTCCAGCCATTGCGGTAATGGCAGGTGCACCATCGGTGCCATGGCGATGTAGAGAAGAGGTATGGCAAAAACGGCAGAGACGGTGAATTTCGTCCGCAGAATACGGATTTCCTCGTGTCTGCGGTCAAGTTCTTCGTCTGCGTGCCTGACTCTTTGCACGTCCAGTGTCCCAAAGCCCGTTTTTTCAATGACATCTCTGATGACCGGAAGTCGAATTGTCTGACTGTCGTAGCTGACTGAAACCGTCTCTGTTGCAAAATTGACCGATGCTCCCAGTACGCCATCCTGTTTTTGCAGGATGTTTTCTATTCTTTGGGCACATGCAACACAGGTCATGCCGGTAACGGGTATGGTGACATTGCTGTATGCCTGCTTTTCCGTGACATCAAAGCCCGTTTTTGCCAGTACCTCCCGGATGGCAGCAGGTGATACTATCTGGCTGTCATATTCCACAAACAGCTTTTCGTTTGCCAGGTTGACTGTTGCCTGAGTGACTCCGCTCATTTTACGCACTGTTTTTTCAACGCGGTGTGCGCAGGCAGCACAGGTCATGCCTTTGATATCCAGTGTCTGATTCTTCATAAATCCATTACAAGGTGATATCTTCTCTTCAGAGGAAGGGGGAGTTGCGGTAAATATACAGGGATTTTGCTGTTGTGGGCAGGTTTTGAAGCAATCCGGGTGTAGCCCGCATTCCGGCAACTGCCACAAATGGGCTGAAATGGTGCATTACCTGACAGCCCCGCATGATACCAGATCTGCCATCGTAAAGCGGAGCCAGTCCGGTTTTATGAAATGGGCACCGCTTCCATCTGCATGCTACAGGTGCCTGCACAAAAAACATTGCCGGCACATACTCTTTGGGTGAAGTTCTGTTGTGGTTCCGCAAAACTGGGCCGCAGCCATCACCAGAGGAAACGGCACATTGCAGATTGATCCTATCGCTGGTACAGTGTGATATTGGATGAAAATGGCACTTTGCGGTAATCTGTACAGGCCAAAGGAGTTTTTTCCGGCATTTCTCACAAAAAAGCTTTTGCGAAAAGACAGGAAGGAAAGCAGGATGCAGGACTACAAAAAAGCTTTTGAAGAACTCGAAAAGAAACTGGATCTCGCCAATGAGCAGATTCGCGCCTACGAGTACGATATCATGAAATATCGCCTTGCGGGCGAGGCCCAGAACATGGGGTTGTGGGACATGGATGTGCTCGACGCAGGAGGGAC
>Ga0099364_10007844_pt1 | contig 15156 bp, 15 predicted proteins | sample TergutTh196P3_FD_73070 | JGI IMG/M metagenome (GOLD analysis project Ga0099364, IMG submission 73070) | Microcerotermes parvus P3 segment gut microbial communities from Pointe-Noire, Republic of the Congo - Th196 P3 | ecosystem: Host-associated > Arthropoda: Insects > Digestive system > Gut ... | reverse complement strand
GTTGGTACGGGTATGGCTGTTGTGGCGTTGGGTGCGGTTGGTGCTGGTACGGTTGTTGTGGTGCTGGATGCGGTTGGTGCGGGTATGGCTGCTGCGGGTGCGGCGGCTGCGGCGTTGGATGTGATTGGTGCGGGTGCGGTGGTTGCGCCGCTTTTCCGTTAAATATGCTTCCCGTCTCACCGTCTCGTGAGGATGCCATCCCATCGTGTCGTAAAGGCGCAGCTCCGCTCCCAAAAATGCTACCTGTCTCATTATCGCGCAAGGAAGCCGCAGCACCACCACTACGGGCAGCAGCCTCACTATTAAATATACCCCCCGTCTCACCTTCGTGGAGTTGCTCTGTACCGGAATCCACGCTCATACCCTCGGTCTGGGTTGTGTTCGAAGGTCTAACGCTAATGCTTGAACTGCCATAGTTGATTGGTGCGCCTTGGGTATTCTTATAACGTTCAAAAATATCGTATTGCTCTGGTGAGGCGTATCCCAAGCTCCTACTGATTATTTTCACATCGTTGCCTCTGACCAACGCGGAATTGAAGTCTATCAGGCAAACGTCGCCGTTTGGCATTAGCATTATGTTTGCAGGCTTAATGTCGCGGTGGCAGATACCTTGCTTATGGATCGATTCTAAAGCAGACACCAGTTGACCATACCATTTGACAACCTGCGGTTGTGGAAACCTCTGCCCGCGCTCAAGGTATTTGTCAAGGCTATCTCCCTCGATGAACTCCATGACAGTAAATATGCGATCCCCTTCTGTCAGAAAGTCAAATACCTGCGGGAGATAGGCACTTTTGACGTTTTTCAGGGCTTCGACCTCATTGCGCTGAGTCTCGATCTCATGTGCCGAACCGCGTTTGAGTTCCTTAATAACGACATGCTTTTGCAGTCGCATATGCCATGCCTTATAAACCACACCTCCGCCACCGGAGCCGATTTGAGCTTCAATGCGATATGTATGGTCGCTAAGTTGGGGTACACTCTGCATATTGTTTGCTCCTTAGTCTGGTTTTTGCTGTCGTATTTAGTCGCGATAGTTTGTGACGCATTTGCCCACCTTCCGGCGCGTCTGGGAAGCCGCGCCCTACAACGGGTTTGTGCTATTTGCCGATGCGTTGCCGATTGTTGGACAGCCTCGGGCGAACACAGTTCGCCCCTACAATGGAATCCGTATTTGCGATTTTTTTGTTCGGGTTTTACTGCTAACTTGCTACCCTCATTGCGGCGAGGCTCTGGACTGTTCGTATTTTAGAACTGCTGCTTGGAGCCAATCAGGCGTTATCAAATCGCCAAATAATAGTACGCCATTTGGTTGTCGGATAGTTGGTGGCGTTACCGCTTGCCTCGGCCTACGTCTTTGCGTTGTTTGGGCTTCTCCATTAAACGCGGAACGGTCTGCATCGGTGTAGATATCCACAACATCAGAAACCGTGCGTCCAACTCTCTTTGCGTAGGTACACATATCTGCCAAATTGCATGAAATCTGTTTCTGCCCACGAAGAATTTGCAGGTTTTTCGGCAACCCGATAACTATGCTATCAAGTCTTTCCCGCATAGCGTTTAAATCATCGGCAAAAGACTGAATACTATTTCCAGCCTGTGTGAGCTGGCTTGTATATACTTCATATTCAGCCATGTTTCCTCACCTCTGACGCGGCCAAACCGCTAAATAAAAAATTGAGAATTGATAATTGATAATTGATAATTTGGGGTGCGGTATATAGCAACACATCCATTTGTCGATTGACTTTGCATTCCAAATACTAGACTTAGGGTGACGACGTATTTTTAGCCGCCGTCACCCAAAGGCGGGGACTTTGCTTGCGTCCGCCCCCGCCTTTACTGGATTGTCTGCATTATACACCGAAAACGTCTGTCTTCAAAGCGCCGATTTTGTCGTTGAGCAGTTTCTCTACATTACCGTATTGGGTGCGGACCGTCATAAGGTCGTGTATGTACTCGTCAACAATTCTGATTGCTTCGTCAATCTGCTTTTTGAGAAGTTGGTATTTCGCTAGTAATGCTTTGGATGCGGGGCTAATCCAGGAAGTCGCGGCTAGGACTTTGATAATCCGGTCTATTGTTGCCATTACCTTCTTGAGGGTGTTCAGCTTTTGCAGGAACGATTGGATTTTCTTGTCAACCACACTTAGGTCAACTACGATTCTGATCATTGCCATGATATGCTCTCCTTTTTAATTATTTTAGTTTTAGTGGAAAATGTGGTTTTACCTGCTTTGCCGTTTTGTGTTGCTGCGCATTTCCTCGGCTACGGCTGCCTCGGTCTTGTCGTATTCTGCTGCGCTTTCTTCGACCGCTCCGCAATACTGGTTAACGATTTGGAACAGTTCGTTGAATCTTGGTTCGTCGGCTTTTAGCCTATTCGCGAACTGATCACTGGCATCGCCTTCCCATAGTTTGTCTAGCTCACGGCCTTCGTTGAACATCTCGTCTGACAGGGTCTTGAACTGCTGGTTTTCGTCTCTGATTTCGCCTGCATCGCGGCGCATTTCCTGGGTACTGAGATCCGACTTGTGTGACATTGTTAGTGCCTCCTTGTTTTTTTTTATGTTGATTACATAGGTTACTATGTATTAACATCTCTGCCTTAGTTGTAATGCTATGATAACATATTTCTCGTTTGTGTGCGTTTAACCCTGACGAATAGCAGTTTTTCGGGTGTGAAAGGTATTAATTTGCTCTGCGGGGCGCAAGGGGCCGGGAATTGGGGTTCAGGGGTCAGGGGTCAGATAACTATTAAAAGTCTGCTGCTACCGTTGCGGCTTGTCTTTCTATGTTTTTCATTTCATTGGCTGCTCTCTCGCAATAGTCCGCCAGGCTTCTGATTTGAGCTATCTCTTTCTTGACACGGCTTTCAAACGCTGTGCATTTTTCCAAAAACAACTGCCCGCTCTCGCCTATCCAGGCGTTTTCGACACTTACGATAGCCGGTCCCAGCTTTTGATTGCTTGCTATTGCCATATCATCAGCTATTTGACGAAGCTCCCCGACCTGCCTCATCACCCTTGAATAATCAAAATCAATCATTGCTGAACCCTACCCCAAATAAATTGGAAAACATCTTCGATTCTCGCGTCCATGTTACGTAGCTAAAGCCGTATTAGCGGGACGATGAGGACATCGTCCCCTACAAACGATTTCCGAAATTGCGGCTGTGCGCCGTCCTAACTCTCAACTTTCAGCTCCCAATGCTCGCTAGGGCGCTTGCTGCTTCTTCCTCTGCTTTCTTGATCTCATCTATTCTTAGACGAAACGCAGTTGCATCATCGCGATAGCCTTTTGCTTCCTTTTGCAGTTTTTGGCAAAAGGCTTCAAGTTTCCTTATATATGCGGCTGAAGTCTCACCTCGCCAAGCTCCGCGCAAATCGTCAATGATTTTTGACAGTTTTGTTTGTTGATGATTCACCTCATCTGCACACGATGCCATTTCACTGGCATGACGGTATGCAATGCTAAAATTAATATCCAACATAATAATCACCTACCTCATACGCTGAACACAGCGGATGGTAATGCCTCAATCTTATCGGTTACCCGTCCCTCGTTGCGATCATACTCGTCTGCGGCAAAATTGAGATCAAACACATACCCTTTCAAAACTTCCACGATGTTGCCAGACGAAACCTCACCAGAAACCTGTTCCTCATCACAAAGGCGTTTCATGTCGTTATAATAAGTATCCGAGCTTTTGCCTTCCCAATGAGTACCTTTTAAGCCTAATGCATCATTTCCGATACTGCCGTAGCAATTCCTAATAATGCTTATCTGGTTCTCAAGCGTTTTCGCGACTACCCTCATTTTCGCGGTATCTAAAACCACATTCTCAGCCATGTCATCACCACCCCTATTATTAATTATTCCATTCCCAACGAGAGACTGCTTACTGCTTCTCTTGCCCTGTTGTCAGCTCTGTCGAAAATTCCGGATGCTTCCTTCAGTTTATCATTGATGGAGCGCAACGCCTTCACATGCGAGGCAAAAGTCTGGGCATCCACCGTGTATTGCTTGAAGAAATTAGTACTCGCCGGCCCCGTCCATGTTGGCTGCAATGTTACACACAGGGCTTCCTCAATTGCTTTGTAAGCATTTTCCAACATACTCAAACTGTTGTCAATACTACCTGCCGCCGTATTTAGGCGATTAGGGTTTACTTTCGAATGCACAAACTCCGACATATAAATCACCACTCCTGCTAATAATTATAATCAATGTTTCCTTGGACAATAAACGTACCGACCGCTACAGCAAACTACGCTTGTACCCAGCTACGCTCCCCGTCCTAATTCTCAATTTTCAATTTTCAATTGTAACTTAGCGAACGCAAACAGCTATGTAATATTCAGCAAAAACTGTCGCTAAGTTACTGGCTAGCTGGTGGACTCCTTGGCTGAATCCATCAGGTATTGTTGGAAACGCAATTCTTCCTCGTCTTGACAACCTACGAAGAACACGCTCTCGATTTGATCGTTGTCAAACAGAAAACTGTGGTCGGGATTTATGTTTCCCTCGGGGTACAAACATGCGATATAATCCCAAACGCGCTCGCCGTCAAATTCCCGCTGGTAACGCCCATAAATCATAACCCTCTTCGTGCTTTCCTTCAAAAGCACCACTGACCCAATTGGCAATAAAGCATTCATTCTATAAATTCCTTTCTTGAACCGGACCGCCGCTTACAACTGCTGATACGCCATACCCTGTCCTAAAACGGTCGTCCGGCTTTTTCTTTCTACTTTTACCTACGGCAGCTCCGATGGATAACCCTGCAAAAATCATCGAGCATCCTGAGGCAACCATTACATAATCGCCGCTTAACTCACCTGCAAAGTGCCCGTTTGACTCTTTTGCTTCGACTTTGGGGGGAATCTTTTCCATGGGCGGCATAGCGTTTTTGCCCTTGCCCATTGCACCTTTGGCGCTGATTCCCGCCGCTGCCATCGAAAGCGCTGAACCTGCGCCTATGAGCGGAGGCGCTAAACCGCCAGATGACTTGTCAAAGGACTCCACAGAACCTCCAGCCGCGCCGGGTACTGCTCCGCGAGTTGAATCATCTGTCCTACCGGGTGCTGCGATAACTGCTTCTACCCCTGCCCCGACATCTGCCGAAGCTTCTTCGCTCGCTTCCACCAAATCATCTGCTCCCACATCTGCGTCTGCTTCTAATGTTGCAGCTACCCCCGTCTCGGTTTCCACTTCTGTTTCCGCGCCTAATCCCGTCGAACTTCCCGCTCCTGATCCTGATGAACCTCCCGACGATGTTGAGACTCCCGCTACTACTCCGGCTTCAGCCTCAGCCGGCTCTCCAACTACTTCCACCGCTTCTACTCCTACCTCAGATTCGCCATATTCTATCGAATCTACAGGCTCCTCTATGATACCCATTTCATCGGCGCTCGTCGCTCTACCTGTCAATGCGTCCACGCCTGACATAGAATCTTGGAATTCATCCTCCGGGCGGTCTATATGGGCAATCCCCACATGCGCACCCGTTCCGTAATCTCCGCCATCTTCTGAACCGAAACCGCCGCCTAAGTCAAAAGCATTCTCCGCGCCTTCGTTCTCACCGCCTTGTATGGCAGCGCCCTCTCCCGGACCGGTCAATCCCATTATTAAGTTCCAAAGACTAATGAGCGCATTACCACCGAGTCCCACCGTAATAAGAATTACCGGGTCAATATAATCCCACTGCAATCCTTCGGTCAGGTTCTCCCACCAATTTGTTCTGTCTACCTGGTCGTTGTTCCATAACTCAAAACCGGGCGGCAAGCTCAAATCTTGATTCCCGTAGCCTAATTCTTCGCTTCCGGAAAGATTCTCAATGCCCGACTCGCGGCTTAATTCGCCTATTTCACTTGAACCATCGCCTCCTGCGGCTATTCCGCCATCAACCAATTGCACATCGGAATCGCTGTAGTTGCCGTCTGATTCTCCGCCGCCAACAACTTCCGAACCTACTGCGCCGACAGTGCCCGCGCCCGCAACGACAGCAGCACCGGAAACAACACCGCCACCGCTTATGCCCATAGATCCTCCGTGGTCCGAAGCGTGATCGATTTCCGTCAACTTATTGTATGACAATTCCTCCGCTTCACGATAGCCCTCAGTGATTGTCTCCAGGCTTCCGAACGCCAAACGCATTTCATCCGCGCGCTTTCCTGTTTGATCTGCGCTGCTTTTCAGCTTTCTAGCCTCGCGCTCCAAACCTCTCTGCATTTCCTTTGACAAGGTTGAATACTTTGCAGCGCATTCTTCCAACGCAAGCTTTATTTTTTTGAGTTGCTCTGCAGCGTTGAGTGTTTTATCAAATTGAATCTCATAAGTACTATGGTCCATCAACAATACCCCATTTCCGAATATTGAAAACTATCTGTTCCGATGCAATAATACTATACCTGCCGTTCATCCGGGTAAAATCCTGACAGATGACATGTTTTCGGGTGTGAATGGCATGAATCGATCTTCGAGCGCAATTGAGAATTGAGAATTGAGAGAGGAGAGTAAGGTCACTAAGTTACCAATCACACCAGAATCAGTGTTTGTCCGCTGCGGAATCCTGCTTTTCTCAGGTTGCGGTTATCAGGCAATCGAGATTGGAAAGTCACCGAAAACAACGTTGATTCCTCGTCAAACTCAATACACCCATTTTCAAACACAACTATCTCTTCGATAATTTTCTCTTTTGCCGCGTTAACGGTCAACTTATCGTCCAATATGAGCTCATAAGTCTTCCCATTCCCCGGCGTAATTACTTCTGTTAGAACTTTCATAGTATATAATTCCTTTCCTCGGTTGATTTTTAAATCTTTATTGGAGTCAGTTTAAAATGCTTCTCCTTATGTGGATATACCTCGCAAGAGACGTTTACCCAAGGGGAGCTCACGAGCCAGCCGTTTTCTTGTTGTTCCGCTTTATCCGCACATGCGAGTGACTCTGAGAGCATTCGGATGACAGGAGCGAGCTCCATCTGACCATCCGGGCAATATTTGGCCATCTTCTTCTGGGCAAGACCCTCCAAGTCACAACACTCCGCATCAGACAAAACCTCCGCCAAAAACAGTTTCCCGGCATCAGTATGATTCGAAACCAAAGACATCAAAGTAAAAAGCTCATCACCAGATAAAATATAAGAAACATCCAAAACAACCACCAACTTACGCGGTCTGCGGACCGCAAGTGTTGAGTTGAGAACCTCCATCAACCGTCATTGCGGCTGGAGCCTGCGCTGAACTTAATTCAGTGAGCCGCAATCCTATCCAAGTCCCATAGGGGATTGCGGGTCAAGCCCGCAATGACGAGATGGGTTTTTAGAGGGACTCAATTGTGAATTATGAGCGCAGATCGAAATCGTATCATCGTCCTAATTCATAATTCCTCATTCCTCATTCCTAATTCCTCATTGTAACTTAGCGCCCACAACCATCATGTTCTCACAAGCAAAACAACCGCTAAGTTACCCAACTGCATTCTTGACCGCATCTTTATATGAACGTGAAAACGGGATGCGGTAGCCGCCGACAAGTTTCAGTTCCATATCGACACCGCGAATTTCCTCAACTTGAGAAGCGTTCACTAAATAACCCCTATGGCAACGAACAAAGTTCTCAGGAAGAATACCGGCTAGGTTTTCTAGGGAATCATAATACTCTAGTTGCTGACCCATTGTATGAAGTTGCACTTTCTTGTTGTTTGCCTCAAAGAACAAAATGTCCTTGAGCGGCACACGGTATGAAACACCCTCAGACTTAAACACAAACGCCGCAACATCGCTCTCTTTCGCCAAACGATCCATTTCCGAGCTTATCTCGCCCAGCACATCGCGCAAATCCGCGTTTTTCACGGGATGAAACATAACTCCATTGGGGCGTATCGCAGGGCGGAAAAACGGTACAACATCGCTGCCGCGCTCGCTGACAAGCAACAGGAAAACGCTCTCCCCGGACAAGCGGACTGTCCGCGCCACCTTAATCGTCAGTTCCCCATACTGATTGAAAGATAGGAAAAACACATCATGGCGGGTTCCCCCATCCCAATCACCGAAGTAGAGCGCGGCTTCTCTTTCGCTGAACATCTCCAGACGCTCCTTAATAGAAGCCCCCCTACGTTCATTAGTATCCCAAACAGCCATAGAAAGAGAGTTAATCATTTTATCACCCTATATCTCAGGCATAATTACCGATGCTGTATTCCCATCGTGCATTGTATGGCCTTGTCCCGGTGGTAGCCTCTTTTGACGCTCCAGTATGGACATCTCGAAATCAAACACACGCTGGTTGTCTGTCATCCCGCCCAAATGGATACCCTCTTTCCAAGAAACAAAACCGGAGTAAATCAAGCGGGTGCTGTGCATCATAGTATCATCGCGAGTTACCACAGCAAACAACGCAATCTTATGGTCATTGCCCGACTTGACCATCGCCTCCAAGAAGCCATGCATATCCCGAGTATCGCTATAAACGCTGGACAAGAAATCTCCAAAGTCATGGAACAAGATGACAATTTGCTTTTCCTCGGCAAGAGCCTGCGAAGCAAACTTGCGCCCACCCGCATCCTTAATTAGACCATTGCGCCGCGTAAACTCGGGGATAATAGTCTCAGACAGCCAATCATAGACTTGGTCGGCGTTATTCAAATAAGTGATATCATGCTCCTTGGCAAACCCCGCCAACTGAGCCATAGCTCCATCGACAATATACACATCATGACCGCAAGCAAGAGCCTCAACAGCAATGAGGCGAATAGCGTTGGATTTGCCGCTGCGGGCGCCGCCTGAGATAATATAGCAGAACTGCTCATCCGGCTTGATTGAAAACAGCGTTGCCTCGCGGATATCGTAGCCTATCGGCAGCAGACCGTCTTTTATCGCTTCCTTCACTTCCGGATAATTGCGGAACGACTCGTAGGTCATGTCCTCGGGTACCTGTGGTATGCGCGGGGCAATAGACCCTGTCCAAGCATCTGCCATCTCCTTAAACTTATCCGAAATGGTATCGTTGAGAGTCAGGATATCCTCGGTTTTGAGACATAACGCCGTCTGGAACTCCAGCGAAGAGGGGTCTTTCTGGTCTTCGCGGTCCACCCTAATCAAACCGCGCCCCGGGCAACCATCCTCAGCAGTAATCTCGCCGCGTACACCCACAATATCATCATACTCATACTTCCCGGGCATCTGTAAGCCAATCCCAAAGCGGATGTTTTGCCTTAGTTTGCTGCGGATATCGGAGAAGTTGGTACATGTGAGGAACAAATATATACCATAACTAGCCGCTTCGCGTGATAACTGAATCATGTTGTCATCTTGATTCTGGTTGTTTTCCATAAATGCCGGTAAGTTATCTATTGCAAATATAATCGCGGGGACATCGAAGTACCGCTTCGAATACTCCTTAAACGAGCCGACATTCTTTGTCGCGAAATAGAGCTTGCGCCGCGTCAGTTCCTTCATAAGCAGCGCCATTAGCTTATCTGTGCGATCCGGGTCATCATCGTACACCACGCCTCCAACATGCGGCAGCGCGGCAAACACGCCCAAAGTCCTCGAACCGTAGTCGGCGATGTAGACATGCAGTTGCTCCGGAGTCTTCCTCGTCAACAAACCGTACAGAACCGTTTGCACGAAAGTCGTCTTACCGCCCGAAACGGAGGAAGCTACGATAATATGGTTGTACTGCGTGAAGTTAAGCGCAACAGGACGCTGCTCCTGATGCACCGGGTCATCCAAAAGCCCAATAGGTGTGCATAGTTCGCGTTCATCAATCTCCATATCCTGCACATCTTCCAGATAAAGCACTTTAGGCAGCGGCGGCAGCCAGACATTGGACAATGGCTTTATCCCATGTTTCTCCGCAATTTGGGCAATGTACTTCGTAACCGCATCGAGCTGGATGACTTTCTCAATGCCTTCTTCATCGGAGGATTTCTTCCCTTTGACGCTCAAAACACTTGCCCTGCCCCAAAGGTTAATCATCTTCACTTCCGCGCTCTTATCGTCAGAGTACGGTGTATCAGGTTCATAACGAGCCCCTGACCATCCCGACTGGAACTCTTCGAAAATCTCATCGTTACCCACTTGGAAGTAACCGCGCCCGGCCTGCGTAATATACGCCGCCTCCGGGTGTTTCAGCATCCCCATACTGTCTGCTTTCTCAGCCACACGTAGGCATACGCGGAATTTCGTATTCGACCATATCTGCTCATCGACGACGCCGTCAGGCTTTTGGGTAGCCAAGATCAGATGAACGCCCAAGCTTCGGCCAACACGCGACGCGCTGACAAGCTCCCTAACGAAATCCGGTTGCTCTTTTTTCAACTCTGCGAATTCATCTGCGATTATCAGTAGATGCGGCATGGGGTCGCCCGCCTTACCCGCTCTGAAAAGCTCAATATAGCTGTCAACATGTTTTATCTTATACTCGTTGAACACTGCCTGCCGTCTCTTTATCTCGCTCCTGATGGATGCCAGCGCGCGATTAGTCTGGTTGCCCCCCAAGTTTGTGATGATACCCGCCACATGGGTCAGGTTGGCGAAGCTCTCAGCCATGCCACCGCCCTTGTAGTCGATAAGAATAAACGACACCTCATAAGGATGATAGGTCACAGAGAGCGATAAGATATAGGTTTGGAGCATTTCACTCTTACCCGAACCTGTCGTGCCTGCGACCAGACCGTGAGGACCGTGGTACTTCTCGTGAATATCCAAAAAGATAGGCGTACCACCACCGCGAGCCCCGATAAGCGCTTTCATGCTCTCATAAGTGCGGTTTTCCAACCAGTTGCGGTAAATATCGATGCCCCTTGTGTCGGAAGTCTTGTACATATCCAAGAAAGTCAGCATCGTCGGAATAGCACCTGAACCCTCCGCTTCCCTTATCTTGATATCCGACATCAAACGCGCACCCTCGTCCAGTTGAGCTGTGGGAACACTGTCAAAAACCACGCCATTTGCTTCAGGGAAAGCATTTTCCAAACTGTAAAAACCGCTGTACTCTTTGTCGCGCTGTATAATGACCGTGCAATGATTGGGAAGTCGGTCAAGCCGATTGTAAAGCAGCAGCGCGGTAAAACCTATCTCCTGCCCCGCTTGCATGATATGTTTTATTGTAGCCTCGTTTTCGACCAAACTCGGACTGGCGATAAACACAATGTAATGCGGGAGGTTGACCTCTTTTTGGCGATCCTCATCCGAACGTGTGCGTATCACGCTTGAGAGATGGTACAGAACCTCGCCCAAGCTATGCTGATCGTTGGCGATCAAGCGGATAGAATTATCCTCCGACCAGACATGGGGCAGCCACTTGGCAAAGTCCCAATTCTCATTCGGAGGAACAATGAAAGCCATCTTTACATCAGTGTATGAATGGACAAGCGCGACCTGCGCCGTTAACAAACGTGCCGTATCCATGACGACTTCGCGGCTGCTGCCAATTACGCCAATGAGCTTGTTGTCAAACAACGATAAGCGAATCGGCACATTTGTAATCATCTCATATCTCTTCTTTATGTTAAACGGACGCTCCGCCAGCTCATCATCCACAAGCGAAAACCTGGTCTTGGGGACTTCGATGAAATTAGGCGACGGGAACGCACCCATGCCCAGCCGTACCGTCAAGAAGTCGTTTTGGTTTACATTTCTCTCCCACAAATGGCGGTCCTGCATTACTATCCAGCGCATACATTCATTGACGCTCGGATAACCTTCACACAATGCGCTGCGATTCCAAGCGTGTTTCTCAGATATCTCGCGCTCCATGCGATCGAGATACTCGCCGTACCGCTTCTGACGGTTCATCTCGTCTTCCTTGTCCATCTTCTTCTGATGCCGCATGTTCATTATAGCCCAGAAAGTTCCGACAATAGCTGCCGCGACGGAGGTGAATATGCCCATGTACATAAAAATACCGGATGTGGCGCTTTCTGTGCCCTGCGAGGCTAAAACCATAAAGAGAACGCCAATACCCATAGGCAAAATCATCGTTATGGATGGACCTATGCTCATCATAAGCGGCTGTCTTCGCTGCTTGTTAGTTGCGGGAGGCGCATCGATTTCCATGCTGTCTTCGTTAAGCTTCGGCATACGGCGCGGGCTTCGGGAATAGAACTCATCCTCAGACGGGGGTTCCTCAGCATTAGTTACCGGGTAATGCATCGGGACAAGACCTGATACGACGCATTCATCCTTGGGGATATTGACGGCCAGCGTATCTCCGAGCCAGATGATTTTTAGCCCTATGATATAGACAGAGTCGCCATAGTGCAAAGCTTGCCGCCCGTTGACACGAATGCCGTTGACAAAGGAACCGTTACGGCTGCTGTCAATAAGCGTGGCTCCGTTGGGTGTCGGCTCTATCGTGAGATGCCTGCCCGACACCAATCCTTTCGCATTGTAGCAGATCATGTTCGCGCTGTCCTTACCGACGGTAATCGGAACTCCCGGGACAACCCTGAACTTCTTGAACCGCGTGAGGCCGAGATCGAGTTCCTCCGCGAAGATGGCGATTTCCTCACCGGTCGAGGCTAGTCGGGCATCGATCCTCAGACCATCCGAAAGTGCTTTGGGGACATCGAACAAGACCGATGTGTTCGGGCGGATTGTCCACACATCATCGAAGACATCCAACGACAACGTAGCTTCGACGCCGCCTGTGATCTCCTTTTTGAGGTCAATCATGATAGCCCTGTTCTGCACCCCCGGCAAGAACACTTCCTGCACCCCGCGCTTTAGGTGAACGATAAGTACGAAATTCAAAACAAGCTCCCTCCTTTATGCGGTTTTTGTTATATCGTTTACTGGAACTATACTTGAAAAAGAAGATTAATAGTAAAAATCAGCAATTTTGGTAGGAAATCAAGCATAATTGGTTGTTACTAACAGCTCCTAAGCATCATTACAGTTATATTGTCGCCTCCGTTGCGGCTTAGGGCTAGGTTTGTTAGGGCTTTGCATACATCGGCGCAGCTTTGCCCTTTGCTGATTTCCTGATCTATCTCGTGGTTATTCATCATGTTGCTTAATCCATCGCTGCATAAAAGGAATGCGTCGCCGCGTTTTAGCTTTGTATCTGGCGAAACATCGGGTACTCTTCCCTCGGGAACCGGCGCGCCTAGGTAACGTCTTAAGACATTCTTCGATGGATGGACATCAACCGCATCCTGGCCAATCATTCCCTGCTGTAGTAACCACTCCGCCTGAGAGTGATCGGCTGTTACCTGTGTAAGCGGCATAGACTCGCGTTTGAAATAAACCCTGCTGTCGCCTAAATGAGCTACTTTGACATACTTGTCGTCAAAGTAAACCAAAGCCAGAGTGCTACCGGGAGGCCGCCCACCATCGCCCAGCGTTAGCAGTGACGCGCTCACCTCGTCGATAAACGCTTGAAGCCGCTCCGCAAATCGTCGTCTACCCGCTGACACCAGCGCACCTAGACTGATTGCCGCATGCATGGAGGCCTCTTCGCCTTTATTAAGACCACCCATACCATCGCAAACGGCATACAACTGGCGTTTGCCGTCACTAACCGCCTTGTACAAGCCGCCGGCATTGCGCTGGTCCTCACGCATGAAGATTCCGTTTAAGCTGAAGTTGTCCTCATTATTCCCTCTTGCACGCCCAAGATGAGAACGAACCGCAGCATCAATACGCGGCATTTTTGTTGATATCCATAATTAGAATCTGAACCTTTCCGAGGTGAAGCGTGTCCCCCGGCTTTATGGGGCGCATATCGGCAAGCTTCGCGCCGTTTAGCAGCGTGATATTCGAGGTTGAACGATTAGCTATGTATATGCAGTCCTGCCCGACCGTCAACGTGCAGTGAACGCCCGAAACTGTGGTGTTGGCCAGTTGCAGGTGATTTGACGGTAGACGACCTATGTTGAACTCCCCGTCCACTGTGATATCAAAATTACGCGCGCCTTCCGGTGATATCTCCCGTATTGACACGCGGTATGAGTCATACCGGACTTGCGCGGTATATTCCGGCATATTTGATTGCTGCGGATTTCCCGTGAAGAGTGAAACCGTCTGGTCGTTATAGTCCTCCGGAAGCGTCGGCCATGATTGCTGTTGAGGTGTGAACGTGGGCGGATATTGCGGTTGTTGCTGTGGTTGCGGCTGCGGTTGCTGCCATTGCTGCTGAGGTGCAAATGGCGGCGCGGCGTGTGGGTGTTGATGAGCCCCCGCGCCAGGCATAGACTGTTTTTTCTGTGATTTTTTGCGCATAAGCTGAATTATCAGAGCTACAACTGAAATCACCAAGGATACCACAACGACTGCTATGAGTATCCAGCCCAAAGTATCAATGCTTGCAAATGGATTCATATTAGCGACCATTCCTCTCTGCGGCACAAATCCGCATAAATCTGTTGAATATAACCTACCTGCCCCTCGCTTTTTAACTATGGTAAGATATCATATTTGTTAACTATTTACAAGACTTTTTTGAGAGAACTGTGGATTATTTCGCCTTTTCAATCACGTTACTGGTCACACGGTCATTATGATCTGTACCGTGCCTTGCGCTCGGACGGCTATTTCTGTGACCGTGCGACCAGAAACTCTATAACCAAACAACCCGGCAATTCGGAAGCGCGGTTACAAGCTGCTCAATTTGCGCATTCGAGAGCGGGTTTTTTGATAAATTCACCGTTTCTAGATTTGTTAAGCCAATAAGTACGGAGATATCACTGATTTGATTATACCCGATGTATAGGGTCCGCAAGTTGACCAGACCCTGCAGCGCGCTTATGTCGCTTATCTGATTGTTTGTCAGGCTAAGCGTATTTAAGTTCCGCAAACCTCTGAGCGCACTGATATCGTTGATTTGATTATCACCCAAATTCAATTGCTGCAAATCAACCAAACCTCTAAGCGCGCTAATATCGCTGATTTGATTCATGCTCAAGTCCAACTGTTTCAAATTGACCAAGCCTCTCAGCGATCCAAAGTTCTGGACTTGATTGGTGCCCAATCGCAGATTCTCCAGTCTAGCCATGTGTTGCAAAGGTTCAATTTCTGCATCGGTAAGTGACATTCTTATTAAGCCTAGTTCTGTCAAACTTGTGCTGTACTCGGTGCCTCGGATTGTTATTGATGTAATAGTCGGTTCCGCTACAGGTTGCTCATCTATCGACGGATACCATTCG
>Ga0099364_10007843_pt1 | contig 15156 bp, 11 predicted proteins | sample TergutTh196P3_FD_73070 | JGI IMG/M metagenome (GOLD analysis project Ga0099364, IMG submission 73070) | Microcerotermes parvus P3 segment gut microbial communities from Pointe-Noire, Republic of the Congo - Th196 P3 | ecosystem: Host-associated > Arthropoda: Insects > Digestive system > Gut ... | reverse complement strand
GGTAACTGACGTTTTTTTGTGCCCGATAAGGAAAATGCGTAGCATTTTACGGGCACAAAAAAATGTGGCGTAGAGAAAATTGCACAAAGGCGTTTACGCCGACTGCAATTTTTTGTAGCCCAAAATGCCCGAACAGGGCATTTTGCAGTTACCGTTTGTTAAATGACGTTTGCCCCTTATACAATAATTTCTCTTATTTATTATTGTACATAATTTTTTTAATGTACAATAATATTAAATGTTATTTTTGTTCCATTTACAAACACCATTCTACTCGAATGTACAAGGACATGAAATAATGGCCATTAATCGCATTATTCTCGCGACCAAACAGGCCCGTTCTTAACGTAAGTTCCGGCAAGCCGATTCTGACTGATGTAGAAGTTGCGCAGACTGTCTTCAAAACCCAGCAAATTGACATCATGCATACTTGCAGGAAGGGAAATACGAGTAAGAGTATCCGGGAATGCACTCACAAAACTATTACTGCCAAATAAAGCACCAAGACGAGGCTGTGGATTGCGGTTGTTTTGCCGATCAGTAGCGTTACGGAATTGTACTCCCGCCAGAGATGCGGGAATGACTGCTTCGGTCATTGGATTTCTGCTAAAAGCATCGCCTCCGATTGTCTCAACATTGTCAGGAATAACAATAGATCGCAGTTGGTTACTATTGAATGCGCCATAGCCTATGGTTTTCACCCCTCTTCCAAGCGTTACACCTGTTAATCCTGACCCGCTAAAAGCACCATCCCCGATTTCTGTTACAGAATTGGGGATGACGATTGCAATGAGGCTGCTACTTCTGCTCCTTTCAACAAATTCTCTGTCTCCACTGGTTCTGCTAAAAGCGTTAATTCCAATTATTTTTACATTTTCTCCTATAGTCACGCTTTCCAGCAGATTGTTGTTAAAAGCATATTCTTCTATTTCAGTCACCGTGGAAGGTACCACTACACCGGTAATTTCCATATTCCTGAAAGCAGAGGCACCGATAACCGTCACCGAAAGACCGTAGAGCCGTGCGGGAATAACCACGTCACGGGTGCCGAATAAATGGAGACCGTCTGAACCTAAATCTATCATTTCCGCTCCATTGTACTTGGTAATAGTAACGGTATTGTCGGGGTTCTGCCTTACTTCAAAGTCCTCGTCCCGCAACGGTCGGTTATAGGATTCCCTTTTGGCCATGAATTCACGCGTACGCTCAAGTTTGCGCCGGATAGAATCGGCATATCTAAAGTCTTCAACATTTAAGGCCTCTTCATATTCGGCAATGGCTTCGGCATATCGGTACGACCGGAAATACTCGTCCGCCCTTTGAGTCGCCGCCTGGGCCTGCTGAGCCTGCTCAATACTTTCTTGTTCTTCACGCCGTTGTCGTTCATGCACCGCCCGTGTTTCATTCTGCTGCCGTTCATACTCTTCATACAATTGCCGCTGTTCTTGCGCATGTATAGCCAAAATCTGCTGATAAGAACTTGCACAAGCGGACAGTACCAGCCCCAAAACCAGAAAACCTAAAACTGTAGTTTTTTTAATCATAAAAACCTCCTTAATAATTTACATTCATATTATATCATATTCCAATAAATTGAGCGCATGGCACTTAACATCTTATATGCGTCATCACCCCAATCCCCCACACTGTATAAATGACGTTGTTGTTATTGCCGGTGCCGTACCGTCGCCGCCGTTGCCATCATCATCGCAGGCCGCCATTGAGAATACAATTGATGCCACAAGTGCAACAATCCCGAGAAGTTTTGTAAAGTTCCTCATAAAGAACTCCTTATGTTCCATGATGCCCATTTTATTGGTGCTAAACATGGTGAATGAACCATCCCATACGGGCGGTTTTAGGCAGTCGCGTACCTTTGGTACGATCTACAGCCGGAAAATACTACTAAAACAATAAAACCGATAACTCTAAAAAACGGTGTCTCTTTCATCTTTAAATCTCTTTTACCAGCTTTTTTATGACATACCAAAATTTACCTATCAATCCGACAGAAAATTCCAAATATTCTCACTTATAAAATCATTATAAATCCAAATATGGATTGCAGTCAATGAGAAAATACCAAATTTGCTCTTTTTTATGTCTAAAATTAGAATATGGATTTCTGGATGAGGCTCAAAAATGAGATCAGAGCCAAAAATACGACTCAGGAATGGATCGCCGGGAGAATCGGTGTACCCTTGAGTACATTCAGAAAATGGATGACACGTAAAACTTACCCCAACATAAAAGAAGGCATTGAAATAGCGGAATTGCTTGAAACATCTGCGGAATACTTGGTAACAGGGACGGTGCCAGAACAGGAAAACCTGACCAATGCAGAACAAAAACTGGTAACTACATACCGGAAACTAAGCTCAACAGATCAGGAAAATGCCCTGCTTGCTATGAACGCATGGGCAGGAAAATACAACCCCAGAAAGATTAGTTGAAGTTTCCAAGGGCACGTTTAAACTTGGCTCAAATATGAGGCAGGGCGATACAGAAAGGCAAGCCGTATACCTTGTTTAGTCCTCTTTTGGGATATATAATACAAGAACTGATTCAGACAAGGGAGTGAGGTTATTACTATGAGCAAGCTGGAACAAATAAAAGCTTTGAGAAAGGGACAAGGTATTCAATACCTGCTGGATGCTGCATATAAAATTTTTCACAATCCTATAACCATGTTCGACACAAACTATACTTTGAAAGCATATACTGATGTTAGTTCTGATGATCCTCTCTGGAACGAACTGATATCAACGGGGACATTCAGCATGGAAACACAGCAGTTTTTTGCAAAAGAGAGTTTTATAGAATATGTTGCAAATGCGAATAAACCGGTAATTTTAAAAAGCAGTCAATTGAAATATGACAGAGTATTGGGAAATATTTTTAACAGAGAACATATCAAGGTTGCTAATCTGGTGATGGTTTGGTGTGAAACTACCTTTAAGGCAGAGGACACAGAAGCCTTTGAAGAACTTACAGACAAGATTACAAGTGAAATCCATGATGACGAGTATTTTACCGAATACGGCAGGGCATACCATGAGTCTATCATTATTAAGCTGCTTGACGGAGTCATCAAGGATCCTATCATATTCACCGATTATGTGCAAATATTTTACGAGGGTTTTGAGGACTATCTTTATGTAGCTGTTGTCGATATAACGCGAAATAACCTCAGAACCGAAAGCCTGACGACCGAAGCCGATCATCACAACAGGCTTATGTATTTTAAGAATTTGCTCAAGGGCATGTACCGATCTTTTAAATATGCCATTTATTCCGATTACATAGTTATGGTTATGAGTTCAAAACATAAGGATTTTTATGAAGGTATTTTCTTTGACAAGGACAATAATCCTTTTAAACAGAACAACCTGTTTGTGGGGATAAGCAGCAGCTTTGAAAATCCCTATGAATTGCGTAACTATTATAACAAAGCTGTTGCCTCACTAAAAAATGGAATTGAGAAAAAAGATGACCAGCAGGTCTTTTTATATCAGCAATTTTAACAGAAGTCTAAAAAATGGCTGTCCGTGAAAGTTGCGCACCTACGGTACGGGTTTCTTTATGAACAGCTCGCACCTAACGCTGCCGCGAGCTTGGCATCTTCGCCGGGGGATAACTCGCCAGGCAGGATAACCGGCTGGGACGGAGTCGGCGGCAGCAGGAATCCTGCGTCCAGAAATTGCCGGAACAGCGCAGCCCATTCTTCGTCCCTGGGTTTTTCTTTCAGGGTTAGGTAAATACCCTGCCGCTGCCATCCCAGAGGGCTTTTTTGCAGGGCTTTAAATGTACGCGGCAGTACAGGTTTTGCGCGCATCGATGAGGCTAGCAGGTCGTATATTCCCCGTGCCGCCGCTGCCAGCAGAACCGGCGGGAGAATATCGCCTGGTGGCAATTGTTCCAGATAGCTTTCGGATTCGGCGGCAACAACACACAGACCCAACGGCAGTTCGTCACGCCAGAGCTGTATGCCGGGTATCACGGGGATAAATAGCGGCGGGTTTTCCTGTTCGGAAAAAGGCCGCCAGAGTTTCGCGGCGCCTTTATCAAAAAGCCCAGTCAATTCAGGCGGTGGAGCGGCATATAGACGGAAACTGTATCCGACAAGAAGCTGTGACAGGGCTTTTAAGAAACGCCATTCTGTAAAGTGCGGGAATGGCGCGTACAAACCCCGGCTCGCGGTATTTTTAATTTCACGGAGCATGTTTGGCGGAGTGTGCCCAAGCACCGCCGCGCCGCCGTTCAGCCAAAGATCAACCAGCCGCCGCCCGCCCTGTGTGTACAGACGAAACCCCCTTGCGCGGAGAACCGTGGGGACAGATTTTAAAAGATGAAAACCCATCAATCCTCTCCAATTTTTTCGTAAGCGCGCCCCTGATACTCGCTTAAAAAACGGGTTTCTTTCCCGTTGTCAAACCGAACCCGCACAAGAGGACCGTCATCACTATCACGCACTTCCATTACCGCCCCGTAACCGTAATCGTCATGAAATAAACGCTGCCCCCGCCGCCATCCTGCGCGTTCTTCCAGTTCATTATTTTTAGCCGCAGCCACACTGCCGATGCCTAAATTAAACCTATTAAAACTCCGCCCGGCTGAAAGCATCGAAATATGGCTGCCTCCCGCTCCCCTAAAAACCTGCAAACAACTAGAGTCAATCTCCCGTAAAAACAAAGACGGCTGCATACCCTCGGTTCTTCCATACATTCGCCGCGTAGTGCATGTTGTCAAATAAAGTTCATCCATGGCGCGTGTCGCACCAACATAAAAAAGCCTGCGTTCTTCTTCAAGCTCTTCGCCCTTAATATCTACCCTTGGGAAAATGCCATGTTCAAGCCCGGTCATTATCACCCGCCTAAACTCCAAACCCTTGGTATTATGAAATGTAATAAGCGTTACGGTATTTTGCGGATCGCCGGGTTTGGCGTCCACTGTTTGCTGAGAATCTTCCAGGGATCTATCCAGCTCTATATGTTCAAGAAATTCAAGCAGCCCTTCACGGTTTTGCGGATACTCACTCGCTGCGTTCACAAGTTCCTGTAAATTATTGAGTCTGTTATTTCCCGTAACTTCATCCTGTGTCTCGTGGTATTCGGCAATTCCAGCTTCAATAATAAGCCGTGTAACACAATGCGAAAGCCCTTCGCCGGATACCAGCCCGCCTCGCTTTTTTCTGGCAGAGACTTTTTTCTGTGCCGGTTTTTTCTCTTTTTTTTCCACGGGCGTATCTGTAATTCGCTCAAGTAATCTTTGTCCGTTTTCTATTACCTTAATAAATTTATCCAAACCTGCACGGGCTTTTTGAGTAAGCTCCAATCCTCGGCCTGCTTCCATTAAATTGCCTCCGTGCCCGTTGGCCGCTTCGACAATTTTATCTATTGTTACAGGTCCCACGCCCCTTGTGGGCTTGTTCACCACCCTTCGAAAAGCTACCTCGTCACGGGGATTCACCAGGAACGAAAGAAGGGCGAGAGCGTCCTTTATTTCTTCCCTTTCATAAAATTTGAGGGAACCCACAACACGGTAGGGAATCCCCATGCGTAAAAACAGGGTTTCAAACCCAAGGGATTGAGCGTTGGTACGGTAAAGAACCGCCCAGTCAGACCACACTGCCTCTCCTTTTTTTACAGAGCTTTCAATTTTTTCCGCGCAAAAATCCGCCTCTTCTTCCTGATTTGCCAGATGGGCGAGAACCGGCAGAGGGCCGTTTCCTCTTTCGGCTTTAAGTATCTTTCCCAAACGTCCGCGGTTATAATCCACCACCGAAGACGCTGCCTGTAGAATGGGAGCCGTGGATCGGTAATTCCGCTCAAGACGGATAACATCTGCGTCTGAAAAACGGCCAGGAAACTCAAGTATGTTTTTAACTTCCGCCCCGCGAAAACGGTAGATGGACTGATCATCATCGCCGACTACGCATACATAGGTAGACGGACCGCACAATTCCTTTAACAGGTGAAACTGCGCTACATTCGCGTCCTGATATTCGTCTACCATTATCACCTGGAACCGCTGGTGAAAACGCTGCGCTACTTCTGGAAAGTCGTGAAGAATCTCTACCGGTTTTTTAATCAGGTCGCCAAAATCGACATTGCCTATCTGTGCCTTGCGTTTTTCGTAGCGGGTGTAAATGTCACGGAATTTTTCGCGGCTGTCAATTACCGCGAGTTGAGGGTCATCGGGAGAAAGAAAATAATCCTTTGCGCGGGAAATATTGTGGGCATATTGTTTAACTTCAATTTTTGGGGCATTTTCCATGATAGTAGAAAGAAGGGAAACAACATCGTTGTCGTCGTAAATGACAAAGTCCGAACCAAGGCCGCCATCACCCTGATGCAGTTTCCCGTTGCGCCGCAGGAACCACGCTCCAAAGGAATGGAAGGTACGCAGCATTGTGCCTTCCGCCCGCGGGTCAATCGCCCTTGCCCGTTCTGCCATTTCCCTTGCCGCCTTGTTGGTAAACGTTACCGCCAGAATGGATCGCGGATCAAAACCCTGTTCACCTATAAGCCACGCGATTTTTGTGGTAATCACCCTTGTCTTTCCCGATCCTGCGCCAGCCAGAATCAACAGCGGCTTTCCTGTATGCAGGACAGCCCGCCTCTGTTCCGGGTTGAGAGGTTCAAGATAGGAAGGTTCCGAATTCATGATTTATCATAACAGAATGAGCGCTGGGTGTCATGTATTACTTAAACTTGCGGTTTTTGGAAAGGTCTGATATACTGAGTTAACATTATTTTTTTAGGAGATTAAAATGGCAACAATGCAAATTTTTTATGATTATGAGTGTCCTTTTTGTAAAAGAGGTTATGAATACCTGTTGAAACAAATTGATAATTATCCCGAAATCGAAATTGAATGGCGTCCGATTGAGTCTCATCCTTTGCCGGAAAATCACCCGCCGCATACTTATCTTGCGTGCCAAAGTTTCTACATTGCCAAAGAGCTTGGCGCGGATATGCCTGCATTCCACGCCGCGATGTTTCAAGCTATTGCCATTGAACGTCAAAATGTTGAAGCCCCGGAAATCCTTTGCGATATTCTTAAAGACATAGTTGATACAGAAAAATTCCGCGCCATTCTGGACTCGGGAAAATACGCGGCGCAAATTGACGAGAACAATGACCTTGCCTACGAAAAAAGCGGTGTTTGGTTTGTTCCTGCCTTTAGAATGGATGGAAAAAAACTTGACGCAAAAGGCGGCATAGGAATCACCCCCGAAGAACTGGAAGATTTCTTGAAAGGCTAATTTCTATTAATGAAAGGCGCCCCAGCAGATCCCTGTTTCCACGCTTGCTCTTAGGGGAATACTCAAGTTGGCTGCCTGTTCCATTTCCGCTTTGACAACTAACGCTGTTTCGGCGGCTTCTTCCTTTGGACATTCAAGGATTAGTTCATCGTGAACCTGTAACAAAAGACGGGCATTGCTACGATCTTTGGCAAGCCGCCCGGCAAGGTTTAACATGGCGGTTTTGACAATGTCCGCTGCGGAGCCCTGAATGGGAGTATTTACCGCTATGCGTTCGGCAGCGGCTTTTTCGGTTTTGTTACGTGAGTTAATAGTAGGAATGTAACGGCGGCGGCCAAAAATTGTCGTAACATAACCGGTCTGTTCCGTTTTTTTGATAAGGTTTTCTATATACTGCCGTACGCCGGAGTATGTGTTAAAATACGCGCTGATAAAATTCGAGGCATCGCTGCGGCTGATGTTCAACTCATTGGCAAGACGGAAGGCGCTCATGCCGTACATTACGCCAAAGTTTATCGTTTTTGCCATACGCCTCTGATCGCTGTTTACCTTGCTTTCATCTACCCCAAAGATTAACGAAGCAGTGCGGGCGTGAACGTCCATGTTTTCCATGAAGGCGGAAACAAGATTTTTATCCTGGGAAAGATGCGCCAGCACAACCAGCTCTATCTGGCTGTAGTCGGCGGAAATAAGAAGACAGCCGGGTTTCGCAACAAACGCTTCCCGGATACGGCGGCCTTCTTCGGTGCGGATGGGAATGTTCTGCAGGTTGGGTTCCCTGCTGGAAAGACGGCCTGTAGCAGTTCCCGTCTGCACAAAGTTTGTGTGAAGCCGCCTTTCACTGTCTGTCATGTCAGCTAACGTATCGACATAGGTTGATTTTAATTTAGACAAAGTACGGTGGCGCAGAATCAGCGCTGGAACAGGGTCTTCGCGCGCCAGTTCTTCCAAAGCCGCCGCATCTGTGGAGTAACCTGTCTTTGTTTTTTTTCCGGGAGTAAGTTTGCGCTCGACAAAAAGCACTTCCTGAAGCTGCTTTGTGGAAGAAAGATTAAACTCATGTCCAACGGTCTTCCATGTTGTCTTTTGAATTTGATCAAGCTCGGCGGCAAGTTCCTTGCCGAAACTTGTAAGCGCCTCTGGTTTAATTTTTATCCCTTCGCCTTCCATCTCGGCGATAATGGGCAGCAGAGGCATTTCCAGATTTTCGAAAAGAGCAAGCGATTCGTTTTTTTTCAGCATGGGTTCAAGGTAATGTTTCAGCCTGACGCAAAAATCGGAGTCTTCCCCCGAATAATGTGTTGCGGTTTCAAGAGGAACTACCGCGAATGTACTGCCCTTTGGCACTATGTCAATGTATCTGATTGGAGTACAGTCGAATGTATAGGAAACAAGAGAATCCTGGGAATAACTATTGCGTTCAGGATCGGCAAGCCAGGCAGCCACCATGGTATCCCAGATTTTACATTGCCAGCGATCAATACCCCAGCCTCGGCTTACCTTGTAGTCAAACTTGGCGTTATGTGCAATGATTGTCATTGTACTGTCCGCGAAAAACGGAGCAAGCAGGGTGCGGACTTTTTCCGGTTCGTTGTAAGCTGAAGATTCTCCGCCTTCCGCAGCCGTACCGTGAGGCGTTAACGGAACATAAAAAGCTTCTTTTGGTTTTACCGCCAAAGAAACACCGACAGGGCGGGAATTCCACGCATCAAGGGAGTCGGTCTCAAAGTCCAGGGCAAGAAGTTTTTGTTTTTTTGCCTGTTCCAAAACGGACTTTAACTCTTCAAGATCAAGGATTGTTTTGTAGACCCCATCGCCAAGAAGGGATTGGTCGGCTGCAGCGAAACCCACTCCTTCGACAGCCGTAAACTCGCCTGTTTCTGCGTCTTGCCCGCTCTGTACACTCTCCGCGCCTTGCGCGATGCTTACTTTTGCATTCGGGTCAAGCTGTTTCGCGCTTTGGCGGATACCTTCACGGATAAGCACCCTTGCGCCAGCGCCGCGATCAAGATTTTCCGTTGAGAACTCTTCTATATTACTTATTGTCAAGGGTACATCACTCTGAAGCCGAATTAATGATTGGGAAAAATAGGCGCTTTTCTTTCCTTCGGAAAGTTTTTTTCCCGTAGCTCCTTCTATGGCGGCGATATTTTTATATATCCCATCCAGCGACCCGTAACGCGCCATCAATTTAACAGCGGTCTTTTCGCCAATACCTTTGACTCCGGGAACATTATCGGAACTGTCTCCTGTAAGCGAGAGCAGATCCAGTACCTTTTCCGGTTCTACTCCCCATTCGGCTTTTACCTTGTCAGGACCGACAAGCTCCCAAACAGGACCGGGAGCGGAGCCTCCCGAACCTGAAACGCCCGCCTCGCTTCTGTTAATTTTTGAAGGCCGCAGCTCATAAATACCGCCACCAACAAGCTGCAACAAATCTTTGTCCGAAGAAAGAATATAACACTGCCGGTTTTCGCTCCGGCATTTTTCTGTTAGGGCGGCGATTATGTCATCCGCTTCGAAACCTTCGACTTTAATGCTTTTAATACCCAGGGCTTTCAAAAATTCTTCAACTAACGGAACCTGCTCGTGCAGATCATCCGGGGCTTTTTGTCTTGTTGCTTTGTATTCGGGAAACATTTTGTGCCGGAAAGTGGGAGTCCGCGAATCAAAAACAGCGGCCAGTCTCAGCGGTTTTTCAGGTTCGTTCAAAAGCCTGCCATCGCTGTCCGCCAAAGGAGCGCCGTCATCCAGCAGCGATATCAAAGTGCGGGCAAATCCAAACAGGGCGGAAACATTTTTCCCGGCGCTGTTCCGCAGAGGACGGGTCAGAAAGGCAAAATAGGAACGGTAAATTAAACCGTAAGCGTCTATCAGGTAAAGAGGAGATTTTTTCATATAATAATGATAGCAGAAAATGAAACGTATGTCATTTGCGCTTTTCTAAAACGTTTGTATTGTTATACAATATAACCATGGGAGTACTGCCAGTAAAAGATACTTTTTTTACCTATGCCGATTACAAGGAATGGGAACTTGCCGAAGGAGAACGCTTTGAGCTTATCTACGGCGAAGCTTATGCCATTTCTACACCAAACGCCAGACATCAGGCAATACTTGGAGCGTTATCAAGCCAATTTTATACATATTTACGGAACAAACCCTGTAAGGCATATCCTGCCCCTTATGATGTACGGCTTTTTTACGAAGAAGATGAAAGCGATGATACTGTAGTTCAGCCGGATATTGCTGTTGTTTGCGACGAGAAAAAGCGCGGACCGGAAGGCTGCCGGGGCGCTCCCGATTTGGTTATTGAGATTCTTTCTCCTTCCAACACCGCTATCGAGATGGAACGAAAGCTCAAGCTGTACCGGCGGGCAGGTGTTCGTGAATACTGGGTTGTCGACCCCGAAGACAACGGGCTTACTGTTTACCATTTTCGTGACAACAAGGTTTTAATGGAAACATACGGAAGCAAGGACACCGTTACGGTCGCTATTTTTCCGGGTTTGAACATAGAACTGGAACAGGTGTTCGCTGAGTAATGAGAAATTGGTGACTGTCACCAGCAAAAAAAGCCGTCCCGAAGGACGGCCTTTTTTTTACTTAAAATTGGTGACTGTCACCGATTTGAAAAAGGTGACTGACACCACCGACTATGGTTTACCTCCAGCAGTTACAGGTATTGCGATTACAGGTTGAAGGATGCGCCACGACCATAGTATAATCGCGCTTAGTAACTTGGTCACCCGCTGTTACGGTAAGTGTAAACGTCGTAGAAGTTCCCGCCGTCACCGTCAAAGCACCTGCTGCACTTGGCGTAATCGTCCACGTCGCACCAGAACCAACAACAACATCAAAATCATCCATACGAACAACCCGCGTATCCGAAACCGCACCGGTAATATCATCACCATTAATTGTCAAATCCGTTCCCTTAAACGCAACCGACACCAAATCCGCATCATCTTCCGCCGTCGCCCCAACAAAGGTAATCGTCGGCGTTACATTCGTACCCCACGCCGGATCCCACGGGTCCTCACCATCAATCCAATATAACACACGCGAAAATTCAGCTCGCGCCGCGCCGGATGCCGAAAACCACCCTGGCCGAGTATAAAGGAAACCGCACGCGGACGCCTCCAAGGGTCCAAAAGTAAACCAGTCAACATAAGATATCCCTTCCAAAATATTCGCATCAGACTTAATCCGCATAGGAAGAGTGGCGATCAACAAGCGCTCCCCTGGAGTCCCCCCACCCCCAGTTATATATTCCGTATCAGAATCAAACCCAACAAAGCGTCCGTCACCGAAAAAACTAGCCTTAGCGCCAGTAGCAAAACTAGATCCCATGCCAGGACCCCCAACATCTCGTAGAGCCGCGCCCTCCGCATACGTAGTAAACCCAGGGACCCCATAAGACGCAATTTCACTAAGGGGTACCGGCTCAAGATAATCACTATTTATACGCGAAACCAAACCTGCAGAAACCATCTCATAGTTATTTGGATTCTCCATATAAAAACTAAAGAATAACAATTCATCACGATCTGAGATAGGGATTTGTGCGTCCGTCGAGCCATTCACCTCGATCGTATATGTAATCCCAGTTCCCTCAAAAGTCATTAAAGGAAAAGTCTGCCCCGCAACCGGTCTGTGTTGTGGATTTGAGAAGTCCCAGGGTGTGTCATTGGGCGGCAATAATGACCGAGACCGGGACAATTCATATGAAGGAAGCAGGGACAAGGAAAATTTATCACGGACAATAAAGGCAAGGCTGCTCTGCCAGGCCCTGCCGTCTTTTGCAAACGTAAGGTAAAGGCTATAAGAGCCGGTGTTAAAATGTTCGGCGTTCAGGGTTACATTGTTTCCAGTCCCCAGCACAATGCTCCCAACCCGCCATGCCAGGACGTCCAGGCCGTCTGCGCTTACTGTTATATTTGTGCTTTCGTCTTTGTCCAAAACTATTGGCTGCTCAATATGGCTGAAAACATCGCGCCCTTCGTCTATCATGGTTAAATCTTCTATAGAAAGCGTAACGGCAAGCGTTCCGTAACTCTGCATAATATCGGTAAAATCGTCCGGGCCGACAACCGCTCTGGTTACTGCGCCGTCATAAATATGGGCAAGCGCCCACCATTCCTTTTCCACGCCTCCGATTACTATGCTGGCGACTATGTTGTACTCGCCCGAATCAAGGTACAGGCTGCCCTTTGTTACGGTCTGGGTTAAGTCAATAGGCGGGCTTACGGGGATCAGTCCTTCGTAACACTGGCAGTACTCCCCGCAGGGTTTCAAAAGCGGTCCTGTCATATTCAGAACTGCAAGGGTTCCCGATGCCCCTGGGGGGATGGTTATCTCGTAGCTGAATGTTCCGCTTCTGTTTTGTGTCATATTGTCCAGATTGGGAGTCAGGACGGCGTTTATCGTAACGTTGGCTCCGGGCGCAACGATTATGCCGTTTTGGGTATAGTGTACTATTGCTGAAGAAGCGTTTGAAGCGTTGTTCGGCTGAACATGGCCTCTAATGTCCAGGTTCCAGGCTCCTGCGTTAAGCTGCACCTCAACGGTTTCCTGCCCGTCCTGCGATATGGAGTGATGCCCGCTGCCGCTTGCCTGTGTAAGGGTTATTACGAAATACAGCCCTGACAGGTCAATTTGTGTAGGCAACAGGGTGCGTACTCCGCCGCCCAGGTTAATGTACACTGTGCCCGTATCCTGAGGCTGCGGCTGTGGCTGCGATTGCGAAAAGAAATCCAGGCAGCCTGAAACACCGATTACAATTATTGCCGTAACGGCGATAATTCCGTAAAAAACAAGTTTGTTTTTCATTTAACTCTCCTTTTAGTAGAAACGAACAAGCCTAAAGCCGACAACGATGCTCCCGTACCAAGGCTCGTTGCCGGCCCGTATTGCGGAACGCAGTTCCGAACCGCTGTTGCCCCAACTTCCGCCGCGGATCACCCGGAGCGCATATATCCCATACCAGTCCCAGTCCCAGCACCATTCCCATACATTCCCGTGCATGTCGTAAAGCCCCCAGGCATTGGGTGCAAATGTTCCTGCTGATGTTGTTATCCAACGATACTCCCCTTGCGGGCTGCCGTTGTACAGATAATCTATTGCGTAGAAATTTGCCTGCTCTGACGTTATTTGATTTGTTCCCCAGTTAAAGGCTGTTGTTGTTCCTGCCCGGCAGGCATATTCCCATTGCGCTTCGGTTGGAAGGCGGTAGCCGGTGGAATCTTCAACTATCTGTACGTTGTCCCATGCGGGGTTTATGTACATAGGGGTGTTTCCCCATGTGTCAGGGTTTGTGCTGCCGGATATACTATATGCTGGGGTAAGTCCCTCCTGTATGCTCAACCGGTTGCAGAATACTATGGCGTCATACCAGCTTACGTTTTCAACTGGCAGATTAACCCGGGTAGTCCCTGCAAAAAAGCTGGGATTTGTACCCATTACGGTCTCGTACTGCTCCTGCGTTACCTGGTATTTGCCTATGTAAAAGCCGTTGGTTAATGTTATCTGCCGCTGGATTTCATCGTCCCAGCGTCCCGGCTCTGCTGCCGGGCTGCCTATTGTAAATGTTCCAGCGGGTATCCATACCATCTCTATCATTCCATTGGTGTCTTCGGTAACATTATCCGGTTCTTCTGGGGTGTCTATATCCGGGGTGTCCTGTGCAGGGTTACCCTGTAAGTAAAACCGGACAATCCGGAAGCCGATGCCGGGGCTGCGGAGGCTCGGGAAGTTTAAGCCCCGATAGGCCGAACGGAGGTTCCGCCCTTCGTAGCTCCAATCCCCGCCGCGGCACACGCGGTCGTAACCTGTAACCGCTCCGGCAGGATCTGTCTGATCTCCGCTTGTATAAGTCCCATGCCAGTCCCAGCACCACTCAAGCACATTCCCGTGCATGTCATAAATACCCCAGGCATTGGGTGCAAATGTTCCTGCTGCTGTTGTTGTTCTACGATACTCCCCTTGCGGGCTGTCGTTGTACAGATAATCACTGGCGTTGAAATTTGCCTGCTCTGATGTTATTTGATTTGTTCCCCAGTTAAAGGCTGTTGTTGTTCCTGCCCGGCAGGCATATTCCCATTGCGCCTCGGTTGGAAGGCGGTAGCCGGTGGAACCTTCAACTATCTGCACGTTGTTCCATGCAGTATTAATGTCCTCTGGGATGTTTCCCCATGTGTCAGGGTTTGTGCTGCCGGATATACTATATGCTGGGGTAAGTCCTTCCTGTATGCTCAACCGGTTGCAGAATACTATAGTGTCATACCAGTTTACATAATACATGGGATAATTATCTCCTATCCCATATAATCCCCAGCCATATAAATCATTTTGGTCTTGAATGGTAATTCCCATTACGGTCTCGTACTGCTCCTGCGTTACCAGGTACTTGCTCATGTAAAAGCCGCTGGTTAATGTTATCTGCCGCTGGGTTTCATCGTTCCAACGTCCCGGCTCTGCTGCCGGGCTGCCCATCGTAAATGTTCCGGCGGGTATCCATACCATTTCTATAAGATTATCCGGTTCTGGGATGTCTGGTTCTGGGATGTCTGGTTCTGGGATGTCTGGTTCTGGATTGTCCTGTGCTGGGATGTCCGGGTCTGGGTTGTCCGGTTCTGGGTTGCCCTGTTCAGGGCAGCCCAGAAAAGTGAAGACGATTACTGCGGCTGCGGCGATAATTCTTAGAAAACGGAGTTTGGTTTTCATGTTATATTCCTTTGCTTTGATGTGTAAAAAGCTGGTGTTTTCCAGGAGATGAGGTTTTCTTTGTTATTTTGAAATGGGTGCGTTTGTTTGCTGGGGGGGGGGGGGGGGGGGGAATTATATAAAAAAAAACACCGCCCGACAGTTTTAAATAGGGGGGGGAGGTT
>Ga0099364_10007842_pt1 | contig 15157 bp, 12 predicted proteins | sample TergutTh196P3_FD_73070 | JGI IMG/M metagenome (GOLD analysis project Ga0099364, IMG submission 73070) | Microcerotermes parvus P3 segment gut microbial communities from Pointe-Noire, Republic of the Congo - Th196 P3 | ecosystem: Host-associated > Arthropoda: Insects > Digestive system > Gut ... | reverse complement strand
AAATCTTTAAAATAAATTCAATATGTGGTTATTTTTTGCGATATTGTCAGCCATATTTGCTTCGGCAACGGCAGTTCTGGTAAAGGTCGGCGTTCGTGATGTGGATTCTAACCTTGCAACGGCTATTCGGACGAGTGTAGTCTTGCTTTTATCTTGGGGTATTGTCTGGTTTTCCGGCGTTTTCGGGCAAATAAAAACGGTACCGAAATACAGCTGGCTTTTTTTGATTTTGTCGGGTATAGCAACCGGTTTGTCGTGGTTGTGTTATTTCAAGGCGCTTCAATTGGGCGACCTTGTCAAAGTTGCGCCCATCGACAAACTGAGTGTGGCGATAACCATACTTTTTGCTATCTTTTTTCTGGGCGAGGCAGCGGATGTCAAAACCATTGTAGGCGCTTCGGTAATTCTTGTGGGCGTTGGTATTCTGGTTTTTTAGTGAATATGGAAAAAGTGATCTCTTTATTTAACCGGGAGGAAGGAATTTAGATGGCTAATCTAACATGACCCTGACCGAGTGTTCCCCTGACTGTATGAAATGTATCCCTTTCATTTTCAACGAAAAGCGCATCTCGCGGGATGTAATGACCATGCGATACACATTCGCACCCGAAGCGTTGTATACATTCAAAGTTTCGCCGACGGTTAAACCGGAAATATACAACAATCCATTGTAAGTCCATGCTTTTAGCGGGTTGGAGCGCCGATCGATAAGGTTTACTGCATCGCTGTTACTGACCTCATTGTTACTTTTTATGCGTTTTATTATAAAAACGCCAAAACGAGGCGCCGTATGCACAAACTGATTTAAATTGGGAACATGGCCGTTAGGCAGATCAACTTCGGTCGGCGCCATCGAAACAGCGATGCTGTTGCCGTCATAAACGCCTGTTGCCGTCGGACCTTTCGACAGGCAGGAGACATCGTATAATGCGTAGGTATCACCCGGTGATAATATTTCCGAAAAATTAACATTTACATATTGTGAATTGCCCCAATTAAAAATAATCAGGTTAGCCCTGCCTGCTTCATATTGGTTTTTTCGGATGAAGTATTTGGTTTCGGAAGGTTCGGATGAAAAATAATTGCTGTTACCGTCCTGATTTGTACGGTTTTTCCATACCTGAAACGTATACGTTCCCAAATTCCCCCTGTAATAAGTATTGTAATCAAAGGTTGGATTTTGGATGTTAGAAAAACTGTCAAAAGCAATAAGTTGCATATCCGGTGACGTTGAAGCTATCGTGTTGCCGGTAAATTTCACGGAGCGCCAGTTTCTAACGGTGTAAAACGAGCCGTCGACCATGTAATTGTTTGTAAACTCGGCATTGTAATTGGCTGATGAATAGCCGAACTGTACGCCTGCCTTAGCCGGGTAACGGGGTTTAAAGTAAAAGTAATTATCCGTAACTATCGTTCTGTCAACAGGTTGCAAACCGCCTGCGATAATGTGCCGTTCTAAAAAGTCGGCGCCGGGAAGTCCGCTGTTAAAAAAGGCATTACCTTCGATTTTAAAACCCTGAATAGCGCCGTTTTCAGTATAGGCATGAATACCGATTCCGAAAGAATTGAAAAAGATATTGTCGGTTATCAGTTTTGTGCCCTGTGCATTTTGCGTATAGATGCCATGCCCGTGTCCTCTGTCATTGCCTCGATAGCCGTTGTGGTAAATGATACATCCGTAGATTTCGGAATCGATGGCCGACGACCAGAAACCGATGCCATTACCGCCGTTGTCGCGTATCACACAATTGATGAGCTTGTTATTGCGTCCGATAAAATAAATGCCGTCTTTCGTGTTCACCGGCGACGGGCCGCCGGCTATGCGATTCGGATTTGAACAGGTCACAGTCAGTCCGATGTACCATACATACTGCCCTTCAATAGCGAGCGTCTGATTGCTTGAAGCCACATTACCGTCAAGTATTACATTGAAATCCGAAACAGCCTTTACGATAACAGGCGCGGTGGCGTTTCCCCGCAGGGTTGATCTGAATACGCCCAAATATGTTCCGGGATGAACCCACACCGTATCGCCGCCCCTTATGACGGATGTTCTATTCAGGGCTGTGTTTAAATCCCAGGGATTTTCAAGCGTTCCGTTTCCGTCAGGTCTCCCCTGAACGGTTACGTGCCAGGAATCGCCTGCCATCACAACGCATACATTGAAAAATATGGTTGCTAAAATGGTGATATTTCTTAATGTTATTGCCATAAGCTTCTATTTTATCTGTCATGTATAATTTTTCCGCACAAATATAAGAACTTTTTTTCAAAAAATTCAAGCAAAAAACACGATTTATTTTTGAATATCGCCCGCTTTGTATTACCTTTGTGCTTTCTTATTTCACCTGTTAATATTTTTGTCATCATGAATCCCGAAAAAATACTTGCTCCTTTGCCTATAGGTCATTCGTTCTTTGACCGCGTTATCGAGGACAAGTTTTACTATGTCGATAAAACCCTTTTTATTAAGGAGCTTTTAGATAAAAAATCTACGGTTACGCTCTGCACCCGTCCGCGCAGGTTTGGCAAGACGCTCAATCAAACCATGCTCAAGTGTTTTTTTGAAGATACCGCTCAGGTTGGCGGCAAGGACACACGGGCGCTATTTCGCGGATTGAAGATTGAAAGCGCCGGAGAGCAGTATCTTCAGCATCAGGGCAAATACCCTGTGGTATTTATGAGTTTCAAGGGAGGAAAGCGCAGTGTTTTTGAGGATGCTTACACTTGCTTGAAAGATGAGCTTGTTGAAGAGTTTAAACGTCACCGTTATGTTTTCGAGAAAATTTCAAATGACCGTGAAAAGGCATTATTTGAAAAACTGTCCGCCGGCGACGGTACTCGCATAGAATACTCAAAATCGCTTCGATTTCTTTGTAGATGTTTGGAAAACTACCACCAACAAAAGGTAGTCATACTGATTGACGAGTACGATGTTCCCTTAGAAAACGCATGGTTTAATGGATTTTATCAGGAAATGATTAATTTTATCCGCCCGTTGATGGAATCGGCGTTCAAGGATAACCCGCATTTGCAGTTTGCTGTCATAACAGGTTGTTTGCGGATTTCAAAGGAGAGCATTTTTACCGGATTGAACAATTTGGATGTGATTTCGATACTCAGTATTCATTATGACGAGTTCTTTGGTTTTACGCAGGTCGAAATGGACATCATGCTCCAATACTACGGTCTGGAAAGCAGAACGCAACTCATAAAAGACTGGTACGATGGCTATCTGTTCGGAAATAAAGAAGTTTACAATCCGTGGAGTACTATCCTTATTGTCGACAATTTAAAAAAAGACATCAACCTTAATCCCTCGCCTTTTTGGGCTAACACCAGCAGCAACGATATTGTCCGCAAGCTGATTGACCGGGCGGATAACGAGATGAAAGCCGACCTTGAAACGCTGATGTCGGGCGCTTCCATCTCAAAATTTGTTCACGAGGACATCACGTATGACGAAATAGACAACGACTCCGAAAATCTTTGGAACTTTCTCTTTTTTACCGGATACCTGAAAAAAGTCGGTGAACGACTTGAAGGCGTAAACAGGGCTGTAGACCTGTGCATCCCAAATCTGGAGCTCTATTACATCTATGAGACGAAAATCAGGGAATGGTTCAAGAAGCGCATTTCCGAAAAGAATCTCGACGTGTTTTTCAATGCTATCCTGAACGGAGAAGTTGAAATCTTTCAACGCGAGCTCTCTGCCTTGCTTTCGGAAAGCATCAGTTTCATGGACAGCGTTGAAAATTTCTATCATGGCTTTATGGCCGGGGTGCTTACCCGCATGAAGGGCTACAGGGTAAAGTCAAACCGCGAAAGCGGCGACGGACGCAGCGACTTGGCGCTGTACGCCGTGAACGGGATTGACGACAAGGCGGTACTGTTTGAACTAAAACCTGCCAAAACCTTCCGTCAGATGCCGGAAGCGTGCAGGAAAGCCCTCCGGCAAATAGAAGACAACAATTATGCCGCCTACTGGGACGAAGAAGGCTATAGCGACATCATAAAGTACGGTATCGCCTTCTATAAAAAAAAGTGCATGATAATGACCCCTTATGTCGCGGGGACGGAGGAGTTGACATAATTTTTTACCTCCGTTATCGTATTCCATGAGGGTATCAATCATGGAATTTCAGAACTCCCGTTTGACCGAGAACGAGGGCATGAACGGGATGAGCAGGAAGGCTTTATACTGGTCGTTTTTGCGGTAGATGTTATATGGGTTTTTGTGGCCGGTGACGTTGAGTAGAACTAGAACCATAATATCCGACAGGAATGGTTTTTAAAAAGTTCGCTCCTACGTTCACATCCAAATCAAAATGAATCGATTTGGGCAAAGGCTCTTTGAAACGCAACCGATAGCCTACTGAAAGCGCGGTTTTAGAGTCTATTTCCGTCCATTCAGCAGCCGACCTGTCAATTTTCGCATCTACGCGACCTGTCCCGCCATTCAAAACAAGTCCATGCTGCGACAACTGAGCGCATAAAGGTAAAACTTTATTTATGTATAATTAATATTCAATTGGAAAATACATTTCTTTTACTCATTTTTTCACTGAGTTTTTATTATAAAAACCTTTTGTTTCAGTATATTCCCTTTCCTGTGGCTCAAAACTAATAATATTACGCCTGCAATCAAACCCAAAATGACTGTTTGTATAGTAGCCTCAATGCCCCACGAACCGCCAGTAAACCATTCCGAGCCTTCTAATTGTGAAATTATTATAGAAGTGGATGCAGGTTCTCCGGATACTGGTGTTCCGAAAATATCTCCTAAGGAGAAGTTCCAGGCAAAATGAAAGGCAATGGGGAACCACAAATTTCTTGTGCACATATACATTGCTGTTATCAATGTGCTAATTATTATTATTGCAAACGCTGCAAAAAACGCACTACTGTCATTCGCAAGATGCACGAACCCAAAAATCACGGATGAAATGACTAACGCAAAGATACTTCCCAATTTCTCTTCTATCAACTTGAACAAGACGCCTCTAAATAAAACCTCTTCAAATACGGCAGTGGCTATTCCAAAACCAATACTTATTGTTATATCTCGCAAAAAAACATTCGTTAAATGACTGATTGATAAAATAATGTATTCTCCTCTCACAAAAGAAACAAAAATGGATAAAAACGATAAAAGCAACCCCAATAATAACCCGATAGCCAAATATTTGCCAATATTGTGAGTTGAAAGTTCGGTTATTTTTCGTTTTTCATAATAATGAAAAAGCACGCTGTAAGATACTAATACAAAAATTATTGAAATTATGGGTATTATTACGAGTCTTGCTATTTGTATTTCTTTGTATGCTCTAAGAAGATTATTAAGCCAAACCAAAGGAATAAAATATGCTGCTAATATCACAACAAACCCAATGATAATTTTTACTATAGTAGAATTGATAATTTTCTTAATCATATTATTTCATTCTTTTGGTTCATCCATCCGGCCGATAAACAGGATAGCGCCGGTACTCTTTTCCTTGATCAGATACAGGAAGGGACGGTTGGCAATAAAGTCCGGCGGCCCGTGTTGTCCGATACTAATATCAATAATCGTAACGGCAGCTGCTTCGGTTCCTGCTTCGTTGACTTCTACGATTGTTTTTTGTTTGATATCGGATACACATAAATCGGAAATATTTGAGAATCCTCCTCCTTCAAAAATCCTCTTCATGCCGACATTCTTCACCGGTTCAGTGAGCAGAAGGTCGCTCTCGATTTTGAATCGGGGCAGTTTCAATAACACAAATGTTTCCCGTAAGTTGTCGACAATTGTTTGCATTACTTTTTCGTCCAAATAATCAACTAATTGGTCAATATCCATCGCATTACCGGGGAGGACAACCATCATGCTGAACGCCTCATTACCGTATGGCATTTCGACGCATTTCAGATAGGGGTCGGTATAATAGTTCGATGTTCCGCCCCGTTCCATCATGTTTACGGATATTTCCCGGTTATCGGTTGTTGTGAAGTAGTCCTGTCTTGTCAATGCCTTAACGAACCCAGACTTCCATTTACTTTTGAAATAAAGGGCGTTAATAAGATACATGACAACATCTTTAGGTAAAGGATTATCAACGATTTGCTTTATTTTATCCTTTGTTTTTTCGGCGCACCATGCGTTGATGATGTCTGCGGCGTCGGGTTCGCTGAAGTCAAGCGCTTGGACTATCGCATCGAAGTATTGTTGGTTGGCATCGATAAAAGACTGATTTACAGAAAAACCGGGTCTATGCCAGATAGAGTTGGCGATACCGATATCTGTAAGCGGGTCAATGTTCAGCAAGGCTTGCGACAATTTTTGATAGTATTCGTTGATTTCCAAGTCGGTGAAATCAGCCATTCCGAGTACTTCGGCCATCTCGCTGCGGGTATCGCCCGAAACGCCATTGTAGAGCATCCCCAACGCCATGTTAAGGCTCAACGGCGAGAAAAAGGTGTTGGTGTCGTTTATCGCAGATAGTTCCCTGAACATATTGAAAGCAAAGTGATTATTGGCGCTCACTTTTTCAAGTTGTCTGATGGTCAGGTCGATTGGTTCGGCAGGCGGCGTTTCTTCCGATATATTAACAGGCTCAATTGAAAAATCACCATTCAGATAATCTGCAATCTCAACAGTCGTCCAGTCCTTCGTCGTAAACAGGATAGCATTATCGGTCGTGAAGTAGAATTTTTCCACTTGGGAAATTTCTACTGCCATAGTTGTTGAATTGCCGGTTGTGATGTTCCAATAAGCTTTGATAACCTCATCCGCCCGTAAACGAACCGGTGCAGGTTTTTTATCCTGTACGGACGCTTCTTCTGTAAAACCGGCAATCGCAGATTGTGCCGTCGCACGACCGTTACCGTTACCGACAAGCAGCTTCGCACTCTGTTCTCCGGCTTGTATAACATAAATACCTGCCTGCAAATTTACCCTCACTTCGGAATAATTTCCTGCAAACCGCGCCACAGATGCGCCGGTTGCAGTATACACAGCTATGCCTTTTACCGGTTCACTGAAATACAACCGGCCATTCGTATAGCGAACACTCCATTTCAGCGTTGAAATGTTTTCATTCGACGTTCCGGTACCCGCTTGTCGGGGGTCAAAACCGAATGTTGTTGTCGTTATCGGATGTGAAAACTCCTTTTCATTGACTAACACAACCGTCACACTTTGCTCCGTCACTTCAATACCTGTTATCACTTCGATATTGTAAAAAGCAACTTCCTCCCCGTTCTCAAATGTGATCAAGTGCCAGGGATTTTGAGCGTCTTGCGCGTTCATGTTCGCAACCGCTATCCAAAGCAGGGCGAAAACGCTTCTTAGTGTAAAAATCTTTTTCATAAAATATATTTTTGAAGTTAATCTACGAAAACGATTTCAGTATCTGCGTCAATTTTAAATTCGGAAAATGTCTGTTTATCACTGATTTTAAAAATTCTTTTCATTTCTGTCAGTTTAATGTCCGCCTCCTCATGCAGACAAATAAAAATTTTTTCCCCTTCTGATACGGCTTCGCAGGTCTTGCCCGTTTTTTTGAGAGATTATCCGTTCCTCTTTGCAAATTTTTTTTGTGTTTTCGCAGTTTCACCTATCAACTGTTTAGATTGACGATGCAAAGGTAACGAATAAAACAACTCCTCAAAACACCCCCTCCCATTCAATTAACATTAATTAATTTATATTTAAGTATAATTAACTTTGTTATGAGCTTGAAATGGTTGTCTTCCGTCAGTTTGACATGCAGGTTACATGAAGCCTTTGTCTGTTCGGTCGAAGGCGTAAAAATGGACGCTTATCGGCTTTTCGGGATTCAGGAAACTGTTGCCTACGATCCGGTTTGGCTCGTTGATGTCTATTGGCGTCATGTCATTAGTCAATTAAAACGGAATGAACAGCGATAATACATCGGTTCCAATCCTAAGCCGGCGCTCAGATTTTTGACGGTGTAACTAACGTCACGCTCTATTTGAGTTTAATCCACATTCTACCAATCTTATCTCTTTACGGGATGAACAAACTATTTTCATTTGCGACAATTAAATATTTCGTATTTTTTTAAAAAGTATGAAAATTTTACCTATCTTTGCCGAAAAATTTACAATAAATTCAATATGTGGTTATTTTTTGCGATATTGTCAGCCATATTTGCTTCGGCAACGGCAGTTCTGGTAAAGGTCGGCGTTCGTGATGTGGATTCTAACCTTGCAACGGCTATTCGTACGAGTGTAGTCTTGCTTTTATCTTGGGGTATTGTCTGGTTTTCAGGTGCGTTTCAGCAAATAAAAACGATACCGAAATACAGTTGGCTTTTTTTGATTTTGTCGGGTATAGCAACAGGTTTGTCATGGTTATGTTATTTCAAGGCGCTACAATTGGGCGACCTTGTCAAAGTTGCGCCCATCGACAAACTGAGTGTGGCGATTACCATACTTTTTGCTATCTTTTTTCTGGGTGAGGCAGCGGATGTCAAAACCATTGTAGGCGCTTCGGTAATTCTCATGGGCGTTGGTATTCTGGTTTTTTAGTGAAAATAGAAAAACCTTGCAATAATAGAATCAAACAGGCGAAAATGATAATGGGAGCAGGGTCAACTACGATTAAGCCTTCAGAGGAACTAAATAGGGATTACTATTCATTGGAAATGTTAAAATGGACTTATTGAGTTATTAGAAGTTCCCTTGTTAAGTTCTACCGCAATTTTACGAATTTCAGCAAGTCGTTGGTTCAGTTCACTGTCCTTTTGGGCCATTTGTAAATTATAATCGGTTTGCATTCCGGCCAAAATATAGGCAGGTACTCCCAAAGCAGCTTCCATAATCAAAGCAAAGTCGGTGGTTACGGGGCTTTTGCCGTTCAATATTTCATTAAACTCCGTGTATGATAGTCCCAATTGCTTTGCAACCACCTCTTGTGACAAGTGGCGGTATTCCAATTCGTCTTTCAACAACTTGCCCGGATGTACCGGACAGGAAGGGAATCTTTCAAAATCAGCAATAAAGTTCAAGTCGTCTTCCGTTATCCGGTTTTCTCGTTGCAGTTCATTCCTCTGGTCAACAGACAGTTTCGTACAGGCTTTACAAATATGACGAGCATGTCCTTTCCCGCTAAATTTTTCATTTGGCTTATAATCGCCGCATATCCGGCAATAATGACCATGTTTTTTCTTTTTCATGAAGTTATGATGAAGTTGGATGAAATTGACAATTTATCGCTTGCTTGTTTCAAACTGCAAAGGTACGATTTTCTTTGGAAAAGAGAAATGTTTTTTGGTTTTCTCAAAAGAAAAGGTTTACTTTGCATAAAAATTGTGCAAAACATCTTTAACAGGTATGACTAATAATGAGGTAACTATCAGATTTTCGTATGGCATGAAAGCGCAGCAGGCTTTAAGGTATGCCGGCGTTTACGAGCCTTCAACTGTAAAAAAACTTACGGTAACGGGTATGATGAGCCGTTATGACTTCCGCGATATCCTTGAAATAATGGGTAATACGCTGATAGAAATAGATTTGAACGGCGTTACGTTTGAAAAGGAAGAGTATCTTTGGAGTTATAAGGACTGTCCTCTTTTGACGACCGTCACTTTTCCCGCCTCGATAAACCAATTTGAGGCTGATTTGTTTAGTCGGTGGAGCAGTTTGACCCATATCAATGTACACCATTACAATACGGTTTATGCAAGTAAAGACGGTATTTTGTTCAGCAAGGACATGACAAAATTAGTAAAATATCCCACAGGTCGTAAAGGCCATTATACGATTCCCGACACGGTGGTTGAAATAGGGACTCAAGCTTTTGACTGTTGTAAAGGTCTGACATCGGTTACAATTCCCAATTCGGTGATAAAAATCGAAAGGGAAGCTTTTGCCGATTGTCCGAGTCTGACATCCGTCGTCATTCCCGAATCGGTCGTAACGCTTGGTTATAAAGTTTTTTACAATTGCACGGAATTATCCTCTGTCGATATGCCTAAATCGTTGAAATACAGGAGAAATCGCGTATTTGAACAATGTGAAAAACTGCCTGTCGTCATTGAAGAAAGGAAAAAAGAAGTCAAACAGGTGAAAATCACCCAGCTACAGCAAACGAGCGCCGTCGACTGGATAAACACACTGTTGAAAAACAGTAAATACCCCTATCGCATTGAGGATCATCTTAAGACGAGGTTACTATTGAGCGTAATGGTTACTAACCGGTTGAAGTTGGAAATACCTGTCCCGTACAGACATTTTCAAACGATCATCCCCAAACTGATGGAAACGATACAACACTACGAAGCATGTATCAAGGAAAATGAACTTATGGTACTAATATCGGATACGAGCTATGACACAGTACGTTGGGAAAATAAGCATTGAGCTTTCAAACGATATCAGCTTGGACAGGGCATTTAAAAATGCAGGCGTCCCAGATGATTCATCGGTAACAGCGCTTGCCGTTACCGGCACTTTTAATCATACCCATTTCAGCGCTATCTTCAAAAAAATGCATAAATCGCTACAGGAATTGGATTTGAGCGCCGCTAACTATGACGCCTATTATGTTTCAAGAGATGATTTTTATGTCTACATACGAAAAGAACCTCCAAGGTATCATCAATTGTGGACTAATGATAAGTGTAATACATTGAAATCCATATCATTTCCCGTTTCGGTTACTGAATTGCAGTTTGATTTGTTTAAGGAGTTCCCGAGTTTGACTTCCATCACCGTACCCGACGACCATCCGACTTATGCTGCCGAAAACGGTCTTTTATTCAGCAAGGACAAATTGATAATAGTAAGGTATCCCACAGGATGTAAAGGAGAATATGTAATCCCCGATACGGTGGTTGAGATAGGATGCAATGCTTTCAGCAGGTGTGTCGGTATGCAATCGGTTAAGGTTTCGACCTCGGTTGTTAAGCTCGGAGATTATGCGTTTGAAGGTTGTACAGGCTTTACATTTTTTACCATTCCTGATTCAATAACCAAAATAGGCGACCATGCCTTTGAGGGCTGTGATGGCCTCACATCTATTGTCATTCCCCAATCAACGGTCGAAATAGGCGACCATGCCTTTGATAACTGTATAAAACTAACATCTATTGACATCCCCCAATCAACAGTCGATATAGGCGACTATGCCTTCAGTGGCTGTAATGGTCTCACATCCATTGTCATTCCCAATTCTGTCAAAAAAGTTGGTGAAAGGGCTTTTGCCTCCTGCAAGGGTTTAAAGTCCGTTAAAATCATTAATCCTGCTGTAAAATTAAGTGAATGCGCTTTTTATAACTGCAAGGCATTAACTGCGCTCGATATGCCCAAATCGGTGAAATACAAGCAAAACGAAGTGTTTGCATATTGTGAAAAACTGCCCTTATATAATGAGTTGTTACAAGAAAACAAAACAAATAAAATCAAACAGCTGAAAATTAAGCGTCTGAAAGAAACAAGCACTTACGAATGGATAGATACGCTGATGAAAAACAGCGCCTATCCGTATAAAATTATCCAACAGTCCACCAAACTGCAATTGCTTGTTATGATTAATGAAAAACATAAATTGGTGATACCCGTTCCTTTTAAGCATTTCCAAAACATCGTCCCTAAGATAATGGATGCGATACAGCGCTTTGAAGCAGCGATCAATGAATTTGGAACCATCTATATTGATAACATGATAAACGACAATGAGGGATGGAAAATCGATCATCTGTCGGCAGCAAAACAAAAAGAATTTTTAAAAAAGTAAAATTATGGGAGTAAATATTAATACAATCGAACTGTACCGGATACTTGAGGTTACGCCTGTCGAGCAGAACATCATGCTGGTAGGGCGTCACGGGATAGGCAAGTCGCGTATTATCAACGATTATTTTACGGAGCGCAATCGTAAGGTCGTATCGCTGTTTTTAGGTCAGATGAGTGATCCGGGCGACATCATCGGCCTGCCGGCGTTGAGCAAGGGCAGCAACCGGACGGAGTTCAGGTTCCCCTTCTGGTTTCCCGACGACAACCGCGCAGTAGTACTGTTTCTCGACGAACTGAACCGCGCCCGTCCCGAAATACTGCAAACGGTGATGGACCTTGTGCTGAACAAGTCCCTCGCCGGTAAACGCCTCCCCGAAGGCAGTCAAATCATCTCGGCCATCAACGAAGGCGAAGAATATCAGCTGACAGACCTCGACCCTGCGTTAGTATCGCGTTTCAATGTGTATCATTTCGCCCCGACTACCGACGAATGGTTGCTTTGGGCCAGCGGCATTCAATTAGATAACCGTGTGATCGATTTCATCGCCAACAACCCCGACATGCTCGACGAGACTGTCAACTTGGACAGTGGTCTGACGAAAACAGCCGACCGCCGCGCATGGGAACGTGTCGCAACGCTAATAACCCCGCTTACCGAGATCGACAAAACGATAGAAAAAACAATAGCCGGCATCGTCGGTATCCCGACTGCGTTGAAGTTTAGCGCCCACATAAAAAAAATGACCCAACTCAACGCGATGGATATTCTACTCAACTTCAAAAAACAGGCGACAAATCTGAAAAAGGCGCAGACACACGAGATAACGGTAATGAACGAAGCCATGTTCCGCATCATCGAAACCGAAGATGCGCCGGAAAAAGTTAAGAAATACATCGAAAATCTGGAATTGTACGTCCGCTGGTTGGTCGACAACAAACGTCAGGAAGAACTCGCCCACTGGACAACGTTGTACGAATCGGCCATGTATCCCAAAACCCGTTTCAAGATATTAAGCCATTCGCAATTTATCTTTCAACATGTAGTGTCGTTCATCCAAGACCTTCAGATATGACCGACGATGTCATCACACGAATAAGCAATCGCTGGTTTCTGACCGACCAGTTGCTGTTTATGACCTTAATGTCGCATGAGGTCAGACCGAACCCTAAACTGCGTCATCCGATACGAAGCGGTCAGGGACGTATTGAGTATAACTTGGACTGCAGGCCTGCAAAACTCTCGGAAGCAGAGTTGGAAGAACTGCTGCGTGCCGAAGTGATACGTATCCTCTTGCGTCATCCTTATCGCCGTCACGGAAATAAAGCAGCCGCCTACATGGCAAGCAATATCACGCTGAACGAAAACTACAAATTCAAATATCTGACTTATAAAGCCCAAGAAATATGGGGCAGTGGTAATTTTTACAAAAACAGGAATTTTGAATTTTACTATAATGAGTTGGTAAAAGGGAAAATGGGGGAAGAAGGGGAAGAAGAGGAAGAAGAGGAAATGGAGGAAGAAGGGAGAAAAGGGGAAAAGGAGGGAAAAGGTGGGGGAAGAGAAGGTGACGATTTAAGTGGAGACAACATAAATAAAGGAGTTCGAAGCAAAGGGAAAGGAGAAGGAGACGAAAATGATGATGGGGGAAGTGGACGTGAAGGAGGAGAAAGGGACGACGGAAGTAGACAAGACGGAAACGGGCGTGACGGCGGAAGCGGACGTGACGGGGACAAAGGAGAGAATGGCGAAGAAAAACAATCGGGCGGAAGTAGTGCGAATAGTCAAAGGCGAAGGAAAGCGGTGGAAGGTTCTGCCTTATGGGATGTAGACGATTTCATGGACGAAAAAATACGGCAAGTATTGGAATGGGCGCATGCAAACATGCAGTGGGGTTCGCTTGCAGGTAAATTGGTTGATGAATTAATAGCCACCCTAACGCCAAAGATAGATTACCGCAAGATAATAAGCAGTTTCCGGGCGAGCGTTCTTGCAAGCGACAAGAACCTGACACGATTTCGTCCAAGTCGCCGCTTTGGTTTTCTATACATGGGGAAAAAGAGCGATTTCACCACCAATTTGCTTTTAGCTGTCGACGTAAGCGGTTCCATTTCCGACAAATACGTACAGGTTTTTTATTCGATTATCAACCGTTTTTTCAAATACGGAATACAGTCTATCGATGTACTCCAGTTTGATACCGAAATAAAATTGCCGTTGCTCACATTACGAAAAGCCAAAAAGACAGTGAAGGTTTACGGTCGGGGCGGCACCTCATTTCAACCCGTCATCGACTATTTCGAAGATACAACAAAAAAACGGTACGACGGCCTCATCATTTTTACCGACGGAGAAGCGCCCATACCAAAAATGAAACCGCAAACCATACGCAAAACCCTCTGGATATGCGATGACCATTACAGCTATAAGCGACACGAAAAATGGATGCGAAAACACGGACGTTGCAGCTGGGTAGAGGAATAAGTTTACAGCAATGTGCATTTTTTGCACATTGCAAATTCTGACAACGCCCGAAGGACAGAGAAATTTGTCATTCTATTATCGGAATATTTGTCGGATTGATTTCAATGATAGATATTTCGTTCATAATTGCCAATATTTTATGGATACTGTCTTCGTCGGAATTATAAGGCAAAGCAGCATACACAATTTCTCTTATATTGCTGTTTTTTAACAATTTACGATATTGCTCCTGAAAATATTCAACTATATGACTATTATCGCATTGTTTGATTGAATTGATCAATTCCGTACAATTATCCATGATATAAACTATATCTTCCCAATCGTAACTGGCACGAATATCTTTACCGCCTCTATTATTTAACGCTTCAAATTTTGATGCGAGATAATATTCAATTTGCAAGATGTAAATACTTGTTCCATTGGGCAATATGTTTTGTTTCTTGTGCATAATTCCGTCTGCATACCAACGATTACTAAAGCCCAATACCTTTTCATCATTAGGCATGAAATCTACATTAATTCCATGATATATTTTCCGGCATAAAGGCGCTCCTTGGGTTGTATCATCTTTAAAACCCAATCTGCGAATTTCATCTTCGAACTTAGTGTATTGAAAATAGGTATGGAGTTCGAGAAAACAATCCACATCTTTTGTAGGTCGAATGTCAGAAACTTCAGGGAAATCTGCATACAATTCCGCAACCGATCCACCTACAAATATTACTTTTTCTTTCAAATCACCTAAAGCATCGGCGATTGTTTCTATCATTGCAATATTACTCATACTGATTAATTCGTTTATCCAATTCGTTGATAGCTATTTCAATCTCACGTTTTTTCCCGATACGCAAAGTATCAATCAAAGTCAAAAAATGATATAATTCCGGTTGACTTTCAACTATTCCAGGAATTTTTGCATACAGCGTAACA
>Ga0099364_10007841_pt1 | contig 15160 bp, 9 predicted proteins | sample TergutTh196P3_FD_73070 | JGI IMG/M metagenome (GOLD analysis project Ga0099364, IMG submission 73070) | Microcerotermes parvus P3 segment gut microbial communities from Pointe-Noire, Republic of the Congo - Th196 P3 | ecosystem: Host-associated > Arthropoda: Insects > Digestive system > Gut ... | reverse complement strand
TCCGTCCATCTCTGACTCGCGTCTCCGATGCAGCCAATGCACACCATGAACTCCCCTGAGGGATACCGGCGGACTTCCTCCGCGGTTGTGCCAACTGGTCTTACTGACCCTGCCTGCCATGAACCCGATGCTCCGTGAACAGAAACTCAATCCGAGTACAGGTATAATCTACTATAATAGTTGGAATTTGTCAATACTTTTTTATGCAAATATTATAAAAATGTGAAAATTCGTCAGTTTAGACAAAAAAGTGTAGATACATGTAAAAAAGCAAGATGACAAGTTATTTATCGACAGACCTTTAATCAAGCGGTGTTACAAGCGACCCGATACCGTCGATTGTAACTTTTACTATGTCGCCGGGCTTGAGCCAGACTCGCGCACCCTTAGGTCTACCGAGAATGACGCCTTCGGGCGTGCCTGTAAAAATGACGTCGCCGGGGCTGAGCGGGAAAAAGCGGGAAGCCGTGCTGACGGCCTCAAAGCACGGAAAAATCATATCTTTTGTGTCAGCTGACTGGACAGTCTCGCCGTTTACCTCACAGGTGATGCAGTTGCTTTCATAGGGGTTGAAGCAATCGCGCGTCACGATATGAGGCCCGAGGGGGCCAAAGCCGGGCAGCGCTTTTCCGGAGAGCCACTGGCTCGACAAAAACTGTGCGTCTCGTGCGCTGAGATCGTTGCCGCACGTATACCCGAAAATGCAAACCTCGGCATCCTCAATAGACACATTGTGGGCGTGCCTGCCAATGACGATGACAAGCTCAGCCTCATAGTCATACTTGCTCAACCACGTAGGGAGCGTCACAGGCTGGTTGTGTGCGCTTAAAGAGTCACTGAACTTACTGAAGTATATGGGATAATCCGGTGCTGTTCCGCCGCCTTCCTCGGCGTGAGCTTTGTAATTGAGTCCCATGCATATGATCTTCTTAGGTTCAGTCACCGGCAGGAACTGTACTTGCTTCTCATCTAGCGCGGGGGGCATTTCCACGTCAAGAGCGGCCTTGATCCGGCTAAGCATATCATCGCCGCCCACGATGATATCATTCATCCGCTCGGGGAAACCCAGAGCCGTAATACTGGCTATACCGCCTTCCGTTACTACGCCCACGAACGGGCGTCCTTTTATTTGCGCACTGCATAGTTTCATTTATAACTTTCCTTTCTTGTGGGACGCGGGGACGGCAGAACCGTCCCAGAGCCCCATACTTATAGCATAAACTCGCCAAGCGGCGCTGTTATACCCCAATTTGGGCGCATTGCGATAAGCTCGTCTATTCTTTTTTTATCGAGAGTGCGATTAAACCCCAACATTCTTGAATACATCGCAACAGTCGCCGTGTACTCGACGCTCTCCATCCTGAAAAGCCCCTGCATGACGCTGTCGCCCCATGTAACCGCGCCGTGGTGCTCAAGCAGCGCTCCGTGATAGTCGCGGCAAAAAGACGCAGCGCCGCTTGCCAGTTCCTCGGAACCGGGCGGCGCATATTCAGCAACGGGTATCACGCCCAACAGCATTACCGTCTCTTGTAAGTAAGGTATGTCAAGCGCGAGGCCTGCGGCGGCGAACGTTGTGGAGACAGGTGGGTGCGCGTGGCAGACAGCCCGGATTTTCTGAGCCTTTCTGTAAACGGCAATGTGCATCTTTATTTCTGATGACGGATTAAGCGTACCCGCAAGGGGATTACCGTCCAAATCCAACTTAATCAGCATGTCCTCGGTCATAAAACCCTTGGAGACGCCGCTTGGAGTAGCTATTATCACGTTGTCCGATATGCGCGCACTTAGATTGCCGTCATTGCCGCAAACGTAGCCGCGCATGTACATCCGACGCCCCGCCTCGACAATATCGCGCCGTGCGGAGATTTCGTCAGGGAAACTTGATTCTGCCATTTCCTTCACCTGCCACTTGCCGTCTTGCTGCTTATTACTTGCTCAAGAGATACGGTATACGGTGCTCTGCATATCATTTTCTCAGTGATTATCGCGGTGATGAGGCTGCTGTCAGTAATGTCAAACGATGGATTATAGCACTGCACACCATCCGGGGCAACAGGCTTTTCAAAAAACAATTCCTTAATCTCCTCGGCTGGGCGCTGCTCGATTACGATTTTCGTGCCGTTAATGCAGTCCGGGTCGATTGAAGACGACGGGCAGCAGACGTAAAACGGTATGCCATAATGCTTTGCGAGAATTGCAACCCCGCTCGTGCCTATTTTGTTAGCCACGTCACCGTTGCGCGCTACGCGATCGCATCCGACAAAAACAGAATCGACCCTGCCTTCCTTCATAACGGTGCTCGCCATATTATCACAAATGAGCATACAGTCAATACCCGCTCTTGACAGCTCAAATGTAGTCAGCCGCGCACCCTGTAAAAGCGGGCGCGTCTCGCAGCAGTAGGCGCGCAGGTAAAGGCCGCGTTCGTGCGCCAGCAGTATGGGGCCGAGTCCTGTGCCGTATCGCGACGTTGCAAGAGGGCCGGCGTTGCAGTGCGTCATAACCCCGTAGCCATCGCGCAAAAGCTCCAAGCCATTCTCAGAGATGGAGCGGCACATTTCGATGTCTTCCTGCTGTATCGTTTCAGCCTCCTCGCGCATTGCGGAAAGTATCAGCGAGAGTGGGAAACCCGCAAGGTTTTCGGAGACTTTTTCCATCCGCCTAAGTTGTGTTGACAGGTTCACGGCAGTGGGCCGTGCTGAGTTGAGATAAGCGCTGTGTTTCTTAACCAAGCTCAGAAATCCCTCATAATCTCCCCCCGATGCCTCGTTGGCAAGTATATATAGAGCATAAGCGGCAAAAATACCAATAGCCGGCGCGCCCCGGACTCTCAGCATTGCGAGCGCTTCATGCATTTCGGCGGCGCTGCGCAGCTCGATGTGTTTTATTTCATTTGGCAACAGGGTCTGATCGATGATTACGACCGCAGTCCCGTCTTCGCTAAGGCGGATATTCTCGGGGTACTCGCGAACCATTGGCTGCACTCCTTATCATCAGGGTTTTATGAATAAAACCACGTAATTATCACGATTAATGAGTGGAAACATGGTGGCTATACAGACCATTCACTGTGAATGATTGCTGCCAACCACAAACTGCCGTTATATTGATCGAACCCAAGCCGTAGAGTACACCAGTCGAAATCCTCGGTCGGATCGCGCGTATCACCGGGTATGTGGAACTCTATGAACTGCATGTCAGGGAAAACATCTGTGATGTTTTCAAGAGCGTTCCCGCTTTTGATAATATGGTTAACGCCGATAAAAGGCGCGGCAATATAGTTCTTGGAGAAAACAAACCTGTCGAAGTACTCAGCCGGAGTCATCTCAATGGGCTCGCCGCTGCCGCTGTGCACGCCCCACACATAAACCCTTGTATCTGTCCCAAATGCCGAGATTTCCTCTGCGCGAAATCGTTTGTTCGTTGACTGGGCAATAGTCGCTTGAGGTGAAAACAATACTCCGTGCTCGGGATGAGCGATGCGGGATAGTGCAGCATAATCGCCTTCTTTAATGCTTTCCAGGACGCTATAAGCCAGAGCGCTCAGTTCCGCGTTATTTAAGTTGTTAACCGGCAGGGGCTTTTCATGGGGCCTCACAAAAAGTGAGAATCCCGTCGTCGCATAAATAGCGCTTGAAAGCAGAACGCCTGCAATCACTCCAAAAAGAACCGTCAGTGTGAACGGAAGCGTCTTTTTCAGAGAGTCCACCCTCTTTCTTGCAAGCAGTCTAAAGGACAGCATAAACAAATGCAACAACAATTATTTACACAATAGTTACAGGTCATACCCCGCCAAATAACAGCATGATTTGCACTAGGAACAAGGCGTGTTGTGTGTTTTTGTGAGGGAATTTCGGCTACTGTACGAAACTGACCGAACAAAAACACATAATACGCCTTGTGCCGGCGAGTGTGGCCAGTCACCGGAAAAGTGCAGGAGGTGGAGATAATGAGCGTGATAGTTCAAACAAAGCACGATTGCTGCACGGGATGCAGCAGATGCGTCAGGGAATGCCCGCTTGAAATGGCAAATTTAGTGAGCCAGGACGAAGACGGCGTCGTCAGAGTGCGCATAGACCATGAAAAATGCATAGGCTGCGGCAGATGCCTTTTCGTTTGCAGGCATGACGCGCGTGATTACGAAAACGATGCCGCGCGTTTTTTTGAAGACTTAGCAAAAGGCGTCCCGATATCCGTTATCGTTGCCCCTGCAGTCAAAACTAATCTTCCGAATTACAAAAAACTATTTACTTATCTCAAGCAAATGGGTGTTGGCAAAATTTACGATGTGACCGTTGGCGCTGACATATGCATATGGGCGCATATCAGATATCTGGAAAAGCAAGATCAAAAGCCGCTTATCACTCAGCCATGCCCGCCGATCGTCAAATACTGCGAAATCTATCAGCACGACTTGCTCGACAAACTCTCCCCCATTCAAAGCCCGATGGGATGCACGTCGATATATATGAAAAAATACGAAGGCATTACGGACAAGATAGCCGCCATAACCCCCTGCGCCGCAAAATCCGTTGAATTCAACGATACCGGCCTGGCCCAGTACAATGTGACGCTTACCAAGCTTTTGGAGCACCTTACGAGCAACAACATCCGGCTCCCGGATGACGAAACCGATTTTGACCATCCCCCCGGAGGGCTGGGTGCAATGTTTCCCGAGCCGGGCGGTTTGAAAGAAAACCTTAAATTCTTTCTGGGAAACTCGCTTAGCATCGATACAGCGGAAGGCGAGGATGTGTATAGATTGCTGGACATCTATGCAAAAACCGCCCCGGGCCTCCTGCCCCGGGTTTTCGATGTGCTCAATTGCAGCGAAGGCTGCAACAACGGCTCCGGGTGTACGCATTCAGTCAATGTTTTTTCAATAAACCGCCAGATGGACAGCAGCAGGAGCGCGGCCCTTTCAGATCGCGGCAAGGAACACTACGCTTCAGTACACAAAATGTATGACGCCAAGCTCGACATATCCGATTTTATGCGGGAATACCACGCGATTGACACACCATTTCCCACGATTTTTGAGCAAGACATTGAGAAAGCTTTTGAGATGCTTGGCAAAACGGACCCCGAGAAACAACAGGTCGACTGCGGCGCCTGCGGCAATGGGACCTGCGACGTCATGGCAAGGCAGATCGCCCTTGGCGTGAACATTCCCACGAACTGCATCATCAATGCCATGGAAACCGCAAAGGCGGAGCACGAGCAGTATGTGGTCGCCCAGAACGAAATAGAGTTTATGAGGGAAATACACGAACGCGAGATGGAACTGACCCGCTCAAGAGAGCTAAACGAGCTGCAACTGACAAAACTGAACCTGGTGGTAAAAGGTACAAAAATTGGCCTGTGGGATATGGAAGTTATTAAGGACGACCCTGTCAACCCGATGAACATATTCACATGGTCCGACGAATTCAGGCATATGCTCGGGTTTACTGACGAGACGGATTTTCCAAATCTTCTGGGCAGTTGGGCCGATCGCCTGCACCCTGACGACAAAGAACGCGTGCTTGATGCTTTTGAAAAGCATATGACAGACAAAACGGGCAAAACACCCTACGACGTCGAATACCGGCTCATGAAAAAAGACGGCAGTTACGCCTATTTCCGTGCTTCCGGCGAAACGATCCGCGCAGAGTCCGGCGAACCCGTAAGAGTAGCGGGAGCGCTGATGGATATTTCAGAAGCGAAAAACACCCTGCTCGAAACTGAACGGCTGCGCATGGAAGCGGAAAACGCCAACAACGCAAAAAGCACTTTCCTTAGCACCATGAGCCACGAGATACGCACGCCAATGAATGCGATTTTGGGCATAACCGAAATTCAGCTTCAAAATGATGCTCTGGATTCGCAAGTAATTGAAGCTTTTGGCAAAATTTACGCTTCCGGCGACATGCTGCTTGGAATCATAAACGACATACTAGACCTGTCCAAAATCGAGGCCGGCAAACTGGAATTGGTCAACGAAAGCTACGAGATGGCTAGCCTGATAAGCGATACCGCGCAGCTAAACATGATGCGCGTAGGCAGCAAGCCGATAGAATTTGAACTGCGCATAGATGAAAACCTGCCGTTGATGCTCTCGGGGGACGAACTGCGCGTCAAACAGATATTCAACAATTTGCTCTCAAATGCATTTAAATATACAGCTTCCGGCACAGTCACCCTGACGATTTTGGCGGAGGACGTCGGTGCCGGGCCCGCAAATGCAAACATTGCAAACCCCGACGGCGACGTGATCCTCATTATCAGCATCAGCGATACGGGGCAGGGCATGACAAAAGAGCAGATAGACAGCCTTTTCGATGAATACTCGCGATTTAACCGTGAAGCAAACCGCGCCACCGAAGGCACCGGGCTTGGCATGAGCATTACGCGAAACCTTGTGCGTATGATGAACGGAGAGCTAACCGTTGAAAGCGAACCCGGAAAAGGCACCACATTTACTGTTCTCTTGCCGCAAGGCAGGGTAGGCGCAGGAGTGTTAGGGAGGGAGCTGACCGAGAGCCTGCACCAATTCCGCTCAAGCAGCAGGGCGCTTATGAAGCGGGTGCAGATATCCCGTGACCCTATGCCCTACGGCAGCGTTTTAGTTGTGGACGACGTAGAAACAAATATATATGTGGCAAAAGGCCTGCTTGCGCCATACGGTTTGCAGATCGACTCAGCCGACAGCGGGCTTACCGCCATAGAGAAAATAAAAGCCGGCAAAAAGTATGACATAGTATTTATGGATCATATGATGCCGGTAATGGACGGCATGGAAGCCACGAAAATAATTAGGGACATGGGTTACGAGCATTCTATAGTGGCCCTTACCGCAAATGCGGTGGCGGGGCAGGCAAACATATTTTTAGAAAACGGCTTTGACGACTTTATTTCCAAACCGATCGATGTGCGCCAGCTAAACGCTGTTCTCAACAAGATGGTGCGTGATAAGTATCCTCCCGAAGTAGTTGAAGAAGCGCGAAAGCAGTCGGAAAGGAAGCTCAACCGTCCAACTCGAGAAGAATCGCAAACAGCCATAGACCCGAGGCTTGCCGAGGCCTTTGTCCGGGACGCCTCCAAGACTCTGGCTGTGCTCACTGGTATCATGGATAAAAATGAAAACCTGGGCGAGAAAGATTTGCGCACATATACAATCCATGTTCACGGGACGAAAAGCGCTCTTGCAAGCATCGGCAAGATGGAGCTTTCTAACGCGGCAAGCAAATTGGAGAAGGCCGGACACAGCGGAGATATGAAAACAGTCATTGCGGACACACCTGCGTTTCTCAGCTCACTGCAAGCTTTGATCGAGGATTTGACGCCCGAAGACGAAGCCGACGATGACGTGGCAGCCGGCGAGACAAGCGGCGAGGATCTTCAGTATCTGTGCGAAAAGCTTTCGGCAGTAAAAGATGCTTGCGAGGAGTTTGACGAGGCGGCAGCAGATGAAATAATCGAAGGGCTGAGAGAGCGCAGATGGGGGAGCCATGTCAACGACCTCCTGAAGACCATATCCCAACAATTGCTGCACAGCGATTTTGACGAAGTCTCAGAACTTGTGGAAAAGTATTTACATGAACAAAAGTAACTGCTTATCAACCTTGCCAGAATTGCTTCATGTAGTGCCGAGGAAAGGCGTGTTGTGCATAGAAAGGAATAACACTATGAAAACAAAGAAAATTATTAGTATTATTATCGCCGCCGCGTTAATATGCTCAACCGCCGCATGCGGGCCCGGCAGCAGCAGCGGAGGGGGAGCACCGCCCCCGCCGCCCGGAGCAGGCGCAACCGGCAGCCCCGGCGCAGGCGGAAGCAGCAACGGCAGCGCCCAGTCTCCGGACGCCACCACATCCCCAACCACAAGCCCGGACACGGACGGAAACGCCGCAGGAACAAGCCCATCCCCGGACGAAAACCCGGATCCCGGGAACGCCGGCAACAGCACAAGCCCATCGCCACCCGACACATCCCCGGACACAAGTCCGGAATCAGGCGGAAGCGGCGCCGGTTTGACAGGCGCCCCGGAAGATATACTGGAAAGATTTGTCGATGACCTCAGAAACGCCGGCGCCGAGATGCCTATGTCCATGCCGCCCTCGGCAGTTACGGCAGAGGAAAGCCAAAACGCCATCGGGCTGTCGGAGGCAGATTTCGAGCAGTATGTCGCCGCCGCCGCACAGTCCATTGCAGCCATAGGCACGTTTGCCCATCAAATCGTACTCTACCAAGCCGTGGACGCCAATGCCGCAGGCCAAATCAAAAGGTTGGTATCAGACAGCGGCGGCTACGACCCCGGAAAATGGATTTGCGTCTTCCCGGAGACGGTTGTAGTTGTTGACTCCGGCTCATATGTATTGCTAGTCGCATCTTACCGCGAAGTAGCGGAAATAGCTCTGGAAGTATTCGAGGCAACAGCCGGCAGCACCGGCGAAGCAATCACATTCTGGAACGGTGTATGAAATGGTGTTTTCCAACCCGTCATTTTTGTACTACTTCCTGCCGATAACACTGATCCTATACTTCATCACCCCCATGCCAAAAGGCTCGCCGCGCCTTAGAAATCTGACGCTGCTCGTGGCGAGCCTCGTATTTTACGCATGGGGCGAGCCTAGATATGTGTTCCTAATGGCTGCCCAATGCGTTTCGGCGTGGGGCTTTGGCCTACTTATAGAGAAATACCGGGGTCAAAGAGCCTCAAAAGCTTTCATGCTGACATCCGCAGTTGTGAGCCTATCGGGACTCATCTTCTTTAAGTATGTAAACTTTTTCATAACGAACATAAACAGCGCTCTGGATGCCGGCATACCCCTCATTGGCCTGCTCATGCCGATAGGCATCAGTTTTTATACATTCCAAATCCTCAGCTACACATTTGATCTGTACAGAGGCGACACGGAAGTGCAGCGCAACGTGCTGTACTTTTCCACATACGTGACTCTTTTTCCGCAGCTGATCGCGGGGCCGATAGTGAGGTATGTGGACGTAGCCCGCGATTTGAGCAAACGCGAGCACACCTTGCAGCATTTCGCCATTGGCGCGCGCCGCTTTATTTTCGGCCTTGGAAAAAAAATGCTGCTGGCCAACTTATTTGGAGAGCTTGTTGAAATATATAAGCAAAGCGGCAATCAGAGCATATTATTTGCATGGCTCTACGTCGCTGCGTTTGCACTGCAGGTATATTTTGATTTTTCAGCCTACAGCGACATGGCAATCGGCCTGGGCAACATTCTGGGGTTCAAATTCCGCGAAAACTTCAACTACCCATACATCGCCGACAGCATCACGAACTTCTGGCGGCGCTGGCACATGTCTCTGTCGAGCTGGTTCAGGGACTACGTGTATATCCCGCTGGGGGGCAACCGTGTTCCCGCGCTGCGTTTTCTATTCAACATAATGGTCGTGTGGATGCTCACAGGCTTCTGGCATGGCGCTGACTGGAACTTCATACTATGGGGCGGGTTTTTCGGAATCATCCTTATTATCGAAAAATTCTTCCTTGCAAAAGCTTTGGAAAAAACGCCAAGGCTGCTGCGGCATATCTACGTCATGGTGATAGTGTTCGTAAGCTGGGCGTTTTTTGACGCATCAGGTTTCATCGAAGCGTTTGCCGTCGTTGGACGCATGTTTGGCGCGGGGACAAGCTCGCTAGCCGGCAATGAAGCGCTTTATTATCTGCGGAGCTACGCCGTGCCTTTCATCATAGGCGCAGTTGGCTCAACACCAGTGCTAAAACGCATTGCAGAAAAGCTCGAAGCAAAACGCACCCTGGTAACAATCCTTGAGCCGCTGACCCTCATCCTGATCCTAATCGCCTCAACCGCAAAAATGGTAGACGGCTCATTCAACCCATTCATCTACTTCAGGTTCTAACCCCCCATCCCCCGTCCCTCGTCCCTTGCCCTCTTTAGCAAAGAGGGTGGCCCCGCAGGGCCGGGTGATTTGCTTGCGGGGCAATTACTGACCCATTCATCTGCTTCTGTTCCCCCATCCCCCGTCCCTCGTCCCTTGCCCTCTTTAGCAAAGAGGGTGGCCCCGCAGGGCCGGGTGATTTGTCCGCGATGCAACTATTGACAGCTATCACCCAAGACCATATCAAGGCTAGGGAGGATACTCATAAATGCAAAAACAAAAAACCGGCCTCAAGGAAATCCTCTCCGCCGCTGTCTTCACAGTGCTGATCGGCGCAATTTTTGCGCTGAACCTCATTATGCCGTCGCCTGACGTCCTTGAAGCCGAACGCCGCATACCCGCAAAATTTCCCGACCTGAGCCTGAGCTCGATATCATCGGGAAGCTTTATGGGCAGATTCGAGGATTACGCCGCCGACAGCTTCATATTCCGGGACGCCTTCCGCAGTATAAACTCACACTTGGTCTTTGATATATACATGCAGCGCGATATGTCGGGGCTGTACCGCAGCAGAAGCATAGGGCTTGGGGAATTTCGGCGCACGGACGCGCACGCATTCCGGCAGTCGGCGCAAAGAATACACACAGCCGCACAAATCTTCAGCGGCATGGACATGAACATTTACTACTCTCTCATCCCCGACAAAAGCATTTATGCGGAGAACTATATGCCCGGCTTCGATCTTGGACTGGCGGAAAGCATTCTTTCAGACGTCCTTGGCGAGTACCCATACATCAGGATTGCCGACAAGATAAAGGCCTCTGACTTTTACAAAACTGACCTGCATTGGGATCAGGCGAAAATTGCGGATGTAGCGAACCATATACTCACGTCAATGAACGCAGAATACGGCCCGGCAGCGTTATCCATAAACACCGCCGGAGAATTCTACGGCTTGTACAAAGGGCAGCTTGCATTGCCAATAAACCCCGACATACTGTCATACACAGATATTCCGGGGGTGGACACAAGCTATCTAAACGAAAAGACTTTGGAGTTTGAACCGGGGCCCGTCTATGATTTTGAGAGGCTCAATGGCATCGACCCGTATGACACGTTCCTGCGCGGCCCCCAGCCCATCGTTGTGCTGGAAAACGAAGCCATGCCACGACGGGAACTGTATCTGTTCCGCGATTCATTCGGCAGCAGCCTTGCGCCCCTTCTGGCCGGTTCATACTCAAAAGTGACATTAATAGACCTGCGCTATATCAACCTGCTGCTACTCGACATGTTTATAGATTTTACCCCCGGCTCAGACATACTGTTCATATACGGCTCCCAAATACTCAACAACCCAAGCATAATACAAGTCAGCGGATAAAAAACAACGATCCACTCCTAACTCCCATCGCCCTCCACTCTCAACTTCTCCGGCAGCCACTTTTCAAGTACAGTGTTCAGTTCTGCCGTATCGATAGGCTTAGATAAAAAATCATTAAACCCGTTTTCCAAATACATTTCCCTCATGCCTGCAACAGCATTGGCAGTCAGCGCCACGATTGGCAGCTCCCTGTAATACGGATCGTCAAGCCCCATTTCACGTATTTTCAGCGTAGCTTCAACGCCATCCATGTCCGGCATCTTATGATCCATGAAAACCAAATCGAAGTCTTTGGAAGCTATCGCGTCCAAAGCAGCTTGGCCGCTGTTGCATATCTCCGCCTGGATGCCGTAGGGCAGCAGCAGCCCCCGTGCAACTATTAGATTCGTTCTGATGTCGTCAACGATCAGCACCTTAGCGTCGGGAGCGGTAAAGCTGACTATGGGGTCGTGATTAGCATCATGCGAGAATTTGCCGGACACGCTGTTGAGCATGTCTGCTACCGGCACGGAATATACAGGCATGGCAAGGACATTCAATTCATTGCCGGGAATCGTTTCCATAACAGTCTCGCCAAATTCCGTGAACACTGCGAGTTTAGTATCGCCCCTGTATTTCATAATAATATCTTCATTCTGCTTGAACAGATGAAAAGAAATGAAAAGGAAGTCAAACGACCCGCCGGTCAGTTTCTCATACAGCTCTGAAGTGTTCATAATATGGATGCAGTTTACGCCGAGGTTTTCCATAGTATCGATGACGGATTTGGCATATGTGTCACGCCGCTCATAAAGAAGCACATTCTTGTTTTCCGGGTTCTCAACTGTCGCCATAGCTTTGCGCGAGCTGAATTTCTGAGGCAGTGTGATAGTGAATGCGCTTCCTTTGCCATACTCCGATTCAACGCTGATATCGCCGCCCATCGCCGCCACTATGCTTTTCGTGATTGCAAGCCCTAGCCCGACGCCTTCAACGTCGGCATTTGCTTCGTGGCTTAGTTGCACGAAATCCTTAAACAGCTTGCCTATATCATCCTGCTTGATTCCCCTGCCGCTGTCTTTGATCTCCATAACAAGGTTCACCGTATCCTCGTCAATAGCTTCAGAGAACACAGAAAAAGATATAAAACCCTTATCCGTGTACTTGACAGCGTTGCCCAAAACATTGATCAAAGCCTGCCGGATTTTCTTATCATCCCCGAAAAGCATACCGGGGATGTTTCTGTCAGCATTGACGATAAAGCGTACGGCAGAATCCACCAGCCTCATCCTTATAATGCTGACCACATCATTGATGATCGACGAAACCGAGTAACTCACAGGTAGGATTTCAAGCTTCCCTGTCTCAATTTTTGAAAAGTCGAGAATATCGTTTATAATCGCAAGAAGATTAGAGCTTGCCTGCTTGATTGTATGCACATGCTCTTTCATGGTGTCCGGCTCGCTCTCGCGCAGGGCAAGCTCGGACATTCCTATTATAGCGTTCATCGGGGTGCGTATTTCATGGCTCATTTTAGCGAGAAAAACGCTTTTCGCCTTGCTTGCCTCCTGCTCTTTCTGAGCTATGTTGCGGAGCGATTGCTGATATTCCTTTTCCTCAGTTACATCCTCAACGGCAGCGAGGGAGGCAGGAGCTCCCTTATAATTGATCTTCAAGGACGAAAAGCGGGCGATGAATGGTTCGCCGTTTAATTTCAGGCACTGCAGTTCGACGGTATAGCCGGGTTTCCTATAAAGCTCAGCGACCAAATCAGCGGTATCTATGCCGCCCGGCTGCACTTTAGGCAAGAACATGCGGCCGGCGCCTGACATCATTTCCTCAAAAGAATCGCATCCGAATAATTTCAGAGCCGCTTCATTGGCATAAAGCATAGCTCCGTCAGGGATACGCATGATTCTGATCCCGATAGGAAGCATATCAAGCAGTATTTTCTGGTTTTCGTGTTCCTCATATAAAATGCGCTGCTGCTTCTCGATATCTTGCATCATTTTCACATGTTCGCGCAGATCGCGCGTATACCCGAGCACGACATAATCGTCCCCATAGTTTACGCGGACGAGGGTGACTTCCGAAGGCAAAAGCGTATCGTCAGCGGGTATCCGGTGCATCCATTCGCCGCTCCAATAACCTTCTGTAAAAACCTTACGGACAAGGGCGAGAGCTTTTTCGTCAGAGCGCTGGCCATCTGGCTGAAATTCGGGTGAACACTCGCTGACGAACTTTTCGACATACTCCTGCTTATCCTTAAAACGATACAACTTGACCGCAGCTTCATTGCAGTCTATCGTATTGATCTCCCTGTCCCATATCTGAGTGCATATCGGCGATGAATCAAGCATCAGCTTTGTGCGTTCCTCAGCCCTCCTTAAATCAAGCTGCATTCTGCGGCGCGTTTCATCCATTTTTGCGAAAGCTACTCTTGTGCCTCTAACAAGCCTCTTGATAACAAAATAAGCGATGGTAATGAAAGCAAGTGTAAGGAGCGACGATACAACGATCGTTAAAGCCCTCATTCGGTTAAAGGAAATATATAAATACTCGCAATCAAACTCCATGCCTATGGCGCCAATCACATTCCCTGCCGAGTCATGGAAAGGGAAATACACAACATACACGATACCCCATTCCGCATTGATGATCCGATCCCCAAAGACAACTTCATTATTCAAGCTTTGAGAAAGCTGTGACACGATTTCATTTTCAATAGGGTCGCCAACATGGCGGAACTCGTCATCATCCCTATTAAGCCCATCTACGATATAGATGTAATCGCCATCTGCATTTCGTTTTGCGGTATATAAAAACATAATATTCGCGATACGCCTGATTTCGTCTAATTGCTCATAAGCAGCACGGTAAAGCTCGCTTTCTTCATCTTCTCTGGTATTGAGCTCAATAAAAGTGCGCGCATCAATTGCATCCTCCGCATACCTGTAGACAATGTAGGCATCTTCCTTAAGCTTGTCTATCGTTAAGTTGTAATACTGGTTGTAAACAATGGAATAGACGATGAAAGTAAGCAAAGCCACAATGAATACAACAAGCAAAGCTATCTTAAACTCCAGATTTTTCCAAATTTTCTTTGTCATCTCAATGCTCCCCTAACTCAATGTTGCGGTCCACCGAAGTTAAAAACGCGATTTCGGCAAGACGGATGACATGTCTTAGCGTAACGTATGTGTTGCGGGAAATCTCATTATCTTCAAGCATTTTCTGCACGATGCTTTTCTGAAGCTGAATAGCCTTATAGTCCAAACCGCGCCTCATCTCTACATAAACGTGCCCTTCATCGCTTTGGGACGTATTAGTGTATGTTTCGAGTATCGCCGAATAATGATATAGCGCGCTCATGGACATGGCCCTGTTATCACGATTGATATTCGCTTCAATTGCCGCAATCGCCGCAGCTATCGTAATCATCTTGATTTTTGCGACTTCTTCCTGGTCTACATGTGTTTCATGTTTGATCAGCGCGCTTATATTGTACCTCAATTCAGTAAAAATAGCTATCTTTCTGCTAAAACGCTTCTGCACTACATGCAGCCTGTTGCGCACCCGCCGCAAAGCAACCTCATCATACCCGCCGCTCAGGCGCAGCCGCTCCACTTCCTTCAGCTCGACAGCGACACCATACAGCAGAACATCCGCTCTTGTTACCTCGCGCCGGGGCGCCTTTTCTTTGCTGTACCTCTCGGCAAGCAAGTTCTCATAATGTGAAATGACGGAATACATGGCTGTCCTGTTTTCCTCAGTTATCTCCGCGCGCAGCCTTTCTATAACTTTGCGCAAAAGCTGCCTGTTTGCGTTGTGGATTACTTCCAGATTGCCCCTGCTCTGTTTAGGGGCGATGAGCGGAAGGACGAAAGTGGACAAAAGAAGCGTCACAATTATTATAACACTGCCGATGAACAATAGTAAGTGCCTATA
>Ga0099364_10007840_pt1 | contig 15160 bp, 16 predicted proteins | sample TergutTh196P3_FD_73070 | JGI IMG/M metagenome (GOLD analysis project Ga0099364, IMG submission 73070) | Microcerotermes parvus P3 segment gut microbial communities from Pointe-Noire, Republic of the Congo - Th196 P3 | ecosystem: Host-associated > Arthropoda: Insects > Digestive system > Gut ... | reverse complement strand
TCAACAAAAAGTCCTACGATGAGCAGACTTCGGCTGTGTACAACATCCTCCAGGAGTTTAATGGAAATTACAGAAATGATGTTGAGGTTGTAAAGATTGACGAGATGGTAGAGGAGTTGGAAACGTGCAACAAGGCTGTTGATGCTTTGATTAAGAAACGCATGAAAGAGGCTTCGCAGAAGAACACCGACAATTTGAAAGCGGTGCGTGTGAGCGTTGACAAGTATTATCTTGACATCAGGAAACGCATAAATGCGGCTGTTGTTATTGAGGGCGAGGAGGCATACTCGCAGTTTATTACTGAAATGAATGTTCTGGTTGATAGGTATAAGATACTGTTGGCGAGGACTAAAAAGACTGCTACAAAAAAATCACACTCTTCAACAATAGGAGAATAAAATGAGAAAAATCGCAATAATACTAGTCTCGTTTTGCATGGCAACTTTCGCCCAGCAAAAAGGTTCTTTCACCGACTCACGAGACGGGAAAAAATATAAAACCGTTAAAATAGGCACCCAAACCTGGATGGCACAGAATTTGGATTATGGAGGCGCCAACGATGATATAGGAATGTGCTATGATAAAAAACCTGAAAATTGCAAAAAGTATGGTTCGTTATATTCTTGGGACGAGGCGATGAAAGTTTGCCCTCCCGGCTGGCATTTGCCAAGCGACAAGGAATGGCAAGTGCTTGTGGACTTTGCGGGCGGCGATGAAGCTGCTGGGAAAAAGCTTAAATCCAAAAGCGGCTGGAGCAAACACGAGTGCAAATACACAATTGAAAGCGTATCAGATCGCGGTAAAGTTACGGTTACAGAACACGATAACTGTGCCGTCACAGATGAATACGGCTTTGCAGCTTTCTCGGGCGGCTTCGGCTTCTCTGGTGGCAGCTCCTACAATGTCGGCAACGGCGGCGGCTGGTGGAGTGCTACGGAGAGCGATGCCAGCAACGCTTGGAACCGGATCATGCACTACAGCTACGAGTTAGTGGTCAGGGGCAACTCCGATAAGAGCTACCTGCTCAGTGTGCGTTGTTTGCAGGACTAAGCAGCCCATAGCGTAAACAGTGGGCAAACTCCCCAAACTTCACTTCCCAAGGGTTTGGCAAGGGTAAACAAAAACGGGAAAAAATATAGGAGGCTTTATGCCAATTAACAGAGACCAATTTAATGAATTGGGAAACATTGAAATCGCAAGTTGGGCAGTCTGCAAGGATTTGTTGCTGGAAGATTGTTGCCGGGAGGAAGAAAAATGAACATGGAAAAACCTTTTTGCAAAGCTTTAGGGCTGTCAGTATAGGAGGCAGGTATGGAGCTTTTATTTTTTTGGCTTGGTTTTTTTGGCCTCTCTTTTTTAGTAGTATGTTCACTTATTGGTGAAGATAAATTTTCTAAAGTTTGCCGTGGCATTTTAATCGTTGCACCCATTGTAGCCATTATTGCTTGGCTGGCTACGGATATTATGGAATTTTTCCTTGGCATTTTAATTGCTGCAGCAATTATTATTTGGCTGTATAGAAGAATTAAGGCTGAAAAGCATTGGCGTTACGGCAATTATGAGCATAATAATAAAAAAGATTACTGGAGCGCTGTTAATTACTATACAAAAGCTATTAATATTAGTAAAAAGGCTAAATATTATTATAGCCGAGGAAACTCCTATCTTAATAGAGAAGATTACGATGCCGCTATTGAAGATTACACAAAAGCTATTAATATTAGTAAAGATGCCATGTATTATAATAACCGAGGACATTGCTATTTTAATAAGAAAGATTACGATGCCGCTATTGAAGACTACACAAAAGCTATTAATATTAGTAAAGATGCCATGTATTATAATAACCGAGGACATTGCTATTTTTATAAAAAAGATTACGATAAAGCTATTGAAGACCACAAAGAAGCTATTAATCTTCGTAAAGATGCTGTGTATTATGGTAGCAGAGGACATTGCTATTTTAATAAGAAAGATTACGATAAAGCTATTGAAGACTACACAAAAGCAATAGAATTTAAAAAAACGGCTAAAAATTACAAAAACCGTGCAAAAGTTTACAAACAAAAGGGGGATTATAATTCTGCAACTAAAGATTTGGAAAAAGCAATGAGTTTAGCATGTGATTATTCTGAATTATCAGAACTTTATACAATGCGTTCAAAAATTCATTTGCAAAAAGGCGCTGAAGCCGCTGAAGCCGCTGATAATGATAGTTTAATTGCCGCTAAATATAGAAATCTGGTTCAAGCAGTGCGTGTCGTATGCGGAGAAGCAAAAGAAACTTTCACAGATCCAAGGGATGGCAATAAATACAAAATCGTAAAAATAGGCGAGCAGATTTGGATGGCAGAGAATTTGAACTGCGTTGCAGATGGTAGTGCATGCTACGGTAACAATCCGGAAAATTGCAAAAAATATGGCAGGCTTTATAATTGGGCTGCAGCTAAGGAAGTTTGCCCTCCCGGTTGGCATCTGCCTAGCGATGCGGAGTGGGATGTTCTCGTAAAGTATGTGGATCCTAATTTAAAGTATGTGGATCCTAATTGGACATCAAATGATGAAAAGGGCAATGTTTCAGGCTTTCATTTGAAAGCGAAATATAGCTGGGAAAAAAATGGCAACGGGCAAGATACTTTCGGTTTTTCGGCTCTCGCGGGCGGCTGGAACAGCTGCTGGAGCAGTGTCGGCGGCTCAGGCTACTGGTGGAGCGCCACGGAGTACAATGCCAGCAAGGCTTGGGACCGGAGCATGCGCTACAACCGCGAGGACGTGAAAAGGAACTACAGCGGTAAGGACGCTCTATATAGTGTTCGTTGCTTGCGAGACACGCAGCCCATAGCGTAAACAGTGGGCAAACTCCCCAAACCCCACTTCCCAAGGGTTTGGCAGGGGTAAACAAAAACGGGAAAAAATATAGGAGGCTTTATGCCAATTAACAGAGACCAATTTGATAAATTGGGCAAAATTGAAATCGCAAGTTGGGCAGTCTGGAGCCCAGGATACCAATGGAATCCAGACCATGGAGACTGCGTAGAAGCTTGTAATGATAAGCGCGTAAAGTTTATGTGGGAACAACAGGGAGTATTAAAAAATGATGTTGTGTTTTTAGCCTTTAATCCGTCTGGCAGAGATAGCGGTTCTCGGGAATTTCGGACATTCGGAAATTTCCATTCCATTAGACAAGGAACATCAATGGCTGGTTGCGCAGATATGGTACTGAAAGAAATTATACCGCCTTTTGAAAATCTTCATGGCGCTTATATGACTGATTTATCAGAGCAAATAGAAAATAATCCTGAGAGAGTTAGAATTATAGTAAAAGAAGCTAAAACATTATTTGAGGAACAATTGAAAATTCTCGGCTCTAAGAGATATTATGTTATTTGCTTTGGTATTAGTAAAGATTTTACATTTGAAGTAATAAAGAAAATTTATAAACCAGCAAAACAACCTAAAGAAATCGGTTTAAAAGTAAAAAAATATGAATATAATTGCCAAGACTATGAGTTTATATTTTATGGCGTGTATCATTATACTTATAACTGTTCAATACATGCTGAAGTAAAGAAAGCGCAATTAGAAATAGTAAATAAAGACATAGGCATAGAAAAAGCTAACATAGCTCAACGGAGATAAAAAATGAAACAATTGCTTAGTCTGGACTTTGATTGCAAGGATTTGCTAACCAAAAGAATTACTCGCCGAGTGGCGCTTAATCTTGCAGAGGTTTTCTGTTTTCGGAACCTTTGCTCGCACAACCTTAGAAAACAATGGAGAATGCTATGAAAAAAGCATACAAAAAACCTGTTCTTATCGCAAAAAACAGCCCACAAGGCAGCTACGCTTCGGGATGCCCTGTGAATTATGAGGGCACTCAATGTCGCGGTTGCGAAAGAACACAGTAAAAAAACAAAGCAACTTTGGCTGCTTGATGCGGCCAAAGTTGTCCGCAAATTTTTAAAACAGGAGAACACAATGCATTACCGCCTTTGCAAAAATAGCTTTGTCCGCTCAATCGGCACATACGGCTATATCTATTCCCAGCTCACAAAACGCGACCGAACATACAGCGAATCGGGCAAGGAATTTTTAGAAACCCTTTCGCGCAAACCGCAAAGCCTGCAAACTTTGCTAGAAAAAATAATGCCGAAATTTGAAGGCGTTACTGCGGAAGAACTCAAAAACGACCTTCTGGAATTTCTGCAAAATCTGGAACAAGACCGCTACATAACTTCCAGCGAAACAGAACCGCTTTTCACTTACGCAGAAAACCCAAAAACCGCCGTCTATAACTATATGCAAAACCCCGACGACGCCTCAGAATATGCAGACACATCAGAAATCCTGCTTGCGGAATATCTGAAACGACCGCATATCCATTGATGCCAAATTGAGCTGACAAGCCGCTGCAATGAACGCTGCCTGCATTGCTACATTCCGCACGAACTCAAAACGGAAATTCTGCCTTATGAAGTAATAGAAAACGTATTGAAACAGCTGAACGAAATAGGAACCCTAAGCTTAACGCTTTCGGGCGGAGAAGCTCTTTCTCACCCCGACATAGCAAAAATTCTGCTAAAGGCTCGCGAACTTGATTTTTCCATAAACTTGCTCTCAAACCTAACCCTGCTCACTCCCGAGCTTGTGCAAATTTTAAAAGAAACAAACCCAAGCCTAGTCCAAACCTCGCTCTACTCCACTATCCCCGAAGAACACGACCACATAACGCAGCTAAAAGGCTCGTTCGCAAAAACCGCCTCAGCCATAGACGCTCTTATTGCGGAAAATATCCCTGTGCAAATAAGCTGCCCGGTTATGAAATCAAATTTCCGCTCATACAAAAACGTTCTTCAATACGCCCAAAAACGCAAATGCAAAGCGCAAACAGATTTCATTATGATGGCTCGCTACGATTTTTCAACAGACAATTTAAATGAACGGCTGAACGAAAAAGAAACCGAAGAGCTGATTAAAGACATCATGGCTTATGATAAGCAATACAGCGAATTGATAGATACGCCGGTCAAGAAGAAAAGCCGCGAAGAAACGGAGAAAGAAGCTATATGCGGAGTGGGGCGCGACAATCTTTGCATAGCGGCTTCTGGCGTTGTTTATCCGTGTTCGGGCTGGCAGGGCATGGCTCTTGGCAATGTGAAGGAACAGCCTGTCAAAGATATATGGGAACGTTCGCCAAAAATGCTTGAGCTTCGCTCCATAACCAAAGGCAGTTTTCCGCAATGCTTGGACTGCGAAGACAGGCTATTCTGCGCAATGTGCCTTGTGCGCAATTTCAACGAAAACAATGGCGATTACCTAAAAATCAACCCTCATTTTTGCAATGCAGCAAAAATTAACCGCAAAATTATAGAGGAGGCGAAAAACCCATGAGCAAACGCAGATACATCCCCAAGCTTTGCCTAATCAGCTTAATGCTTATTCTTGCCAGCGTGTCAATTGTTGGTTGCTTAGACGATGAGCAGGCCACGGAAAACATAGGCGAACGCATCCGAAAAAAAGTAGCCAAAATACTTCCAAAGTTTAACAACGATAAAAAGCTTGAGATATATAAGCAATTCATTGAAGACCAAGTTCGAGGCGAGTATGAAAGCAAAATATTTCGACTCAATGAAACAATCGATTCACTCAATAAGCGTCTGAAAATAGCCGAAAAGCGAAATGAGCAGTTAGATAATAGGGTTTATGAGCCAAGCAAATCATGTTCAGCTGTTTGTGCAACAACTTTCAGTGCTAGTCATTATGGACATACTGTTAATTCAGGAAACATAGATAATCAAGAACCATTTGAAGAACTTAGTTTAAGTTTGGATGTCTCAGTAGAAGATCTCCGAAAAAAGATCGAAATTCAATGCTCAACTAAGCACGATATGAAAAAACGTTGCATCGGAATGGGTAAACATATTTTTGTCACCAGATTCTCTAATGAAGAATTAACTGTCACATTTTCTAGGTAATTAGGAGGATCATGATATGATTACAAATTTCAAACTCGGCTTGATATTTCCGTGTATATTGCTGTTGGCTAATATGGCTCGTTCACAGTTCAACAGTGACTCAACTAGTTTTACTGACAAGCGAGATGGTAAAACTTATAAAATAATAAAACATAGACAATATCATTGGTTTGCCGAAAATTTAGACTATGCTGGTGAACCTAATAAAATCATAGGGCGTAAATTACAAAATGCATATGATAAAGGAGATTCGCTTTATGGCCGAGCTTATGATTTTTTCGAAGCCAAAAGTGCTTGTCCAGCTGGATGGCATTTACCGTCAGTGTGGGATTGGATGACTTTTTGGCCGGGCAAGAAATACAATGAATTTTTAGATCCTAAACGAGTATTATCGACTACGGCTTGGTCTATTCTAACTGATACTATAGTCACCTATGATAAACGTGGCAATAAGTCTGTTAAAATAACTAATCCAAATGGAACTAATTCGACGGGAATGAATATAATTCCTGTGCCAGACTATAAACTCGGGAGAAATTTTGATCCACCTAAATATTGGACAAAGTCATTTAGACATTTAGTATCAGAACCTTTGGCTTTTAGAATGAGTCATGATTTTGTGAGCACTAATTCCGAATATCCTTATCTCGATTATTCCGTTAGATGTATACACTATAAGAATGGCAAAGTTCCACCAAATCCACGAGCAGGCTACATAGCCAAATAACTAAGGAGGAAAACATGACTAACAAACACAACCCGAAAACTCAGCTTGCGGCTTTAGTAAGGGAATATGGCGGCTTTATTCAAATCCCGGAAGATTTGAAAACAGTGGAAATATGCAAACTCGCTGTGGAAATATGGGACCGCAATTTACAGTTTGTCCCGGAAAGCTTGAAAACAGTGGAGATGTGCCAAATCGCTTTGGAAAAAGAATGGAAAAATTTCAAGTATATTCCAGAAAAGTTTAAAACGGCAGAGCTATGCAAACTCGCTGTGGAGAATTATGGCGATGCTCTTGAGTCTGTCCCGGAAAACTTGAAAACGGCGGAGCTGTGCAAAACCGCTGTGGAAAATTATGGCTCTGCTCTTGAGTATGTCCCAGAAAACTTGAAAACGGCAGAGCTGTGCAAAATCGCTGTAGAAAGTCGTGGCGGTACTTCTAATGCTCTTAAGTATGTCCCGGAAAATTTGAAAACGGCGGAGCTGTGCAAAACTGCTGTGAAAAGTCATGGCGATGCTCTTAGGTATGTTCCGGAAAGCTTGAAAACGGCAGAACTGTGCCTAATCGCTGTGAAAAAAGAATATCAAAATGCTATTAAGTATGTTCCGGAGAACTTGAAAACGGCGAAGCTGTGCAAAATCGCTTTGAAAAAAAATGATGATGCTATTGATTATTTTCCAGAAAGTTTGAAGACTGAGGAATTGTATTATGAAAAAGTTATAAAAAACAGCGATAGGTATGCAACGGATATGCTTTTATGGCATGCCGGATTCTATCGCACATAGCGAAACTTTCTTCAAGGAGTGTATATGCCATTTGTCAGAAACAAAATCGTTTTTTCCTTTGCGAAAGAAGTGTTGGAAGTTCTTTTTACAAACTTCAAACTCGGTTTAGTTTTCGCATCAATCTTGGTCTTTGTCAATATTGCGCAAGCACAGTTCAACAACGACTCAACTAATTTTACAGACAAGCGAGATGGGAAGACATACGCAATAGTAAAATATAAGCAATTTTACTGGTTTGCTGAAAATCTAGACTATGCTGGGGAACCCAATAAAATTGTTGGACGTAAATTGCAAAATGCATATGATAAAGGGGATTCGCTTTACGGCAGAGCTTACGATTTTTTTGAGGCTAAAAACGTTTGTCCAGCTGGATGGCATTTACCGTCAGTGTGGGATTGGATGACTTTTTGGCCGGGCAAGAAATACGATGAATTTTTAGATCCTAAACGAGTATTATCGACTACGGCTTGGTCTATTCTAACTGATACTATAGTCACCTATGATAAACGCGGCAATAAGTCTGTTAAAATAACTAATCCAAATGGAACTAATTCGACGGGAATGAATATAATTCCTGTGCCAGACTATAATCTTGGACGAAATAAATCGGTTCCCATATATTGGACAAAATCTTTCGTGCATTTAGTTTCAGAGCCCTTAATGTTTCTAATGGACACAGATTTTATAGTTACTGAGTTAAGGTCCCCATATAATGACTATTCAGTCAGATGTATATACTATAAGAATGGAAAAGTCACGCCTAATCCACGAGCTGGATATCGGGCTCAACATTAACAAAGGAGACAAACAATGTCAAACAAACATAACCCAAAAATTCAGCTTGCAGCTTTAGTAAGGGAATATGGCGGATTTATTCAAATCCCGGAAAATTTGAAAACAGCGGAAATATGCAAAATCGCTGTGGAAAAAAATGAGAAAGATATTTATTTTGTTCCAGAAAGTTTGATGCAATATATGTAATGGATTCGTTTGCTTGGGAATTAAAAAATGGATGAATTAGGATATGCGAAAGGCTGGGATACTTGTGAGCGTGATTATCCTGAAGCTTGGTTTCATTATTTGACAGAGAAATACGGCTGTTTCTACAATATTCCAGAAGATCTAAAAACAGAAACAGTATGCAAAATCGCTGTGGAATATGATGGCCATGCTCTTGCGTTTGTCCCGGAGAATTTGAGAACAGAGGAGTTGTGCAAAACCGCTGTGAAAAATAATTGCGATGCTCTTAGGTATGTCCCAGAAAACTTGAAAACGGCGGAGTTGTTCAAAACCGCTGTGGAAAATGAGGGCTTTGCTCTTACGTTTGTCCCGGAAAATTTGAAAACGGCGGAGCTGTGCAAAATCGCTGTGAAAAATCGTGGCAATGCTCTTGGGTTTGTCCCAGAAAATTTGATAACAGCTGAGCTGTGCAAAACCGCTGTGGAAAATCGTGGCAATGCTCTTTTTCATGTCCCAGAAAATTTGAAAACGGCAGAGCTGTGCCAAATCGCTGTGGAAAATGATGGCGATGCTCTTGAGTATGTCCCTGAAAGTTTGCTAGCTGTTGTAAGCGAGCATTTAGATAGCATAAATTTGTTGAAAAAAATTTATCCCTGATTGCTTAAAAACGCTGATTTATTCGCTTGGTACACCCAGCCAATGCTATTTGCGGTAAAACCAGCCGACAACTATTAAGACCGCACAACAACCCGCAACGTTTGCTTTCCAACCTTGACGATATATACGCCTTTTGCCTGGATCAGAATTGGCCAGGATTTTGCGTAATTCTCAGAATGTGCCAAATATATTTGCTTGCCTTGTAAATTATACACCTCTATCTTTGCGTTGCTTGGCACATTTTCCAGCACAATGGCGTTGCCTATTGCTCGGGCGAATAGTTGAGATGCAAAAACTTTTTCCCTTGCTATGGGTACGAGGGTCGGGTCTATTCTAAGGTAGGCTTTCATAACATTGAGTTCTTCCCAGCCATAGCTGTAATAACCAATGAGAATCCTGCCTCTTTGAGTTATATTGCGCAAAGCCTGATATGCGTTAGGCCCATCGGTAAACACCAAATTCTCCAAATCAAATACAAGCGCCCCGTATGGACCTACATCGGATTTAAAAACGCCGTTTGCACCGTTTAACAACGGTTCCGCTTGAGACCAATTAAGCGATTCGGTTAAAATATTAACCTGCAAAGTTCTAGAATTGCTGTTGCTGGGCGGCCCGGCAAGTTCCATCACAAGGTGAGTAGCAGCCCTTAAAACATTGATTGGCAAATCTTTGCCAACTAAACCGCTTTCAGGGCATGCGAAGCCTGTTGTTGCCCAGCCGCGCTGTCTGTTAACCGCTCCGCCTGTGGTGGTTGGTATAAAGGGCAGTGGGAATATGTCTGGTTCTTGAATTACAACGGGTGCTGCCATGTTTCCCGTGCGTTCAAGAATAAGAATGTCAACATCCGGCCCTGCCAAATAATTGTTGGCGGTGGCGGATCCGTCTCTTCCCACGCCGTCATTGACAAAGAAAAGTTCAATAACATACTTGCCTGCTGGGAGGTAAAATTCCTTATCCCCTGCGATGCTGCCAGCAGTATTCCACGCTTCTCCTGTGAGCGGAGTGTTTGCCGGAATAACAAAGGTGCTGAGGATGTTCTGTTCAATATCTCTAAGCACAATTCTCTGTATGGACGATGTGCTATTGGCTGCGCCCAGCGTTGCTTTGTATGAACCAGCTTGCGCAACATTCAGCTCATAGCGTATCCATTCGCCGATATGCGTCTTTGTAACGTGTGCTTTGTTGTGTCCGCGCCCGCCTTCGGCATTAGCTGGGCCAAATCTATCATCGCTGCGCATTGCTTCTGCAATATCTTTAGCGTAAATTTGCTTTGTGAAATGAGCGTTATAGTGTTCTTTGTCGTCTGCTCCAAAGAAAAACTTCTCATCGGCTTTCATCCAGTCAATCAAATCCATTGTGTACGGCTCATTGGCTTTTATTTCATGGACGTAGATAAAAGGAACTGGAACATTGCTTTCAGTGCTCAAGAACCATGTATAAATATCATCTAAATCGGCGAATGCTTTTTCAATGCTGGCTTGGGTGGCAAGCCGAAAATCATAAACAATTACTGCCGCATCCAGCACAGTCTGCACTTGGACTTTTGAACCGAATGCATACTGACCTTCCCATCTGCCTTCGGAGGCTGTAGCAAGCTTTTCTGTTACCGTTTCAATCAGGTTGCCCAACGCTGTTTTGCTGGTGCTCGGATCTAGCGCGTAATACGCTTCATACAGCGCAATGTACATATCATGGACAGCCGTTGCTGGTGCAGTGCTTGTTATGGCTTCTGCTTCGGCGATTCTCTCTTGGAACGCATCCCAAGTTGCAGTTGTAATGGTTTCTCTTTGCACTGATTTCATGCCGGGAATCAAGCTTTGCAAGTCGGCGTAGTTTGCCGTTTTTTTGAGCGTAATCGCATCAACTAATTCATCGTCTTCTGTGCGATAAGTCGAGAATACAAGGCTTTCGCCCTCAATGGTGATAATTGAATACTGGGTATTTAACTGGTTATTGCTGTTTTGTTCGTGCCCGTATGCAACCCACGGCTGCATCTCCAAAGCGTAGAACTTTGCGCTTGCTCCCGATAAGCTCATATACTGTATGCCTTTGGGTTGTATGATGGCGCCGGCGGGGTTCGCTTGGGCTAAGTTGGTTTCGTTTATGTCTAAAACTGTGGGCATTTGCTCTTTTATAATCTTATTGCCCTGCATAAAACGTGAACGCGCATAGACATGGTCGTGCCCGTTGATGGCGAGGTCTATGCCGTGCTTATCAAGGAAAGGCGACCATGTAGCCTGCATATTGTATGAATCGGAGTATCCTTTGGGGCTGGCATGTGAGCCGCCGCCGTAAATATCGTGATGGAATAGGGCAATTTTCCACGTAGCGCCAGGGTGAGATGCAATGGCTTGTGTCATAAATATTTCGTGCATTGCCGCATTTGTGATTTGGGAATTTATGGATATATACAGTGTGTTGCCATAGCTGAAATAATAGTTGCCACCGGCACGGAGCCGGGTAGTATCGGCATTGGTGCTTCGCAAGTTATTATGATTTGGCCAGTTGTAAATCTTATCCATAAACCCTGTCTGCGGAGGTCCAACTCTCATATCAACAACATCGTGGTTGCCGATAGTAACCGCTACCGGAAGGCTTTTGAGTCCTGGCGGAGCTAAATACGCATCTATTTCGCTTACGTCATTGGCATAGTTGGTTTGGTCGCCGGCAATAAGCATAAAAGCGGGGCCACCGCCTTGCTTTTCGGCTTGAGCGCTTGCAGCAGCAACCGTCTTCACCCATTGGCCTCTATCTCCAGAGCTGCCAATTTGCGGATCGGCAGTTGCTATGACTGAGTATTTGCTGTCTGGGTCGTATGTTTTGAAGGTATAGGTTTTGCTCCAATTTTCTTCTTTGCCATCGCCCACGCGGTAAGTATATTCTGTATTTTTCGCAAGTCCAGTCACTGTAACTTTATTTGAGTCAAAGCCGTGCGCTGCGGTACCGTTTACGCCGGTGAATGTTCTTGCTGGCAGGGGCTCCACAAGCTGAAGTACTGCGGCATTTGCTGTGCCTGCTTTTGTGAGCCATGCAAAGTTTATCTGCGACGGGTTGGTTCCGGGGACAAGCGTGATGTGGGAAGTAAATTGAGGCGGTTCTGCAATGTTTAGTTGTATGTTGTCAAGTTTAAGGAAATCTCGTTGGCTAGACGACCCCCAACCTCTTTGGTTTTCTTCCAAATGCACAAGGTTATCGTTAGTGTAGGTGGTTATGCTGACATAGATTATGCTTGCGTATTTACCGCTAGCCTCATCGTAGAGCAGACTTTGCGGAATAGTGATGCTTGCGGAATTATCGGCAGCTGCTAAATTGGGTTGCGTTCGCACAACCTTGCCAGCAGTGCGGTTTTCCAGCTTTACAAAATCAAATTCCTCTACCTCGGCAACTCCTCCAGACAAGTCAGTCCAAGCATGAATATGTCTTGTGCTGCCGGCATTGTCAATGTAAGCAACATCTAAAATGCCGCCAATTGTAGGAAGGTTTTCTGAATCGAATTGGAGATTAACCAGCTTAAGCACATTTTCACCAGTGCCAACGCAGCTCACATTTGCATCTGCGGGGTTAATTTTCCAATCCAGCATTGAATTCGCCCAAACTGGCGCAAGAATCAGCAATACGGCAAGAATTAAGTTCATAATCGATTAATATATAAACATTGATTTACTCAATGCTTGGGTTTAGGGTATGGGGTTTGGGGAATTTCACAAAAAACGGCTTATATTCGCTAAACCCTATACCCAAAACCCCATAATACCCCATACCCAAACATAGAGTTAATCATTGCTTGCTATATTATAAACATTAAAGGAGGTTCTCATGCTGCGCTTTCTGGTATTGTTTTTTGTTTTATTTTTGCTTACATCATGTGGCGATACTGTAGTATATGAATCTTCGAGTGAATCTGATGCGCAGTTAAACGCAGGCGGCAATTTATTCGTTCATGCTATAGATGCGGTTTCAGGCAATCCTATATCTGGAGCCGAATTTTTCTTGCTGGCAGTGGACAATGAACCTAGAAAATCCAACGGCATTAACGGAACAACGTATAGAAACTTGCCTATTGGCGAAAACTACGCTATCAGCGTATCTGCCGGCGGTTATTCATCCGTTGTTTGCGACGCTTCTATAAAACTTGCTGATAATCAAAATAATCTTAGCACTCCAATTGTAGAAAGTACCACTCTAGCTGTTCCTCTCCGCAAGCTTTCCGCTTCACTCCGCGGCAGTATTTTTTACCAAGACCTTAGCGTTCCTCTGCAGCTGGAATTGCACCCTGCAAGCGGGGCGAAAGTGTCTTTGATAATCCAAGACGATGGCAATTGTTCGCTGGAGCAGAGAATTTTGACATGAGCCAAATTTCTGTTGATGGCATTAGGCTGGACAATCCGGCTGTGAATTACAATACGGGTTCAGTTACTTTGAGCTGGGATTCGATGGCAAGCGCGGAGGCGTATGAGATATACGCCAAGTCATCTTTCAGGTTTGATGCCATATACAGCTTTGCGGGAGAAGTGACTGCCAAAACGAATGGAATTGTTAATACCTCTTTTGTTCTGCAAACTGGGAACTGGTTTGGAAACGGCAATTCTGCGCAGATTTTGGTTGCAGCCCGCAATGGCAAAGGCAAATCCGCCTTTGGCGAGCCTTTTTGCGAAAAGAGGCGAATATTTACGATGACTGGGTGTATATGGGCAAGGAGAGCTACGGGAGCAGGGTCGTTAGGCGCAATTCGCTCAAGCCCGGCACTAAATTCTTCGATGCTTTGGGCAGAAGGTACGACGAGATGAAGGCACATATAAAGTATTACTTTTTCAAGGATGCCATTGTGAGAAATGAGCATGAGATTCCGCTTGAGTTTGAGGTTTATGGGCGGATTATTAAGGATGGCGATGGGAATGATGTGCATGTGTTTAGGAAGGAAGATGAGCTGCGGGGATTGAGGAGGGATTCTAGTTTTTATTGGGATGGGAGTTGGGAGGTGTTTGAGTTTGATGATGTTAAAATGGAGACGAAGTTTAGGGCATCTTCTGGTATAAGTTCTTTGCGTAAATATGACGATAAGAGACGTTTGATGGAACGTTATATGGTGGATGAGAATGGGGATACTTTAACGTCTGAAAAATATGAATGGAAGAATGGGCGACCGATTCGCATGACTGCGAATGGCATTGCGAGAAAATATATTTACGGGAAAACATTGCAAGACACGGTTAAAGTGGAGCCTTCGGATGAGGGTTTCAATTATCATTCGGGTTACAATGGGACTGTAGGGAAGATGCCTGAAGAGGGCACTCCAGAGTATGAGATATTCGCGATAGAGCCTTACGGGCATGTGGCTTTTGGGAATGAGGGGGAAGAAGATGGTGTGTATGAATCTTTGAATGGATATTTTGCTGCTAAAAATCGGGTTTCTGAAAATTCTGGACAATTGAATACCTTGGCAAAGGTTACTACTAGCGGTTGTGTGGATGAAGAGGCTGATATGCCTAGAGCACAATGTATAAAATATGAAAGAAAAGATATTCCAGACAATGCTCCTAAAAATGGTATTTACGGACATGCTGATGCTCAACTATCTATAAATTTTAATTGTGAATGTAATGCTAATGGAAAATATCAACCTTCATTTAAAGCTAAAACCACCAACGAAAAGATTGAAGTATATCAATCTGTTTGGAAGTATAATTTTCATGAAAGAGATTGGCATGAATTTTGTTGGGGTCCAGCAGATTTACAGGTTACCTATAAACATGAAACGCAGCATATAAAAAATGCTAGATATGTTGCAAATCATATCGAAAAAAAACTTGACATATCTATAGAAAATGATTTCTTTTTCATATATTCGATGAATGCACCTAAATGTGATGGAAAATATGATGAAATAATATACCAAAGGTATTATTCCTGTAAAGATTATCATGAAACAAAGAAATCAATTAATAAAACTTATTGAGCCTGTTATTGCCTTTATGTTTATCCATAGTTACCTTAGCAAAAAAAGCCACGGCAGCAGGGTCGTTAGGCGCAATTCGCTCAAGTTTGGCACTAAGTTCCGC
>Ga0099364_10007839_pt1 | contig 15161 bp, 13 predicted proteins | sample TergutTh196P3_FD_73070 | JGI IMG/M metagenome (GOLD analysis project Ga0099364, IMG submission 73070) | Microcerotermes parvus P3 segment gut microbial communities from Pointe-Noire, Republic of the Congo - Th196 P3 | ecosystem: Host-associated > Arthropoda: Insects > Digestive system > Gut ... | reverse complement strand
ACAAAACCGACTGATTTTGAAGTCCGTCGTTTCTAAAAAAATAATAATAGTCGCCCTTTTTGGAAGGTATGGAATAGCGCGGATAATTCCATATTTCCGTTAGCCGTTCTCTGATGCTGTTTCTGAACGGAATCTGCGACAGATAATCTTCCGTCACTTCGTTTTGGGCTTTTACCCATTGAGCGGTTTCGGGCGAATAATCGTCCTCTAACCATCGGTAAGGGTCGGCTACTTTGGTTCCGAAATAATCGTCTACCACATCGACCTTGGCAGTATCAGGATACGGTTTACGGTCGATGGTTCCCTGTTTGCATGAATATAATACGAACATACAAGCGATAATAAAAAATGAATTTTTCATATGTTTCCAATAAAAAAAATGCAAAATTAATATTTTTTCAAAATAACAATAAAAACAATTACTATTAGAGGTGCGAAACATCAATTAAGTTACTTTAAAACAGTTCATAATCATCGTCAGCATCTTCCCAGTCGTCAACGTCTACAGGGATATCTATCTCTATATCATCAATATCATCTTTTGAATGAATTACTTCCCCGTCAATTTCTACTTCCAATACGTCAGGGTCGCCGGATGAACCGTCGAAGGTTATAACTATTTCATATTTATTTCTCAAATCAAATAGATTTCCATTTGGCGGGTTCGGATAACGCAGTCTTATCAGTTGAATTAAATTTTCCGATATATCTTTCGGGAAAATTTCTTCGTTTTCATCTTCATTTTTTACGTGCAACGTTGGCGTGCGTCCATCTGCCAAACGCAACACTGTTATCGTGGCTTCACGTTCCGTTCCTGTTCCCGTAAATGTTGCAGTATAATCAAAGGTTGTAGCCGATGGGTTACTTGCAAATGAACCGTTGAAGTTATATACGCCGTTATTGTCGGAAATTTTTACAGTATATTCGTGGTTATTGTCAGGTAATCCTTTGAGTATGACAGTTATAGTGTTCGACAGTTGCATAAACGGCATATCAATACTCTGTACTTTGGCATTTGTAACCCCATACGTTAAGTCGGACTGGAAAACATGATAAAGCGGCATTGAATATTCTAGTCCGCTATCAAGGAACCACATTGAAAATTCATCTAAAGCTAATCCGATTTGGAAACCCGATGATGGCATTCTTGAATTAAGAATTTCTTCATTTCCGCCCCATGCAATGAAACGGTAGTTTCCGGGCACAATGTCGGAACAGTCGAGATCAATATAATAACTGTTGCTGAAGGTAACTCCGTCTTTTTCATATATTTGTATTAATATGTCATCTTCGTTAAACACATACAGATGTATTCTGTTAATGTTTGCAGGATCAATTGGGTCGCTGTTGAGCGAAACATCGAAATATACGCGTATCTCTTCCGGCATCTCGTATGAAATGACTATATCATAAACATTTTTTGTATCAAAGTCATTTTCAGGGAAAAGCAATTTTATCAGTTCAATCATGTCTACGGCGTCTGCGCCGAAAACATCAGAAGTCGTGTAGATTCCTTTGCCGTTGATATATACAATTTCGGCGTCATTTGGGAATAGCGTTTCGCCTGCTGTTTCGTTGTATATCTTCAATTGCGGCGTATTACGGTCTTCCGCCAAGCGCAAAACCGTAAGCGAAGCCTCTAATACGCCGTCGCTGTTCGCTGTGCCGGTCGTTATATATTCAAATTTATCATCGTCGTCATCGGGTTCGTTTGCGAATAAGCCGTCGAAACCGTAAATACTGTTATTGTCTGAAATACTGATAGAATAAACGTCGCTGTTTACTGTCAGTCCTTCGATACGGATATTGATAGTGTTTGAAAGTTGCATCAGCGGCATGTCGATGCGCTGCACTCTTTCTCTGCTAATTCTGACCTGCAAATCGGAATGAAAAATATGTGGTAAAGTCGTGGTAACAGCGCCGGTAGTGTTGAGAATCAAAAGCGCTTCGTCGAAAGTTGTTTTTCCTTTTATAAAAATTTTCACTTCTTCCTCTTCTTCTTCCTCCTCTTCTTCGTCTTCTTCCTCTTCTTCCAATTTTTGCATACTTTTCTGCGTAACAACAAGTTCGTAGTCTTCGTGTTTTCCGCCCCATGCTATTAAGCGGTAATTTCCGGGCAAAAGCGCGGAACAGTCGATGTAATATTCGTCGTCGAACTCTATTTCGTCGTCAATATATTCTCGCAGGAAAAATCCTTTTGAGTCAAACACGAAAAGGTGCATGCGGTCGATGTCGTCGGGGTTAATATCGTTGTTTACATTATATGGTTCAATGTCGAAATATACCCGTATATCTTCGGGGCAGTCAGTCATATCCTCTTCTATCAATAATTTGCAAGTTGAAAAAATCATCGTGCAAACGAGCAGCGTCGCAACTTTGAGAAAAATATATGTTTTTTTGTTCATATTCATAAATATCTTAATCGTTTGTTGTTGTTTTATTTATCGTTTCGAGGTTTTGCCTTGCTTGTTGGTTTCCAGCCTGCGCAGCCTTTTGGAACTGTTCGATGGCTTCGTCTGGCTCGTCCATTAGCACATGCAGTATACCCAGATTGTTATCCCATGCAGCGTCACGGGTTACTACTCTGAACAGAAACTCGCGCGCGGCTTCGCTGTCCTGTGCGTCAAGCGCTAATGCGGCAGCGTTGATATTGGCTATATCGTTGTCGGGGAACGTATTTGCCGCAGTTTCATATACTCGGCGGCGTTCATCGCTGTTAGCCGGATGGGTACGGGCTATCGCATACATTTCATTAAGGCTCAAAAGCGACGGATTGGTTTCAATCGTTCTTTTGCCCTCTTCGACGCTAAACGCTGCAACAGTAAATTGCAGTTCATAATCGGCGCGACGCAGTTGCGGATAAAGGTTGGCAAGCATATCCCTGTAGGGCGCTCCGCGTTGCAACTGCATCAATCGCGCCTTGCGTCGTTCAATGTTACGCTCGGAACGGATTATCAAAAGAGCCTCGCGCCTGTAAGTAAGATGCTCCATATCAATCAACAGCCTTTCCAATTTTGCCCAGTCTTCGCCATGTCCTGCCGCCTTAAACATTCTATCCTCAACCTTATACGTAGTGGAAAGATAGTTTTTGAGAGAAGCGACGCGACTGTTTGACAACGTCAGGTTATTATTGAAATTTCCTTCCGGCGAAGCGTAACCGTCAATAACTATTCCTGTTATGGTGACAGAAGGGTTGTTTTGAACATTCTGAATCATGGCGCCTATTTTCGCCAGTTCGGAAGCATTGTTTCTGAAAACAGGGTTCAACGTCGAACTGCCGGTTTCGAAATCAAGATTTGCCGTACCTGTTTCGCTGCGGGTTTTGACGTCTTCAAAAGGCGGCTCCTTCATCGAGGAAATAAACCGTATACCGCTCAAATCAACAGGGCTAACAGGCTCGGACGTTTCCGCCTTTTGTTCTCTAATCGTTCTATCTGACGCTCCTCCCGACATCGACAGACTGCAATTACAATTATTCTCGCGAACGCTGACTTCCGCATCTTCCATCCACGGTTCGTAACTTATTGAAGCTGTGTAATAATGATATATAGAAGCGTTTTTATCGTGAGCGTTGATGATTTTGTTTATATCTATCTCCCCTCTCCTCCGCATGGACATCATACGCAAATAAGCCTTATGCCTTGTTTTTCCGTTTATCACCAAAGGTGGAAACTCTCTCGAAGAATTATCATTTTTGATAACCGGAACCAACATCACAAAAGAGCGTTTGCGTATTTTTGATTCGCTCAAGTCAATCTGAAGCGCAACATGAGCCTGACCGTCCGAAACATAAAAATCTTTGTCTTTTATCGACACAGTGTTTTGCGCCACCGCCGAAATACTGAACAGAGCGGCAATCAAAACGATATATGCGTGTTTCTTTATGCTCATCTGTTCAGAAAATAAAATAAATTAAATTTAACCCAAGTCGCGTTACGCCCCAGTATTCTTTTGTTTTTGAGATATACTCCCTTGCGCAGGGGATACATTCAAATTCATCGTACTCTAATCTTGTGTATCCTCCGCCAATTTCAAATTCAAATCCTAATCGTTTTCCTATGATCCACTGGAATCCGTAAGATATTCCGCCGCCGTAGAGTTGTCCTTCGAAGCGGTTTTGATTCATTTTGTCGGAAAAGGGAGGTTTTGGCAGCGCGCTTACATTATAATATGCATAGTGTCCGTGCAGTCCAAAAAAGTGTCCGTTGAACGATTCGCAAGTCCAGAAGCGTAACTGCGGTTGCACAAGAAGAAATTTGAACTTTACGTTCTCCTCAACGTTGAAAGTCCATGGATTAAGATGCACCGGCGCGTCAAACGTTACCTTTCGCCCCAAACGCACCTCTGCGCCAAGACTGACAGTAGACGTAAGATCATACAGCAGGTTTGTTTTTAAAGCAAGACGCGGAGTCTCGCCAATTAACAGTTCATCGGCATAGTTTTTTGTTTGCTGCTGTCCAACAACAGGCACAACACAAGCAACTGCACAAAATAATGCAAGAGCCATCCTTACAGCCACAACAGCCTGTTTCTTAATCATTTTCACTATATCCATTAGGATTGATGAACGTTCTATATTAAAATTTGCGCAAAAATACACTGATTCAATGACATTTCCAAATTTTCGAGTAAAAAAAAACAAAATTACATAATTTTTGCATAATTGACAAAATAAAAGGTAAATATGTTAATTTTGAAAATTTTGTCGTTTTATTAATATTTCTCGAGATGCACGGATTAAACTGATTAGACTGTTTCTTCAAAAAATCCGTGCAAATCCGTCTAATCTGCCCAATCAGTGTATCCCCTAACATACTTCTTCCTTTTACAGCCGTTATTGCTACCCAAACAAACCAGTATGATATGTTGCCTTGTCGTTATTGTATGATTTTTTCGTTTTTATCTTGTCAATAATTTCCTCCAAACTTTTCTGAGTCAAAACAGTAATGTCTTTTTGTTCAGCGATTAATTGTCTGTTCAAGTCAAACATTGGATTGTTTGCGTCTATATTTTTGTCATACATCACAGCACGGGGAATATTGTACTCTTTTGCAAATCCCATTGCTAACCTTGCACCGCTATCTAACTTTTGGTCGAATATTTTCCATCTCTCTGCTGAATCTTGGGCATAACTTGCCGCCAAAATTATTGTATCACAAAATAATGCTTGCAATCTATCGCGGTCTTTGTATCTACTGCTTAAATCCATTGATGATTTTTGTTCATCATAGTATTCTGTTATCAAAAGTCCGCCCTCTTCAACTATCTCAAATGCTAAATTTTTATTTTTTGCAGGCATAATACTATTGAGTGGACTGGGTAAAACTGCAATGGTTTTTCCTCCATTGAGCGCTTGCTTGTGTGCAATACTATCGCAACCAAAAGCCAAACCACTAACAATTGTTATTCCTCTTTTGACAATTTCTGAAACTATTTTTTGTTCTCTAATCTCAATAGCTTCGTCTGGATTAAGAAGTCCAATAACTGTTATGTTGTTGTTTTCAATATCCAAAAGGCTTAAATCTCCTTTGTAAAAAAGGAAAACAGGTTGTTCACTTTCTTTGACGTTTCCTCTGTATTTTGGAAAATCTTTATCTCCGATTGCAACAATTCCATCACAACATTCTTCAAATCTTTCTATTTGATTCTTTAATTGACTTTTTTTGAATTCAAAATCATCAATAGTGACTAAATTTTCTTGTTTTGAATTGCTATTTAACAGTGAAACAATTCTCTCAACACTTTCATTTCCTTTTAAATTTTTAACTATCCAAGCTCTGCCTATTCCCTTATAGGTTTTTGCAGTTATGATATTGAACGCATTATCCGTATATTTCATTTTGTTATGTTTTATGATTGTATATAGTATTTCCAATTGCATAAAAGGTAACTGAATTTGCACCGCAACTTAATAATGCTTGCGCCATATCTTCGTCAATGTTTACAGTCTTTGTATAAATGTCATCAATCAATAAAATGTTTTGCCCGTTAATATTTTTTGAAAAATGACAAGTATCTAAACTAATTCCGGTATAAGGCTCACGACCATCATTTACAAACCCTTCCATAGGTCTTCTAAGGTGTGTAGTTTTTGTATTCGTATGGCGTTCAATGTAATTTGTTCCGTCTATGAAATTATTGCCCAACTGATTTACAGCATTTTTCACAGTTGCCTTGAAAAGTAATTGATTGGGATGATACGCATTTTCGGCTTTTGCTCTTGGAACAACACAAACTGTCATTGGGCTTGTGTTTACTTGAGTTAGTACACTTGGAAGGTCATTAAGAAGCACATGCAATAATTGCTGTTGGGCTTCTTGAAGCCTGTAATCTGACCAATTATGGTGAGGATCATTTTTAAATTTGTACAGAAAATTTGGATTGTTTGGCAAATCGACCCCGCCGAAATCAGTGTGATAAAATCCCTGTATGTTCTGTGTCAAAAAATTGTTTCGTACCATTGTAAAGGGCGTCATATCCTATATATTTAAAATGTTATTTGTTAAAATTCCTGCAAGAATAGCATATTCAATTTCCTGTTTTTCATTCTCAAAAACAATAACATTTTGAGCCGATAGACCAAGACAAGATATTGCGTTCTCGTATTTGTTTATTTGAGTTTCATTATCAAAAGTTTGTCGGAAAAGCAAGTCGCTAAATTTATCTGTAAGATTGTGATAGTTCAATGTCATCAACGCTCTATCTTTTCGACAATTTGTAACTAAAACAGTTTTATTCTTCTTGTAATATTTTATCAGTATGTCAACTACTGATTTATTCAGTTTTGTTTGCGATAAATAACCTTCGTAATTTTTCTCTTTCTGTTGGATAATATTTTCATAATCAATTTCTGTCAAATTTGGAACTACTGTTTTTAAAGTTGTTCGATTAAATCTTTCAATCGGGTTGTATTGAATCACATAATCTCTATTAATGACTGATTGTATCGCATCTTTGTACGATAAAAAGTTTGCTAAATTTGTATCAATCAATGTTCCATCCATATCGAAAAACAGAATGTTGTCAGCCTCAATTTCCACATTTTTTACAACACCTTTTTCATTTTTCATATACGTTCAAACTGCTTTTAATTTTTGCCAATTTCCTTCGCAAAATGAGCGGACGGTCGCCATACTTGTATTTAACACACATATACCCACATCTTTACATCCATACCTACAACACCCGACAGCCTTCCAAAGAGACTAATCCCTTCCTTCAAACCATCGAACATTCCCGATGCAACCCGCTTGCCGCTTGAAAAACCTGATATTTCTACTACTGTTTTCACGCCACAAAGATAATCAATATTTTTGAGAAAACAAGAAAAACGAAAAAAATTTTTTGTAAAAAATTTTTGTTTTTATATAGATTTTATATACTTTTGCGTTGTGATAAAAAAACAAGTAGAGCACGAAGGATTTATCGCTTCGATTTGCGGTAATACATTGACTGTACGTATTGAAGCCCCTTCAGCATGTGGCGGTTGCGCTGCACATGGATATTGTATGCCTTTCGCAAACAAAGACAGGGATATCCGAGTTGAAGCTTTTTCAGGCGATTTCGTTTCAGGCGAACGGGTTAAGGTCGTCATGTTGCAATCGTCAGGAATGTGGGCGTTATGTATGGGCTATGTTATTCCGTTTGTTGTGGTATTGGCAACTTTGGTTGTGGTATACCACATTTCGGGAAGCGAACTTGTAAGCGGTTTGACTTCGTTACTTGTGTTAATTCCTTACTATTTGATATTAAAGATGTTTAACCCTAAAATTTCTAAAAGTTTCGGTTTTACCGTTAAAAAAATATGAGCATGATACTGTATACAATCATAGTACTAATGTCTATAGGCATTTTATCCGCAGTCATTTTGTATTTCGTTGCGCAAAAATTTTATGTCTACGAGGATCCTCGCATCGACATGGTCAACGACGCTTTACCTGCCGCTAACTGCGGTGGATGTGGTTATCCCGGCTGTCGCAATTTTGCTGAAGCGTTGGTCAAAGCCGACGATATTTCGGCGCTCTTTTGTCCTGTGGGCGGCAATGCCGTTATGACAGCAATAGCGCAGATACTTGGCAAAACGGTAGAAGCAAAAGACCCGTTAGTAGCTGTTGTTCGTTGCAACGGTACGCCGGAAAACCGCCCGCGCACCAATATGTACAACGGCGCATCGTCGTGCATCATTCAGCATACGCTTTATAGCGGCGATACCGGCTGTCCCTACGGCTGTCTTGGTTGCGGCGACTGCGCTGCATCCTGTAAATTCAACGCCTTGGCGATGAATCGCGACAAAGGCTTGCCCGTTGTGAACGACGACAATTGTACGGCTTGCGGAGCCTGCGTGAAAGCCTGTCCGCGAAACATCATCGAACTGCGAAAAAAATTAAAAAAAGACCGAAAAATCTTTGTGTCGTGCGTCAATAAAGACAAGGGCGGCATTGCAAAAAAATATTGCGCGGTAGCATGTACCGGTTGTACTAAATGTTTCAAGGTTTGCGCCTACAATGCCATCAAAATTGAAAACAATCTTGCATACATTAATAATAATGTCTGCAAAATATGTCGCAAATGTGCGCCCGAATGTCCCACAAATGCCATCCTTGAGTTGAATTTTCCGCCAAGGAAAACAGCAATAGAAAAGGAAATGGCTTAATAAATTCAATCAAAAATGTTAAAAACTTTTCCAAAAGGGGGTATACATCTTCCAGAAAACAAATTAAGCGCTGCAAATCCGATAGAAGTTTTGCCGCTGCCTTCGATGGTAATCATTCCGCTGTCGCAGCATATCGGAGCTCCGCCTGTTGTAAAAATAAAGACCGGCGACCGCGTAAAAACCGGACAATTGATAGCCGAAAGCGCCGCGTTCGTATCGGCAAATATTCATTCTTCGGCATCGGGAACGGTCAAAAAAACAGGCGATTTTTTAGCCGCATCGGGCTATTCGTGCCAAGCGGCACAGATTGCCGTTGAAGGCGACGTGTGGGAAGACGGTATTGATACGTCAGACGACTTAATAACGGAAATCGCCGCAAACGCCGAAGAAATAGTAAAAAAAGTTACTGCTGCGGGAATTGTTGGATTAGGAGGAGCAACTTTCCCAGTGCATGTCAAACTTATTGTTCCTTCGGGTAAGAAAGCCGAAATGCTTGTTGTTAACGGCGTTGAATGTGAGCCTTATCTCACGTGCGATCATCGCCTTATGCTCGAAAAAGGACCCGAAATAATCGTGGGTACCCGTATTCTTATGAAGGCGCTGAACGTGAACAAAGCCGTGGTAGGCATTGAAAATAACAAGCCCGACGCTATTGCCCATCTGCAAAAATGAGCGGCAGAATACAAAGAAATTGAAATATGTCCGTTGAAGGAAAAATATCCGCAAGGAGGCGAAAAACAATTGATAAAAGCCATTACGGGTCGCGAGGTACCGTCGGGAAAACTTCCGGTAGACGTTGGCGTTGTTCCGTTCAACGTGGCAACGGTTTTTGCCGTCTACGAGGCGGTGCAGAAGAACAAACCGCTTGTGGAGCGTTTTGTAACGATTACCGGCAAAAATTTGTCCAAACCCTCAAATTTTAAGGTGCGCATCGGTACGTCTATCAACAGTCTTATTGAGGCTGCCGGCGGTATGCCCGAAACTTCGGGAAAAATAGTAATGGGCGGTCCCATGATGGGAAAAGCGATGGGGAAAGCGGATATTCCAGTCACCAAAGGCTGCTCGGGTATCCTGCTTATTGACGAAAACGAAGCAAAACGCCAAACACAGCGCGACTGTATACGTTGCGCCAAATGCGTTGATGTGTGTACAATGGGTTTAGAACCGTATCTTCTGATGAATCTGGTAGAGCGCCAACTTTACGACCGCGCCGAAACAGAATGTGTAATGAATTGCATCGAATGTGGCTCGTGCAACTATATCTGTCCCGCAGCGCGACCGCTTTTGGATTATATCAGATTAGGAAAAACAACGGTATTGAAAAATATCAGGGAAAGGACAGTAACGTAAAGACATAAAAAAACATGGACTTCATTCATCTAACTCCTTGAAAAAAATTAGCGAACCTACAATTCCGCATATTCGACTTCTTTTGCAACTGTCGTCGCCGGCAAATGCGAAATTGTAAAGTAAAACGACGACCCCGTTCCTTCTACCGATTCCACCCACATATCGCCGCCCATCATCTGCACAAGGCTGCGGGAAATGGTCAGACCAAGCCCGGTTCCTCCGTACAGGCGACTGTTGCCGTTTTTTGCCTGATAAAATCGTTTAAAAATCATTTCATGCTGACAGGGCGACATGCCTATACCGGTATCTTCTACCACAAATTCCAGCAAATCGGGCGTCGACAGCCGGTAGCCGAAACGTATGTAGCCCTTTTCGGTAAATTTTATGGCATTGTCCATCAGGTTGTTGAACACCTGACGAAAGCGCGTTGCATCAACGCATATATGACACGGCTCGATAAAGCCGCTGTCGTCGAGAACCATCTCAATATTATGACGTTCGCGCGATTTAAGATAAGTCTCAAAATAGACCTGCAATTCTGCCATCATTTCGTTGAGTTGCACAGGAACAGGACAAACCGACAGTTGCTGCGCTTCTATTTTTGATATGTCGATAATATCATCGATGAGTTGCGCTAATTGCCGGCAACTGCCGTTTATTATTTTAATGTATTCCTGTCGTCGTGCCGCCGTAATGGATTCTGAATCTATGAATCCGAGAAATCCTACAATAGCGTTGAGGGGCGTGCGTATTTCGTGAGACATGTTCGCTAAAAATGCCGATTTGAGACGGTCGGATTCTTCGGCTTTCTCTTTGGCTATCGTCAGTTCCGCAGTTTTTTCTTCTACCATCTGTTCCAATTGCGTGCGATACTGCTCAAGTTCCATTTCGTGCTTGATGCGAACAACCATCTCTTCGGCTAACTGATTATTTTTACTGTTGAGTTCGTCGTTGATGGCATTCAGTTCATCGTTGGCAGCTTCGAGTTCTTCGGTGCGTTCATGCACTAAATCTTCGAGATGTTCGCGATATTGGGCTAATTCGGCTTCGGATTTTACGCGTTCGTCTATGTCGCGCGTAAAGCCTACCATCTGGGTCAGTTCGCCGTTTTCGTCGGGAGCAATCCGCATCGAGGCTTCAACCCAAACAGTTGAACCGTCCTTGCGATATGATTGAGTAGCATATTGAAAATAAGGACTGACGCCCTTTTCGGAATATTCTTTTGCCGTTTGACGAATGGCTTCCGACACGCCTTCTATGTCTTGCGGAGATAAAATATCATGTAGCGACAGTTTCGTAAATTCCTCATTTGTATATCCGTACATTCCATGACATGCGCCTCCCGCAAACGTATATTTTAGCGTGCGCGTGTCTATTATCCAGAACAAATCTTTAGAATAGTCCGAAACAAGTTTATTCTTTTTTTCGCTTTTTTTCAACGCGCTTTCAATATCCTTTCGTTCGGTAATATCGGTAACGATTCCGTCCCAAACAATCAGGGCGTCTTCCCGCCGAAACAGTTTGAGCATTTCGTCTGTCGGGTTGGCAACGTCCCAGAGAGCGAAGGTATCTTCTCTGCGCGGTCTTGCGACGATATGCAGCCAACGGTCGTTGAAGCGAAATTCGATGTTGAAGTCGGTCAATGTTTGCGCGCTTTGTTCGATTGCCTGCAGAAAAGGCGATAAATCTTCGTGATGTACCCTTGTAAAGAAATTTGTGATGTTTAGCATGATACTCTCGGCAGCGCTTCCCGTAACCGTCTCCCATGTTGCGCTGGCATACGACAGACGCATCTGGCGCGTTCGGCTGTGACGCGCAAACTGAAAAAGTGAACCGCCGGGAATATTGTTGCCCAATGTTTGCAAACGGTTTTTTTCGATTTTCAGTTCGTGTTCCAATTTTTTCCGATGCGTAACATCCATAATCACGCCATCGGCAATAATCAATGTATCTTCCCGACGCGGACGCGAAGAAATTTGCAGCCAGCGCGTGCAATTGCAGTTTATCATGCGAATTTCGGAAGAAAAATGTGTCATCGTTTGAGCGCTGTTTTCCATCGCCTCCATCATATCAGGCAAATCGTCGGGATGTATCATGGCGAATACTGTATTGATGTCGTTAATCGCCGCCTGTGCGGGAATTCCTGTTACAGCCTCCCACGTTCCGCTGACATACGAAATTTGCCATTGATGCGTAACAACGTCGCTAACAAACTGAAATAGAGTTAGGTCGGTAAGGTTGTTACACAACGTTTCCAAACATCTCCTTTCGCTGCCGCACTTCAATTGTGCGTTTAATGTGCATACTTGCGCCTCCAATTGTGTCATACGTTCATTTATCGTGTTCATACGTGTATCAAATTATATGTTAAAAATATTTTCAAAATTACACGAAACAAGCAGGCTGATTGTAGTATTATATGAACAAAAAAGCGTTTTTTTATGACATAATGTGGCAAAAAATAATCCACAATATAGTATTTTGTCCAAAAAATACAGTTCTGTTTTATAAAATTTGCAAAAAATGCAAATTTGTATGTATAAAATTTACGATTTTCAGAATATCTACCTATCCTTCAACTGCCATTGCAATTCTGTTTTCTCACCCGAAGTTATCGTTATTTCGGGGTCGTGGTAATATTCAACCCTTTCGGGCTGAATCTTTTGCAGATAATTGCCCGTATCCCATTGCCCATTGCCGTTGCGGTCGTATATTATCTTTATAATGTATGTATCCGGTTTCATATAATCCATAACGGCTACGTTACCTTCGCTCAACGTCGTTTGCTTAATCAAATCCTCCCTGTCGCCTTTTAGAATCTGCACTATCAGCGGGCATGGGATACTGTCGAAAGTAATCTCAATGGAACCGTAATAAGCCTCGTCGCGCGTTTTGAAACTGATACCGATAGAATCGTTGTTTACGCCGTAGACGCTTGCAAATGCCATGCTATCGATGATTAGTTCATAATTGGAATCTTCTTTTATGTTCCAGTCCACAAATGCTCTGCGTATATTTGCCGAATCTCTTGTAAATGTGAAGGTAACAGGTCTTTTAATCGTATCTACCAATTCGTTAAGTATAATTTTTGTCGGGTCGGCGTTTCCTATTGGCTGCGAAGTGGTAATTTGCATGCGGTCAGTCAATTCCATTGTCGCACTACTTCTAATGTTTGTTGTGATGGTCATCATTTCTATTGGCGTGAGTTGTATTTGCGCATCTTCGTCGCCTCGGTCGCGACGTCCGCCACGCGCAGGCGGAGCCTGACGGGGAGGGTCGTAATTCAACCTCAATGTGTCGTTTGTATATATCAGATTATTAAGCGAATCGGTGCGCGGCGAATGAAGATTTACCGTTAGCGTTCTTTGATTAACCAAAACGGTGTCGGTCAGCCAATACTTAACTGTGTCTTTATTTGCAGACATTTCCAACTCATACCACTTTCTATCAGTCTCATAGTCCAATATTTCTATTCCGATAGAATCTACGGGCATACTGTAAAAAAAACTCATCATATTCGCTTCTTTGCGTTCATAGCCCATACGATACTGTCTTGCTTCCGCTTCTTCTTCAAACTGATAAAGCACAATATCCGCGCGAATCATTTCGGGGCTTTTTTCCTTTATGGAATCAGGTGTATTTCGCGAAAGAAAAAGCATGGAATCGTTTAACAGGTAATGTTTACGCGGGTCTGTCACAATCAATGTATCCGAGAAGGCTATACGCTCGCCGGATTGGTCGAAAATAAGGTTTGAACCCATATCCCGCAAGGCAAAAATACGGAACGTATCGGGACGTATATTCGAAAATGTGAAGAATCCAAGATGGTCAGTTTGCGCTACGTATATGGGCGGATTTTTGTATACTGCCGAATCGCTCAAATCATCGTAGAGCATGACCCATGTTGGCGTTCTGTCATCTTTGCCGTTGGGCTTCAAGTTGAAGGCGTTCAACACGCGTCCGGTAAACGTAAGCGAATCAATATGATCGCCAGTTGAAAACACGTAAAGGAAATCGTTTGTGACGTTACCCTCGTTAAGGTCGGTTATAGCCGAGCCGAAATAGAATGTATAAGTAACATCGTGCAGTAAAGGCTCTTTGAGGTTAATACGTATTGTTTTGCCATAAAGCAGTATTTCCGGTTTTTTCATAATAGGCGGCGATGAATAGAACTGGTTGTTCATGTCCTTCAACTGCAAAAATTCATCGAAAAAAATTTCGATACGTTTTACTCCATTTCGTCGTTCCTTTACCTTGGCGTCGAACTCGGTAGAGTAGTTGGGCGGGGTACTATACAAAAACACGGGAGGCGTTTCATCCTTTGGTCCGCCGGTAATGCTCCCCGGTATTCTGGCGCAATGCTCAAAAAGCATAACAATCGCAGCCAGAACAAACATATATATTAATGTCTTCTTCAAAAAAAAAAATTTTATTTCGCCGCAAAAATACAAAAAAAAAAATAAAAAGTGTTGTATTATATTTTTTTGTTGTATATTTGAGAACTTTTTCCAAAACCTAAAACCTTAAAAACCATGTACATCACATTTAATGACCTAAGAAAAATAAAAGATTCGCTACCCAATGGTAGCATGAGAACCATAGCAGACAGGCTAAACCTGAGTGAAGATACAGTCAGGAATTATTTTGGCGGTTCGCATTATTCGTCAGGTATGTGCGCCGGCATTCATGTAGAGCGCGGTCCTAACGGAGGCATCGTTACATTGCACGACACAACGATTCTTGATATGGCTAAAACCATATTGAGTGAAGAATGAAGAGTGAATAATGAAGAATGGACGTATGCATATTGATATTTATACCGATGGTTCGTCGCTTGGTAATCCTGGTCCGGGCGGATATGGAGTAGTTTTGCTTTCCGCCCGGCATCGTAAGGAACTCTCGCAAGGCTATCGCCTCACAACAAACAATCGAATGGAATTGATGGCTGTTATTGTGGGGCTGGAAGCCTTAAAAATACCGCAAAGCGCTGTTACCGTTTATTCCGATTCGCAATATGTGGTCAATTCGGTAGAAAAAAAATGGGTGTTCGGATGGGAACGAAAAATGTTTGCCGGAAAAAAAAATCCTGACCTTTGGAAACGTTTCCTGAAAGTTTATCGCTGTCATAATGTCACGTTCAAATGGGTTAAAGGTCATA
>Ga0099364_10007838_pt1 | contig 15165 bp, 16 predicted proteins | sample TergutTh196P3_FD_73070 | JGI IMG/M metagenome (GOLD analysis project Ga0099364, IMG submission 73070) | Microcerotermes parvus P3 segment gut microbial communities from Pointe-Noire, Republic of the Congo - Th196 P3 | ecosystem: Host-associated > Arthropoda: Insects > Digestive system > Gut ... | reverse complement strand
TATCCTCGTGCAGATTGTACAGGATACCGACCATATCGACCTTACCGTACAGGACGATGGTTGCGGTTTTGACCCCTCAGCCGTATCCGAAGGCATGGGATTAGCCAATATCCGCACCCGTGTAGCAGCCTACAATGGCAATCTAATGATGGATTCGCAGCCGGGCGTGGGTACGGAAGTGAGTGTGGAGTTGAAAGTTGAGAGTTGAGAGTGATATGGAAATAATAATGAATTTTGAAATATATACCAATGAAGAGTATTGTTGGAAATAAGGCGTATGCATTTGCATTAAGGATGATAAAGGCATACAAATATTTAACTCAGGAACAGCATGAATTTGTGCTGTCGAAACAAGCGTTGCGTAGTGGTACGGCAATCGGCGCATTGACACGTGAAGCTGAACATGCACAATCAAAAGCAGATTTTATAAGCAAAATGAACATTGCACTCAAAGAAGCCAGTGAAACAGCATATTGGCTGATGTTATTAAAAGACAGTGATTATATGAACAAAGAAATGTTTGAATCCATACATCAAGACTGCGATGAACTCATCCGTATATTAGTCAGTATAGTCAAATCATCCAAAGAAAAATATGGAAAAAAATAACTCTCAACTCTCAACTCTCAACTTTCCACTCATCAATGTAGCGATTGTAGACGACCACAAAATCATTGTTGACGGGCTGGTGCATCTGATTGATGAATCGGAAATCGCCTGTGTTACAGGTAAGGCATATTCAGCTGCCGGATGCTGGGAAATGCTGGAAAAGGAACAGCCCGATGTACTGATGCTCGACATCGGATTGCCTGACGACAACGGCATTAACCTGTGCACTATGATAAAAGAGAAATATCCGCAAGTAAAAGTGTTGATGCTGACAAGCTACGGCGAACTTGCTACTATCACCGGCGCTTTAGACGCAGGAGCAGACGGCTATGTACTGAAGAGTTCCATGCCTGACGAACTGTTGGAAGGTATCCGTACAGTTGCTTCAGGCAAACGCTTTTTGTGTGATGAAGCGACTGTTGCACTCCAGACGAAAGAACATAATCAGTTGGAACTCACCCGCCGTGAAATGGAATTATTGCAATTGATCGTAGCGGGATATACGCTGCCCGAACAGGTTGACAAAATGTGTCTCGGCTATCACACCGTACGCAGCTACCGCCAAAAACTGAACATCAAACTCGATGCACACAACACCGCCCAGTTAGTACAAAATGCCAGGGCGCTGAATCTGGTGTGATGGGAATCAAGGATTGTTTTTTTACAATTATAATGATGATTTAGTTTTTTTTTATATTTTTGCACCGCATGAAAAAATAAAACGAGATGCAAGGGGTTTGGAATGTTGATAAAAAAAGTGTAAAAAACACCGCCAAAAATTTGGCAGTGTCAACTATTTTTTTAAACACACATCGTCAGAGTAAGAACGTTGCGAGGAACGAAGCAGGGTCCATTGAAAATAAGCCCCTTGGATTCCGCCACGCAAGCTCGCGGCTAAAGGCGGCTCGCAATGACGGAATGAAAACATCGCAGTAGCAAGAATGACAAAATACAATTAACACAACACTACCTGACATTTGATATTACCCCATAGGAGGAATAGGGTTGTTAAATATGTAAAAACTCGAAAACCGCCTCTTTCTCGTCTGGATGGAACCAGGTGATTTCTTTATCGCGTTTAAACCAGGTCATTTGTTTGCGGGCATAGATGCGGGTGTTGCGTTTTATTTTTTCAATGGCCTGATCCAACGACCATGTTCCATCAAGATACAGGAACAGTTCCTTGTAACCCACCGTATTCAAAGCGTTATGCCGGCGGAATGGATAAAGTTTGCGGGCTTCGTCCAGTAAACCTTCTTTCATCATCTGATCAACCCGTTCGTTGATACGGGTATACAGTTCCGGACGCAGACGGGTAAGTCCTGTCTTGATGATTCGGAACGGTCTTTGTTTGATCTGACGGGTGCGGAACGAGGAATAAGGCTGAGCTGTCATCCGGCAAATCTCAACGGCATGAATGACGCGTTTATAATTGGCGCGATCGACTTCTGCGTAGTGTACGGGGTCTTTTGCCTTTAATTCATCAAGGAAAGGTTGCAGTCCTTCTTTTGCATACTGTTTCCAAACGGCGTTCCTGATTTCGGGTGTTACGGTTGGCATTTCGTCGATTCCCTTGCATATGGCGTCTATATACATCATTGAACCGCCGGTTAAAACTACTGTATGATGTTTTTGGTGCAGATCGTGGAGAAGCGACAAGACGTCTTCTTCGAATTGGCTGGCGCTGTAATAGTCTGTCAACGCGAGCGTTCCAATAAAATAATGCCTGACCTGAGCCAACTGAACCGGATCAGGGGCTGCCGTACCAATCGCCATGTCTTTGTAAAGTTGGCGCGAGTCGGCTGAAATGACGGGTGAACCAAGTCGTTTGGCAATTTCAATACTCAATGCTGTTTTTCCGACGCCTGTCGGTCCAAGCAGTACAAGTAATGTGTTCATTTAAAATCGTTCGTCATCATAGAAATTATCAATTGATTCCTGATCACTATCATCCAACAGATCCAGTTCGTCTTCATTGAAAGCGGAATCACCATAAAAATCTTCGCCAATATCGAAGTTTTCAATCTTTTCCATCTCATCTATTGTAATGACTTGAACAGGAGGCTGCCCGATGGACAGAGAACAAACAGGTTTTTCCAATCTTTTACCTGTAATGATTTCACTCAGTTCCATGAAAAACGCCCGTTCGTACATATAATCGAAGACATACAATAATTTCTGCTGTTCATCTTCCAGAAGTTCTTCCAAAGGAGTGTTTTCCATCTGATAGATATCCACATCAGACGAAGCGCCCATATCTATCAAAGTGATTTCAGTCTTCTTTCTCCAGTCATCATCGCAGATAAAGAATGAACATATCTCTTCGCGCGAGTATTGTGTTGCGTCTAAAATCGCATGATGCAAATCTAAAAAAGTAGCTTCCGAGCTTATTTGTATTTCACGTTTAAAGTTTGCTACTTCGTCCGAAATAATCAAAAATCGATATACCATAGTAGAAATATTTTAGGGCTCAAAAATACACAATAATTAGCAATTTACCATAACTGTGCTGTTTTTTATCTATTTTTCAACAAGGAGAATTATGATTTATTGAATCATTAAAAACTACTCATCAATTGATCCCCTGACAATCCCCCGTTTGGATGACTTGAGGAAATTGAGGATCAAATTGCGTTCGTCACATACTTCATATTCCGTTTCGATACATAGAAGCGCATCCGAATTATTCAGTCCGCGTGTGTAAATTGTGCGGTAGATATCCTGAATCAGATAGACCTGGTCGTTCGTGAAACCGCGCCGGCGCAGTCCCACAATATTAATTCCACAATACACAATCGGATCACGCCCGATTAATATGTACGGAGGGATATCTTTTCCAACGCGCGAACCGCCCTGAATCATGACATGTTTGGAAATCTTTACAAACTGATGAACCAGCACTCCTCCGCTAATAATGGCATAATCGTCGATTTCAACTTCGCCTGCTACCTGGGAAGCATTTCCGATGATTACATGATTTTTGACGACACAATCATGGGCGATATGCGAATATGCCATGATCAGGCAGTTGTTTCCGACAATCGTTTTTCCTTTGGAGGCAGTCCCCCGGTTAATCGTTGCACATTCGCGTATGGTGGTGTTATCTCCGATTTCTGCTGTTGATATTTCGCCTTTGAATTTCAAATCCTGCGGGATGCCTGCAATTAAAGCGCCGGGAAATATCTCGCAGTTTTTTCCGAGTCTGGCGCCATCATAAAGTATGGCATGCGGGTGGATACGGCAATTATCTCCGATTACCACTTCTTTTTCTATAATTGCAAACGGGCCGATCGAAACATTTTCTCCGATTTGCGCTTGGGGATGGATGACTGCTAAAGGTGAGTGCATATACATTATAATTTATTTGTTTTTGATGATTTGTGCCATAAATTCTGCTTCGCAGACAATCCTTTCTCCGACAAAGACGTGTCCTTTCATCGTAGAAATGCCCCGGCGCATGGGCGCCAACAGTTCGAGACGGAATATCAGCGTGTCGCCCGGCACTACTTTTTGACGGAATTTGACGCCGTCTATTTTCAAAAAATAAGTAGAATAACGTTTGGGCTCTTCGACTGAACTGAGAACAAGCATGCCTCCCGTCTGTGCCATAGCCTCCAATAACAGTACGCCAGGCATGACGGGTTCTTTCGGAAAATGTCCCTGAAAGAATGGTTCATTGACGGTTACGTTTTTAATGCCGACAATATAATTTGCTCCTATTTCTATAATTTTATCTACAAGTAAGAAGGGATACCTGTGCGGAAGTATTTTCCGGATATGATTGACATCCATTACCGGCGCCTTTTCAGGTTGATAGATAGGGGATTGTATTTCATTTAATTTAATGTCTTTACGGATCAGCCGGGCTAACTGGTTGTTGATTTTATGTCCCGGACGGGTTGCAATGACATGTCCCCGAATCGGCTTTCCGATTAATGCCAGATCGCCTATGACATCAATTAATTTATGACGGGCGGGTTCGTTGATATATACCAGGGGTTTATCGTTTACGTAGCCCAGTTCTTTGACGTCCATATGAGGCAGTCCGAGTTCATCTGCCATCCGGTTTAATTCCTCCTGAGGCATTTTCCGGTCGTATATGACGATTGCGTTTTCCAGGTCGCCTCCTTTGATCAGATTGTTTGCTAAAAGCATTTTGATCTCGTGAACAAACACAAATGTGCGCGAGGCTGCCAATTCGGTCGGAAATTCGCTTATATCTGTCATGGTTGCAAATTGATTAGGGAGAACAGCCGAATCGAACGAGATCAATACATTCATGCTGAACTTATCATCCGGCAAAACAACCAGTGACGACCCTGTCTTTTCGTCTTTTATCTCAATTTTACGCCGCACAATATAATAATCTTTCGAAGCCTGTTGTTCAACCACGCCTGTTTTTTGAATCGCTTCGGAATAGAAACGGGCGCTTCCGTCTAAAATAGGAAACTCAGGGGCATCCACTTCAATCAAACAATTATCTATTTCCCAGGCATACAACGCTGCCATGGCATGTTCGACCGTACTGACCTTGACTTCATTCTTTGAAAGAACAGTACCCCGTTGGGTGTTAATTACATTTTCTGCTACAGCATCAATGACCGGTTGTCCTTCCATATCAACACGTTGTATCTTGTATCCATGATTTTCAGGCGCCGGACGGAATGTAATATGTATGTTAAGTCCCGTATGCAAGCCTTTCCCTTCAAGAGAAAATTCAGAGGCAAGTGTTTTTTGTTTGTACATTGTGATTTATATTTGTTGTTTGTCTTTTTTAAATTCGTCTATTTCTTTCTTTAACTGTTGCATCGTCTGAAGTATTTCCGGTAATTTTTTGATGTATACTGTATCACGGAAAAAATCCCTTGCATTTTGTGACGGATAGCCCATGTAGGCGCCCGGTTTTTCAACATTCCGCATCACACCTGTTTGTGCGCCAAGTTTCACATGATCGCCTATTTTCAGGTGCCCTGCCAAACCGACCTGTCCGCCTACCATGCAGTGGTTTCCCACTTTGGTTGAACCGGCTATGCCTGTTTGCGCCGCCATGACCGTATGCTCGCCCACTTCTACATTGTGGGCAATCTGAATCAAATTGTCCAGCTTCACCCCTCGCCGGATAATCGTAGAGCCAATAACAGCCCGGTCGATGGTGGTATTGGCGCCCACTTCTACTTCGTCTTCCAGCACGACATTTCCCAATTGCGGTATTTTCATGTATGTTTCACCTTCCGAAGCAAATCCGAAACCCTCGGCGCCGATGATTGCCCCGGCTTGTAAGATACACTTATTTCCAATGATACAATCATCATATACCGTCGCATGGGGGTAAACAATGGTACGATCGCCAATCGTCACACGATCACCTATATAAGCATGTGGATATATCAAACAGTTCGCACCGATCACCGTATGTTCGCCGACATAAGCCATATTCCCGACATAACAGTTTTCTCCGGTTTTCGCTGAAGAAGCAATATATGCTGTTGAATCAATGCCGCTCTTTTGTGTTTTCGACTGTTCTACCGAATTCAATAACATCGCCAATGCTGCATACGCATTTTGAACCTTTATCAATGTCGACTGGATGGGTGCGGTTGGAATAAAATCATTATTTACCAATACAATATCAGCCTGTGTAGTATAAATGTACGGCTCATATTTCTGATTCGACAGAAACGTGACAGTACCGGATTTCCCTTCTTCTATCCTTGAAAAACTGTTTACTTCTACAGCAGGATTTCCTTCAATAGTACCATTGAGTATGTCTGCTATCTGTTGAGCTGAAAGCTTCATGTTACATTTTTTTGTAAAGAAATGTTGCAAAGGTGGTAATAAATTTTGGATATGCCTATTTTTTAGGATTATTTTAGATTTATATACTGTAAATAACGTTTCATTTCTTCCTGTATTTTTTTTGCTTCACAATAGGCTGTTTCTGCAAAAGATTCGGTTTTGTCTGCATAAATAATTGCCCGTGAGGAATTTACCAATAACCCACATTGTTTATTCATGCCATATCTGCAAACTTCTTCCAACGAACCTCCCTGCGCGCCTACGCCCGGCACCAATAAAAAATGATGAGGGACATGTTTTCGTATCTCATGGAACATTTTTCCCTGCGTGGCGCCAACCACATACATCATTTGTTCATCCGACGCCCATTCCTGCGATTTGATTAACACCTTTTCAAACAACCGGATTCCTTCGGCGTCTTCGGTTAACTGAAAATCCTGCGATCCTTTGTTTGAGGTCAGCGCCAGCAAAATCACCCAGCCACCGTATGCAAGAAAAGGTTTGACGCTGTCTTCTCCCATATAGGGGGCGACGGTAACGGCATCTACTTTGGCGTGTTCAAAAAACGAACGCGCATACAGTTCGGATGTATTGCCGATATCTCCGCGTTTGGCATCGGCAATGATAAATTGGTCGGGGAATTGCCGGCGAATATAGGTCACTGTCTTTTCAAATGCTATCATTCCCTTGACTCCCAAACTTTCATAAAAAGCCAGATTCGGTTTGTAAGCCACGCAATACGGGGCTGTCGCATCAATGATGGCTTTATTAAAAGCAAAAACGGGGTCTTCTTCCTGCTGCAAATGGGGTGGAATCTTTTGGATGTCCGTATCTAATCCGATACACAAAAAAGAACGTTTTCGTTTGATGTTTTCTGTTATTTCCTGCTTGGTCGCAAACTCCTTACTGCTTACTGCTGTCATGATAAACCATGATTAAAATTATACACTACAAAAATACATCTTTTTTTTAATTTTTCACAATGCTTTCAAGGCATTTCCGATACTTTCAACCTTTCTGCATTTTCCGCCACAATCAACTGATTGATGCAATCCTGGATCGCTCCTTCCATAAATGCGGACAGGTTATAGATGGTATAGTTGATGCGATGGTCGGTGATGCGTCCCTGCGGATAATTATAGGTACGGATTTTGGCCGAACGGTCGCCGGTCGAAACCATGGTCTTGCGCTTGGAGGCTATCCCGTCCAAATATTTTTGATATTCCAGATTATACAGCCTTGTCCGCAATTCGGCTAATGCCTTATCGTAGTTTTTCAGTTTGGATCGCTCGTCCTGACATTGAACGACTATTCCTGACGGGATATGTGTCAGGCGAATAGCCGAATAAGTAGTATTGACCGACTGCCCTCCGGCGCCTGACGAACAAAACTCATCCCGCCGAATATCTTTCTCATGAATCTCTATATCAAATTCGTCGGCCTCGGGCAAAACGGCCACGGTCGCTGCCGAGGTATGTACGCGACCCTGCGTTTCGGTCTGAGGAACACGCTGCACACGGTGAACGCCCGATTCATATTTTAAAATCCCATAGACGCCTTCGCCCGCAACAGAAAAAATAATTTCCTTATACCCTCCGATTGTCCCTTCATTGTAATTGGTGACCTGTATGCTCCAGCCTTTTGACTCGCAATATTTGGCATACATCTTAAATAAATCACCTGCAAAAATAGCCGCCTCATCACCTCCTGTGCCGCCTCGAATTTCCATAATGGCATTTTTAGTGTCCTGCGGGTCAGCCGGCGTCAGCAATAATTTGATTTCTTCTTCGATCATGGGTAAACGCACCTGACACGTCTTTAACTCTTCCTGAGCAATCTCTTTCATTTCAGGATCGGTTTCGACAGACAACATATCTTCGGATTCTTCGATGCCGCGAAGCGTTTGTGCATACGCATCCCTTGCTTTTACTATATTCCCTAACTCTTTGTATTCTTTGGCAAGGCGCACAAAACGCTTTTGATCGGCAATCACTTCAGGATCGCTAATGAGCGTTGAAACCTCTTTGAAACGGTCAACAAGCCCATCCAATTTTTCTAAAAGTACGTTTTTTCCTGTCATTCCCGCTTTATAGTTTTCAGACATAATTACATGATTTTTGCATAATTTACAGATAATATAATGATGTGTCGTCGTTTTTTTCCGGATTGCTTCGTTTCTCACAATGACAATACCCGCTGCCCGTCTTTGCGAGCTTGCGTAACAATCCATACATACAGACTATCAATGTGTCGCGAAACTTGTCATCGGTAGCCTGCGAAACAATTCGGAAATTATATAAAGCCATGTTTTCTATACCAAATTAACAATACCTAATAAATAAATGTTCCGTATTCCGAACGAATAATCAGTTCTTTTACATCATTCTTTTCCACTCTTCCAACGATTCGGGCGTCAATTTGAAATGATTTTGAAACGGCGATCGCCTCCTCTGCATACTCAGGTGGGAGATAGATTTCCATCCGGTGTCCCATATTAAATACTTTATACATCTCTGTCCAGTCAGTACCGCTCTGTTCCCGAATCATACGGTACAAAGGAGGAGCAGGGAAAAGATTGTCTTTTACGATACGCATTTTATCTACAAAATGAAGGATTTTAGTCTGTGCCCCGCCTGAACAGTGAATCATCCCGTGAATCTGCGGACGCAAAACATTCAGTATCTCCTTGATGACCGGCGCATACGTACGTGTAGGCGAAAGTACAAGCCGGCCTGCATTGACCGGTACATTCTTTACGGGGTCGGTCAGTTGCAGCGTGCCCGAATAAACCAGTTCGCCGGGCAATGCAGCGTCAAAGCTTTCCGGATATTTTTCTGCAAGACAGTGGGCAAACAGATCATGGCGAGCCGACGTCAATCCGTTGCTTCCCATGCCGCTATTGTATTCTTTTTCGTAAGTCGCCTTGCCGAACGATGCTAAACCGATGATCACATCTCCCGGACAGATACGCGCATTATCAATTACATCACTGCGTTTCATCCGGCATGTGACCGTGCTGTCTACGATGACAGTACGTACCAAATCACCTACATCGGCGGTTTCGCCGCCAGTGGCATACACTCCGATGCCTAAATCCTGCAATTCGGCAATCAACTCGTCTGTCCCATTGATAATTGCCGTAACGACCTCGCCGGGTATCAATAATTTATTCCGGCCGATCGTGCTTGACACTAATATATGATCTGTAGCGCCCACACACAGCAAATCGTCGATATTCATAATCAGTGCATCTTGTGCAATCCCTTTCCAAACACTCAGGTCACCCGTTTCGCGCCAATAGATATAGGCCAGCGAAGATTTTGTCCCGGCTCCGTCGGCGTGCATGATATTACAATAATCAGGATCATCACCCAATATATCGGGAATGATTTTACAAAATGCTTGTGGGAAAATACCTTTGTCAATATGTTGAATAGCCTTGTGCACATCTTCTTTCGATGCGCTGACGCCTCGCAAAGTATATCGTAGATCGCTCATAAATATAATAATTGAATAACTGAGAACCGATAACTATAAAGTTATCGAAGTTTAAGCACCTCGCCTTCTAAAGGTACATCAATTGATTTCTTTTTATTTAATATGTATAAATTGTTTACCTGTATCCCATAATATTGTGAGATACTGTACATTGATTCTCCGACACGCACGATATGATAAAAATTCGGCGGGTCGGCTTTCTTTTTCTTTCTTTCAAGATAGACTATATCGCCTTGCCTGAGAGGGAAACTGACAGGTATTTCATTATATTTAGCCAGGTCGTTGACTTTAAAACCAAGATCCCGTGCTATCGCATCAAGCGAATCGTCGTAAAGGGCTATTACATAGATCAATCCGTGTGTTTTGTAAATGTTGCGTGAGTGAAGAACCTGTCTGTCGTTCATAACGGGTGTGGTTTGATCAACTTGTCTGTAATCCTGACTGCTTTCCGAAGTATAAGTATACAACTGATACAATTCAATGATTCTGATCAGTTTATTGGCATACCCTTTGTCGGTTGCATATCCGCATTCTTGCAATCCTTTGGCCCATCCCCTGTAGTCCGATTTCCGCAACAGAAACAGTCTTTCGTAACGGGAGCGTTCAGTCAGGAATCTGGAATGATCTTCGTACGAATCGGCAACACTGCTGTATCTGCGAAAGCATTCATTCGGTAGTTCCGCATCTTTATAAGCGCGGGCGCCTTGCCATTCCGTATGACATTTAATACCGAAATGATTATTCGCTTCTTTTGCTAAATAGGATGTCCCTGCGCCGGATTCTAATATCGCCTGCGCCAACTTAATACTGGCCGGAATATGATACTTTTGTTCTTGCTGGATAGCAATATTCTTATATGTATTGATATATCTTTCAAAGGATGCGTTTTTTTGAGCATCTATAAAAAAAATATTAACAATGACAAGAACTAACGTTAAAATGGTTCGCATACCGGATTGCATAATCTGAATTTTGAATGAAGGCGCAAAGATATGAATTAGTTATCAGTTATCAGTCATCAATTATCAGTTTTTTTTTATAACGCTTAAAAATTGAGTAATCTCATTGATAAAGTTGAGACGCAAAAGTATAAAAATTTCAGAGATTCGAAGACGGATAATCATCATTTCAGGGATTTACAGGGTACTTCTCAAAACCCCTTACATCATCTTGAACTCGTTTCAGGATCTTTTTTGCATTCAGGAGACTGCGGGAGATCCTGTACAAGTTCAGGGCGTTATGACGGAAGTGTAATAAACAGGGTTTTTTAGAGGCGCTCAATATTAATCGGATTTGATTTTATCTTCTTTTTTGAGTTGATTGATGAAGGCGCTCCACTCGGATGCGATTTGTTGCATGGGATTATTTTGTTCACCCGTTGCTATCAATGTGCCATCTGAAGGCACATATTCTTCGGGATAGCCATTTAATATATAATACCTGTTCCCTATTATATCGCAGTAAAAAACTAAACTGTTATATGTTTGTGATCCTAAACTGCTTACACATATTGCTGAAAACAGATAGTTGTCGTCAATGTAAAAGCCGATTGTCCGGGTATTCAGGTTTAAAACATCCGACTTGTGCGATGCGTTGTTGCGAAAACGAATTTCTTTCGTGGATTCATTGAACCATAAGATGTCGTTTCCGGTAAATACTATTTCGCCTGTAGCATCCGCTGTTGCGCTTCCGGGTGTCATCCCATCGTTTATTGTCTTAACGGTTATGCTTGATAAGGTGTGTTCCGGAAATACATCCGAATCCGGGCGGCATCCGCTTGATAAAAGGTAGATAAGCGTCATAATCAACATAATAAACATGAATGTTTGTCTCGAACTGTTATTATGCTGCTTCACCCGAAAAACGTTTTCCGTCACGCTTTCGCTTTCTATTTGCCTGATAATCGAATGGCTTACTTTTGCCAAAAACATCTGAATGTGATTATTCGGAGCGGACACCCTGTTATCTTTTCTCATATTGTTATTTTTTTTGTTGCTGTTTAACTATATAACGTACGGGTATCGACATACCCTACCTTAAAATCATCTTTCTCGTTCAAAAATCCGACTTTCAACCGGCTTTTTCTCTCCTCTGTCGAGACGCATGCTTACTTTCAAAAGCAGCATCTGATTGTACGATTCAAGATTCGTCGTCGTTTTCTCTTTGTAATGCGGGACGTTCATCTCTTTCACGCTGTTATACCTCACGCCTGACGAAAGGGGGGGTATATACGACAGCATCACGGAAATACGGTTTTGCCACAGTTCTTTCCGGGCTGTAATGCTCCAATAATCCTTGTCCGACATCTGATAGCCTTGCCATGCGATATTTTTTCGCATATTCCGGTCATAGCCGAACCGGATGCCGACAGCCGACCCCGGATGATAATAATCCACCTCGGAATGAAATACCCATCCGCTGATAGCGCTGCCAATGCCTTGATGCAGTGCCTCATTGCGATAGAGCATAACCGAATTTTTTAACGTAAAATTGGTTCCGATCGTGTGATAAAAGGAAGCATGGAGGCTGTACTCGCGAAAATTCATGTTGTCGAATGTGCGGTACAGTTTATTATTTTTCATATCGTACACTTCGCCGATTCCATCACTGACGAACGTGAACAGAGGCATGATTCTTACCTTGTTCCAAAGCGTCAGTTCGGCGAAAGCGTTATGTCTGACGGGGGCTTTCAATGCCGGGTTTCCGATATGCGTCAAGTAATTGTCAATCACGATATTCATCGGGCTGAGTTGGTGAAGCAACGGATAGGATTGACCGGTTGTATAACTGACCGCCATCGTTGCCGAACGGTTGATTCGATGGTTGATCCGTATGTAGGGCAGCAGGCGCATGGTTTGTTTTTCGTTATCTACGTCTCGTTGGCGGATATGTTCGACAGCAATGCCGGATTTCAACCCTGTTTTTTCCGAAAGATGCCATGTGAGGTACGTAAAAAACTTGTTCCTGTGTTCGTTGTAATCCAGAAAACCTATCCCATGACTGCTCGTGGAAGCATATTGACGCCATATATTGGCATATCCTGCCTCGACCGACATCTTTTCCGACAGCAGGTATTTGGCGTCTAAATTAAGGGTAGTCTGATTTTTATATTCATTCCAAAGGTCTTCATAGCGATAGTTGGATAGATCAACCTGCTGAAATATGTTTTCCATATCGTTGTAATAATAGTTGAACGAAAAGTCGCCGTTCAGGTGGAGGCGGTTGGCGACCTGTCCGCGGTAGAATACCATACCCGTAAAGGTTTTGGCTTGAATCCGGTTTTCGGTTGTGTTCGTCAAGGTGCGGTTGGTATGGCTGGATAACATGGCGTATTCCTGCAAAGCAGATGTATTCCCCGCTGTCAAATCCGCCTGTATGCCCAACTGTTGAAGCGGCGTTATCTGATACGTTACGCCTCCGCTCAGGATGTGATTTTCCTGCCGGTATAGATTGTTCGGACGATTGCCGGGAATGGAAACAAGTTCGGTCAAGCCGTAGGTTAATGATTGTGAGGAATGAATATCACGGTTTTCGCTGTCATATTCATATATCCCGAAAAAATTGAGATTGCGGGTTGTGAAAATTAAACCTAAGGAAGGATGATTTTGCGTCAAACGGTTGCCTTCGGCTGTCTGTGAAAGATTCAGCGAAGACGCATTCGACACGAAAAAATCGTATCCCGCATAATTCCCGTCTAATTTGAACTGAATGATACCTGCGTAATCGTCAGACACATACCTCCCCGACAACGCATAGACAACGTCAATGGATTGAATCCTGTGGGGCGACAGGTATTTCAAATATTCGGTTGAATGTTGCACGCCGTCAACCAGCAATAGTATATTGGTTTGATAATTCAGTTGGAGCGTATTGGATGTTTGGTCGAACCGGGCGCCGGGTATTTTGTCTAACAGTTCCAGTGCGTTCATAGCGCCGACGCGCATTTGCGGCGTTACGGCGAATGTCGAATGGTTTATCCCTTGCCGCATATTTTCTGCCGTTACGATGGCTTCGTTTAACTGAATGGCTACCTCTTCCAGCACAAAGTCGCCCAGTTCGCCGTTCAGGTTATGGATATCCGTCACCATGGTTTCATACCCGATATAACTGATTTTTATCTTCGACGGAATGTGCGACGTTTGAATCGTGAACTGTCCCTTATCGGTTGTAATGCCTGAGGTGAGGTGTTTGTCGTCCGGGTTGAGCAGGCTGACGGTAGCAAATTCCAACGGATCGCCGGTGGTCTGCGATGCGACGGTTCCCCTGAAAACGAACTTATTGTCAACGGTATGTTGTATGGCGATGTATGTATTGTTCGGTTGTTTGTCATTGTCGGGAACAATCACATACACCGTTCCGATTTTTTCGATGCGAAAAGGCGTCTCGTTCAGCAGCCACGACAACGCTTTTTCCTTATCTTCAAACATCCTTGAAACCGATACGCTGTAGGCAGACAGAGCCTTGTCGTCGAAAGCGATTTCCAGGTCGAGTGTTCTCAAAACCCTGTTCAACGACTCATTATTGACTTCCATTCTGACGGTCTGCGACAAAACGGACGAAACCGTCCACAGCAGAACGGAAAGAACAATGCCGGTTTTTTTCATCTATCGTTTCATCTATACATACACATTGACTGTGTTTTATTCCTAAACGCACAAGTCTCCGTTTACCCTACCTTGTTATCGGCGGGAATCAGGGAATAATGTTTTGAGTAATGTACTTTTACCGGTCTGCCTTGCACCCCATAAAAACTGGGAATCTTCTGCCGTTTCTTCTAATTTTAAATATCGGATATACATTATTCGTATCTCATTTTATCTTGATAAAATGCACTTGAATTGCAAAAATACGGCTTTTTTTCAATTTGCGATGTATTGCAGTAAAAAAATAAGGTATTGTTGCAGGCTGCCAATGACAAGTCTTTGTAACGTATTGATTTTCTGTTTCTTTGATCTTCCGCTTCGTTCCTTCGGCAATGACGGTGGCGTGTGCCGTCATTGCGAAGAACGAATCAAACCAGTGAAATGCAGCATATTATACAACACCACTCAATTATCGCTAATAAGCCTTGTCATCTCTCCATCTGTTTGAAAATTTATTTTAATAAACCACTGCCAATGACGTGATCAGACAACATCAAGACAATCAGTCGATTTTCCAATTGTCGTTTTTTTGTTTTGAACATTCCACTCGGAATGTATCTTTTGGTAGAACATGTCGGTTTCCCGGTTTCTGCATGCCGTAGGTATGCAACCCTGTACA
>Ga0099364_10007837_pt1 | contig 15165 bp, 14 predicted proteins | sample TergutTh196P3_FD_73070 | JGI IMG/M metagenome (GOLD analysis project Ga0099364, IMG submission 73070) | Microcerotermes parvus P3 segment gut microbial communities from Pointe-Noire, Republic of the Congo - Th196 P3 | ecosystem: Host-associated > Arthropoda: Insects > Digestive system > Gut ... | reverse complement strand
AAACCACGCAAAGGTAAGTGACTTAATTTTAAAAGCCGGGAAGCATGTGTATACCGAGAAAGCCGCCGGTTGTAATGTCCAGGAAGTCAAGGCAAATATTGAACTAGCCGAATCAAAGGGCCTGCGTTTCGGCTGTGCTCCGGATACATATATGGGCGCCGCTTATCAAAGTGCCAGGAAACTAATAGACGATGGCTGGATCGGCGAGCCCTTGATTGCCAGAGCATGGTGCATACGCAGCATGAAGTCCCAGCAAAGACCCAATCCCCTGGACCAGAATGCCAGCTATGTGTTAAAAGGCACCACGGTAACATACGATATGAGCGGTTATTATAACAACGCCCTCGTGTCTCTCTTGGGGCCAGTTGTTCGTTGTGCTGGTTTTGCACGTCCCTTTGAGAAGCAAATCTGGGAAAATACCAGGCATCCGGACTTCGGGAAACTAAAAACCACAGGTTCCGGCGCTACCCTGCTTATGGGGGTACTGGAATTTGAAAACGGCTGCTATGGAAACCTGGCCATTACCACCGAAAGCTTTGGAAGGGAAATCCCCAGGGTGGAAATAATCGGTACTAAAGGCATCCTCAAATTACCAGATCCCAATGCTTTTGGCGGCTGGGGTAATGAAGTCTACCTTATCCGGGCCGGTAATGAAGAGCCTTTACGTGTTCCCTTTAGTCATGGTTTTGCCGATATAGACCCAGCCCTTCCCACAAAAAGCGGCAAACGGGAACCTTGTCACAATAGCTGGCGTGGAATAGCAGTAGTCGATATGGCTTATGCAATACGCCGAAATCGGCCCCATCGTTCCAGCGCTGAATTGGCTCTGCATAATGTGGAAATCATCTCCGCCATTGAAGAAAATTCTCAAAAAAGCCCCGGGGTCTATACTATGTCAAGCAAGCCTGAAAGACCCGCTCCCCTGGCACCGGGTTTTATCGGACCTCCTGAAGTAATGGAAGGTTCAATAGATAATGTATAATTTTCATACTAAGAGTCTTAATAATTTATTCCAGTTTTAGGGCTATTTCCAGGAGTTTTTCCCGGGTATTTAATTCCGGATCATCTAAAACCGCTTCCAATAGCTCATTCAAAATAAAACCCATACGCTTACCCGGTTCAATACCTTGGTTAATCAGATCCTTTCCTGAAATTGCTAGATCCTTTAGAGACAGGGCTTTTTTCTCTGCAAGAATTGTATTAACCCGATCTATTAAAGGTAAGAGTGAAGCAGGGGAGGGCTCTATTTTTGCCATACCATAGGCGTCAGCCCAGCGTAGTTCGTAAAGATGGGTAAGATTTTCTTCACCCACCCGGATGATAAAACGACGTACCGCCGCGTCTTTCCAATTTTCTTCGTAATGAAACATATGCTCTTCTATCAAGCGGCATACCTTTTCCATTAGCGCTTTGGGATATCGTAATCGATTAAAAATTTCCCGGGCCAAACGGGAAGATTCTCTTTCATGCTGGTAAAAAGTCCAAACACCTGACTCGTCAAGGCTGCGGGCTAAAGGCTTACCAATATCGTGAAGCAGAGCGGCTAAACGGACTTCGGTAGCTGCTTCCTTTTCAGCAGCATAATCCAGGGCCAGAAGGGAATGATCCAATACATCGAATTGGTGAAAACCCTTCTGTTCAATACCCCGGCAATGGGCTAATTCCGGTAAAAAAAGTTCCATAAGTCCGGTTTTTTCCATGAGGAGTAATGCAATTGATGGCTGCTTGCTTGCAATTATCTTATCAAATTCATCTCTTACCCTCTCAGCGGCTACCTGGGAGCAGAGAAATCGGGCTTTTGGAATTGCTTCTAGGACTTTTTCATCCAGATTGAAACCAAGCTGGCTGGCAAAACGTATTGCCCTAAGCGGCCTTAGCCCATCTTCAGCAAAGCGCTCCTCAGCTTTCCCTACAGAACGGATCAACCGGGCCTTGATATCTTTCTTTCCCATAAAAGGGTCAATCAAGGGACCTTCCGGGAGCTTATAAGCCAGGGCATTCATCGTAAAATCCCGGCGGGAAAGGTCCTCTTCAATGGACACCCCAAATTCCACCTTGTCGGGTCGTCGGCCATCGCTATAAATTGATTCACTGCGAAAAGTCGTTATCTCCATTACATGATCATTGTAATGCAGAGAAACAGTCCCGTGTTTAATCCCTGTGGGGATAACAAAACCCTGTCCTTTAAACATGGAAATTACTTCTTCCGGCAAAGCGTCAGTGGCAAGGTCCCAATCCTGGGCCTTAAACATGCGGATACTGTCCCGTATCGAACCTCCCACCAGGTATAGTTGCTTGTTATTTTTCGAGAAAATATTAGCCGTTTCTTTTAATACAGGATGGATCTTAAAAGACCGTCGGAATAAACGAATAAAAAAACGCTGGTAAAACCAATGGAAAAAACTAACGCGCATAAACTTTAGCAGTAGGTATAGTAAAAACTAAAGAATAAGTCAATAATAAATTATGATTCGATTTAGCGATAAACAATGGGATGTTCTAATAAATAATTACCGGAAATGGTGGAAAGGGGAACTAGGCCGCCCCATACTACCTTTAATTATTTCCGGAGCTGACCCTGGCCGGCCTATGCCGAAAGCTCCAAGCCACCATTTTTCCAACTGTGCTGATTTTAGTTTATCAGTTGAAGAAATAATTGACAGGATGGACTTTGATCTTTCCTCTTTAGAATTTTACGGTGATAGCTTTCCATTGGTAAGAATGGCACATTTTGGCCCTGGGGTAATGGCCGCTTTTCTTGGAGCGAGACTAGAACCGGCGGAGGATACAGTCTGGTTCTATCCCCCAAAAAAAGTACCTATCGAGGATCTCCACTTTAGTTATGATGAAAGCAATATCTATTTTAATCGTATTAAAGATATTTACCGGGCGGGAATGAAAAAATGGGGCGGCAATGTCTGTATGGCCATGATCGACATAGGCGGCGGCATGGACGTTCTGGCCTCCATGCTAGGTACTGAAGAATTGCTTATTGAAGTTTTGGATAATCCAAAGGAAGTAAAAAGACTATGCCTTGAAATAACTGAAATTTGGCTTAAATATTATTGGGAGCTTAATGATATAATCAAAGGACAGCGGGTATTTTCTGATTGGTCTTCCCGTCCCAACGAAAAACCTTCTTACATCCTGCAGTGTGATTTTTGTTATATGATTAGTACTAAAATGTTTAATGAATTTGTTTACGATGATTTATCGAAAACTTCATCTGCCCTGGATAAAGCATTTTATCATCTTGATGGTAAAGGAGCACTCCCACATTTAGATACCCTTCTTAGCATTGATACTATTAAAGGAATTCAATGGGTACCTGGCTCTGGTGAAGGCGAATCAAAAAATTGGGACGATATTATTGAAAAAATCAGCAAAGCAGGTAAAAAGGTATGGCCTGCTTACAAAATCGATCCGAACCTGGATAAAATTATTAAAGTGGTGAAAAAACCTGATGATCTTTATATAGCGCCCAGGTATTATTCTATGAATGAAAAAAAGGAAGGTCTTAAATTACTGGAAAAATATGGAGCTATGCCAAGTTAGGCATTGCATTTATTGGCGGAGAGGGACCTGAACCGGTTTTTTTCCATGATCTTTTACAAGGGGCAGACCTAATCGCCGCTGCAGATTCCGGTCTTCATGCTGCGGAAAAAGCTGGTTTGAGGCCTGACTGGATAGTAGGTGACATGGATTCCTTGGATGATCTTGAACGTCTGGATAAATACCCTATTGAAAGAATATTGCGTTATCCAAAATACAAGGATTTAACAGACACAGAACTGGTCCTGGATCTTTTATGGGAACAGGGTTGTGATTATGTTTGTATAATAGGCGGTGGAGGTGGTAGGCTGGATCATCTTCTGGCAATTTATTCCCTCTTTGATCGATTATTATACCCTCACCGTTGGCTTACCGCAGCAGAAGATGCTTACTGCCTGGATGCTTCAGATAGGTTATTTGAAGATACATTATCCGGTGAAATTATATTAAAGCTCCCTGTGGATTCATTGGTTTCAGTTTTTCCGCTGGGCCCGGGCCCTTGGGGTATTGAGAGCAAGGGATTAAAATGGTCATTAAATGATCTAAGTTGGAACCGGGGTTGTTTTGGAATAAGTAATATCAATACAGAAGAACTGATACAGATCCGGGTAATTCAGGGTAGATTTATGATCATTACGCCATTGACATTATGCCATTGAACAAATAGGAGGATATATGCCGGCTATTATTATTGATGGGAAAGAGACGGCTAAAAAAATACAGGATAAATTAAAAGTAAGGATATCCAATCTTAAAGAAAAAAACATAGTTCCCTGTCTTGGGGTTGTTCTTGTAGGGGAGAATCCCGCTAGCCTCTCCTATGTTAGGGGCAAGAAAAAAGCTCTGGCCGAAACGGGTATGGAGAGCAGGATCATTGAAATGCCTGCTGAAAGCACTGAAAACCAAATTCTGGAAACTATTTTCTCTTTGAACGCTAATCCGCTTGTCCACGGTATACTGGTTCAGCTCCCTTTGCCTTCACATATAAACGAAGATAAAATAGTTTCTGCCATTGACCCTGCCAAGGATGTAGATGGCTTCCATCCAATTTCTGCGGGGAATCTCCTTTTAGGAAAACCTGGTTTTATTCCTGGTACGCCTTTAGGGATTATTTACCTTCTTAGGGAATGGAATATACCGGTAAAAAGCAAGCATATTGTTGTCCTGGGACGATCAAACATCGTAGGGAAACCTATGGCCATGCTTTTGATCCGCAAGGAACAGAATGCGACAGTTACAGTCTGCCATACCGGGACTATAGATCTGCCATATTTTATCCGGCAGGCAGATATCCTGATAGCCGCCGCAGGCAGACCCGGTTTGGTCAGTAAAGATATGGTAAAGGATGGAGCTGCAGTCATCGATGTGGGAGTTAACCGTATAGAAGATCCATCAAAGAAAAAGGGATATCGTCTCCAGGGTGATGTGGATTATGAAGGTTTACTGGATAAGGCAGGCTGGATTACTCCGGTACCGGGAGGAGTGGGGCCCATGACCATTGCCATGTTAATGCACAATCTGGCAGATGCCGCAGAGGGGATACATAGTCCAATATGATTATACCGGATATTCAAAATCAAAGAGATTCAAGAAATGTTCCTTTGGCTAAAGTAGGAGTAAAAGGACTTGAATACCCTATTCAAGTATTGGATAAGGTTAAAAAAATCCAGCATACCGCGGCTAAAGTGGATCTCTACGCTGATCTCCCCCGGCACTTTAAAGGTACCCACATGAGCCGTTTCATTGAAATTTTTCATCAATACCGGGATGATCTTTCCATGCCACGTTTTATGGATATGCTTTCTGATATATGTCTGGAGCTGGAAGCAGAATCTGCTTTTGGTTCTATTGATTTTCCTTATTTTATTGAAAAAAAGGCCCCAGTTTCCGCACTTCCAGGGATAATGAGTTATAGATGCCGGTATCAGGGATTGGTTAGCAGGGATAAACATTTTACTGTAGCTGTATCGGTACCTGTGACTACTTTATGCCCCTGTTCTAAGGCTATTTCTGATAGGGGCGCCCATAATCAACGGGGAATTGTTACTGTGGAATTGGAATTAGGCCCTTTTTTTTGGATCGAGGATATCATCGATATTGTGGAAAAAGCTGCTTCCAGCCCGGTATACTCCCTTTTAAAGAGGGAAGATGAAAAATTTATCACAGAAAAAGCTTATGATAACCCCAGGTTTGTTGAAGATTTAGTCCGGGATGTGTATATTAGTATTAAGGATCTTAATCAATTCCCGCGTTTTTCAGTGGAAGCGGAGAATTTTGAAAGTATCCATAATCACAGCGCCTTTGCCTTTGCCGAATACAATGGAGAGGCTTAAGGAAGGAGAAGTTTAATGTACGATGTTGAACCTAGAAAAGAGCTTACCCCTACCAATGTATTGGCAAAACAAGGGGTTTCCGCGGTCGCTCAAATAGCCGGAGGTGTGTTAATTTTACTTATGCATGTATTCAGTGCCCGCCTCCTGCCCTTGGGTATTATATTTGGACTTATCATAGGAGGGGTGGGGATTTCAGCGCTTTTTTCTAAGGATCCGGCAGATAAAAAACCCGGGACTATTCTGACAGCCGCAGGTATTTTAAAACTGACTTTTCATGTAGGGGTATTTCCTATAATAAAATCTTTAGCCGGGACTTTACTAACCGCATCATCTCTGGGGCTTTTAGCAATGGGAATTTTTAATGGTATCCGTTTTCTCAAAGGCTTAAAAAGCAGAAAATAACAGATCTAAAGAGTAACTTAATTGAAGTTTTTTTTTGAAGCCTATGGTTGTCAGATGAACATGGCAGAGTCTGCCGCTTTAAAGCTGGCCGCTAATGAGCAAGGGTGGGAAGAGACTGATAAATGTGAAGAGGCAAGTCTAGTTCTCTTAAATACCTGTTCGGTTCGAAAAACTGCTGAAGAGAGGGTAATGGGCCGCTTAGCCCACTACGCGGCTCTAAAGAAAAAAGGGAGAAGTTTTACTCTGCTTGTAGCAGGCTGCATGGCACAGCGTAAGGGTGAAAGCTTAAAAAAAGAGATTCCCGGGGTGGATTATGTCATTGGTACCTCTGGTCGATCTTTTTTCCCTCAAATACTTAAAGCTATAGAACAGGGCAAACTGGCCGAAGAAAATGAAGAAAAACCTAATTTTTCCTTTTCATTTTCCCATCTTGAACCAGGCAGCTTCCGTTCATTTATTCCGATAATGCATGGCTGTAATAATTATTGTTCTTTCTGCATAGTTCCCTATGTCCGGGGCCCGGAAGTATCACGGAATCCTATAGATATACTAAATGAAATTCGTTTAGTGGCTGAAAAAGGGGTCAGGGAAATTACCCTTTTGGGCCAGAACGTAAATTCCTATAAATGGGTGGATGGTCAAACCAACTCGGAGAGTCTTGATTTTCCAGGCCTTCTTGATCTGGCAGCCCGGGAAGTGGAAAAGACACAAATTCGCTGGATACGTTTTTTATCCAGTCATCCTAAAGATCTTTCAATGGAAGCCATCAGGGTGATGGCAGGGAACCAGGTTTTTTGCCGCCATTTACATCTCTGTGTACAGCATGGTTCGAATGCTATATTAAAAGCCATGAACCGTCGTTATACCCGGGAACAATACCTGGAATTGGTATACCAGTTGCGTTCAGCCATGCCGGGCATCACAATTTCCACCGATATACTAGTTGGTTTCCCCGGAGAAACTGATGATGACTTTAAACTCGTGCTAAGCTTGATGGAAGAAGTAAAATTCCTATATTCTTATATGTACCATTTTAACCCCAGAGAAGGAACAGCAGCGTATAATTTACCTGAACGGGTTCCGGATGAAATTAAAAAAGAACGTCTTTCCCAGGTTATTAAACTTCAAAAAAAACATACCCTGGAGCTTTTACAAAACCGCTCCGGGGCCCAAGCAACAGTACTAATTGAAGGAATTTCCAAAAAAAATGCCGATGAATTAGTAACCCGTACCGAAGGGGATGAAATGGCAGTGGTTCCAGGGAAAAGTTCATGGATAGGCCGCTTTGGTAACCTAACCCTTGGTTCTCTCCAGGGAAATACCTTCCGGGCTCGGGACTTAAAGCTTCTGGAGTAAGGAGAGTCATTCATGCTGCGTTTAATCGGTTTTATTATTGCTTTTGCTGTTTTTTTGGTCTTTATTATATTAAATTTGGGAAATACCTGTAATATTAGTTTTGGATTTTATGTTTTACAAAATGCTCCTGTTTCTTTAACGGCTCTGGTTTCCTTTTTTCTTGGGATGATTTGTACTATACCTGTTCTTATTACTTTGAGAAATAGAAAAAAGTTAAAGGAGCCTGGCTTTAAGGAACTAAGCCCTAAAGAAATTGAGCCTAAAGAAACAAGCTCAAAAAGGTTTTGGGGCAAAAAAGAAAAAAAGCAGAAGAAAAAAGAGTCTTCTGAAGGACAATCTTCTGAAGTACAAAAGGAAGAAATTCCTAAAGAAAACGGGCCCTATGGGATCGATTAGCTTAAGCCGGAATTTAATATTAACCATTTTTTTTCTTGGATTAATTAATTCACTGGGGGCACAAATTTATCTTTTGGTTCCTGAAATTGAACGATTGGAAAGGCTTACACAAGATCCCGCATATAGGCATGGAGCTCTAGTCCAACTAGCCCGGCTCCACCAGCTTTCAGGGGACAGGGAAAGAGCATTGCAGTCCTGGATTTCAGCTGCCTACGCAGATCCCAGAACAAGGGATGATTGGGCTCTATTGGAAGCTGCAAAACTCATGATTTCCATAGGTGAGTATGACAGAGCCGGAGCAGAACTTAGGACTATACTTTTGGGAAGTAATGATCAAAGAACCCAGGAAGCTGCATCACTCCTCTTTGCTCAACTTGAAGCTTTCAGGAACAGAAATACATCTGCTTTAAGTTATTTATTGGATTTTCCCATTTACTCAGAACTCCAGAGTAGGATTTTATATACCCTCTGGAGAATAACTGAAGATACTTCATGGAGAACCAGACTTTTAAATAGTTATCCTCAGAGTCCTGAAGCTGAAATTGCCAGAGATAGTATAATAGCAGCTTATACCCCTCAATGGCTTCTTTTTCCGCCCAGAGAAAACTTATCCAGTACACCGGTTCAAGTTCTACCGGCTCCACAGTCGGCGTTGACCACTCAAGAACGTTTAGGCCCCAATCTCCAGTCCCCAATTCTCCAGACCGGTCTTTTTAGCCGGGAGGATAATGCCAGAGCAATGGCAGAGAAGGTGGCAAATGCGGGATTCCAGCCTCAAATTATAATTAGGAATGTTGGTGTTAATGAATATTGGGCGGTTATCGTAGTTCCAGGATCTGATATAAATCAGAGCATCAGGGATTTAAGAAATGCCGGAATTGAATCATTTCCGATATCTGTTTTGGATTAATATTCTGCAGTCAGATTTAAAATAATAGTCCCTTCATGAAGTCTTTGTATTCCCCTGGCACCTAAGCGTATCCGTGAAAGGCCGATTATCCTCCTTGGGGAGGAATTCTCCGGTTCTGTCTCAATTGATTCAACTAAATAGATCTCCCTATTTACCTGGTTTTCAATGCTGCGTAGTTCAAGGAGTTCCTGATCATCCAGAAAGAAAAAGGCGTAATTTCCCTGCCGGATTGTTCCTCCTGTGGTTAATTCAAAGCTGCCATCCGGGAATAACCTTAATCTTCCCATAGTACCGTCATAAACAGCACTAATATGGGCATTAATTGAAGGAGAGATTTGAGAAACTTGGACTTGCGGAACTGCCTTACGATAAGAACCATCCCAGGGGGCGGCAACCCCTATTCTTATCCGGATATCTTCTTCTATTCTTATTCGTATACTGTCCAGGGATTCCAGTTCTATATTTATTGTGCGTCGCATATTACTAACAGATGTATTTTGGCATCTTATTTGCAAACCTAAACGGGATGCATTGGAATTCTCCCAGTTATAAATTTGTTGAGTTTCAGCATCATAAAAAATAATTTCTTTGTTAGAAGGATCGAAATATATAAACTGACGATTATCTATAGTTCCTTGAGGACTTATATAATACCATAAGCCGTTAATGAACTCTTCAAAATTATTAATATTACCCAGGAGATTCTGAACTCTATCTTGTTCTATCCTGGCTCCTGGAATACTGGTAATCTGGGTTTGTGTATATCTTCTCTCTTCTTCACTATAATTATAGCTGATTTCTACCTGATCCATTATATTGGATGATCCCCAATCGCGGCCATAAGCAATAACTGAATGACTCTGTCCTCTGACTAATCCCAGCTGGTAAGCCTGACTTCTTTCCACTTCCCTTATTATTATGGAACCATCGATTCGGATTTCTGCTATTTTATTAAAAGGCGGCCCTGTCTCTTCCGGATCAATTCCACGAAAAATTGTCAGGGTATTTTCTCCTAAACCATTCATTCCAAAAAGTAGTATGCAGATTCCACGATCCCCAATAAGATCCTGGGTATAAAGAGAGACGGTTCCGGGCCGGGTGGCGGCAGTTGAAGCGTTCCAGATACGTCTATACTCTCTGATTACAGGATCATATTCAATAAGGGTTAGATATATGGTATTTTCGCCTTCCAAAAGATTCCTATAGGCTATGATTTGGTCTTCATGAAGGTTTCCGTTAAAATCATGGTTTAATAAAGTGATCAGAATTTCACCATCTTCCAGCGGGATTTTTGGAATCATTTGTTCAGCCCAGATATGATGTTCTGTCAGACTGGCTTCTATAAGCTCATGCATCAGTTCCTGAGGTACGATGATGCGGCTTTGGGGAATCACTGTATTACTTGGAGGATCCCAGGCATTGGGAAAAAGAATTAAAAATCCTATACCCAAAATTGTAATAATAAATACTGATATAGTAAGAGTTTTTACGAACCTTCCTGTCATGGCATCTCAAGGGCTGCGCATAAATGCCGCAGCAGCTTCGCGTACTCTGTCTCCTATATTCGGTGCTACAACCATAGCCTGCCATCGGGATGATCTTTCAGCTCTGGACCAACGGAAAAGGGAAGCCGAACTTCCTCCCAGGGCATGAGCCAGGTTTCCGGCCGAACTGCTTACCACAAGGATATACGAAATCCGGCTTACCGCACCTTGTACGGAAAAAATAGTTTCCCGCTCAAGGATAGATGCTTCCTGCACTGCTGTGGCAAAATCCGCCCGGCTGCCCTGGATTTCTATATTCCCAATTACCCTTTTAGCTACATCTTTTTGAGAGCTTATGGTTTCCGTATGGATAAGCCGGGCTGTTTCTCCGGCAGACCATATCATCAGCTTATCCCCTTCAAGGAGTAGGCGATCTATAATATCATCATTGACCCATGCCGCTATTTCGTCTCTGACTTCCCTAAATCCTTCTGTTGCATCTATTATAATGTACATATCCAGAGGAATTCTCCGCTGGTTCTGGCTTTTAAGGAAAGGAGATATCAGTAAAAGCAAAAAAACCGATAACGCAATTGTTTTACTCATATTTATTACTCTCATAATTGGATTATATCATAGTTAAAATATTTCATCCATATTCACTCTAAGTTAATATCGACAAACTACGGGTAATGTAATAAGATCTAGGGTACGAATTTGCTTATTTAGTATCAAGTGGGGATTTTAATGAAGATTGATTTTACTTCTTGCGCTTTACTGGAAATAGATGTGCAAAATGATTTTTGCCCCCGCGGCGCTTTAGCGGTTGAAGAGGGAGATGAGGTTACAGAGCCTTTAAATAGACTGGCTGCTTTTTTCTCCCGTAAGGGAGGGCGAGTTATAGCAACACAGGATTGGCATTCTATAGGGCATATTTCTTTTGCTTCTTCTCATCCCAATAAAAAATATGGTGATATTATAGATACACCTCTTGTTAAAGAGCAGGTTTTATGGCCGGACCACTGTATGCAGGGGACAAAAGGTGCAGAATTTCATGAAAAATTGGATTTAACTCATATTCACCTTATTATACGCAAGGGATTCAAACCGGAACTGGATTCATATTCCGCTTTTTTTGAAAATGACCGTAAAACATCCACAGGTTTAGACGCATATCTTAAGGGCCTTAGTTTGAAATCAGTTTTTTTGGGAGGCATTGCAACGGATTACTGTGTTTTTTACAGTGCCATGGATGCAGTACAGCTGGGTTATAAAACTTTTGTGCTTCGGGACGCAGTCCGGGGTGTAGGTTTACCTACTGGTTCGATTGATAAGGCTTTCCATTCGATGAAAGAAGCCGGGGTCAGCATCATAGATTCTGTGGAAGTGGATAAAGCCTCAGGAGATGGAGGATGAAGAGCTCAGCTCTTTTTACGGACTTTTACTGTCTTACAATGGCCCAGGCTTATTGGAAAAATAACATGGATCGGCGTTCGATATTTGAAATGTTTTTCCGCCGTCAGCCATTTGGAGGAGGTTTCTCTATATTTGCAGGTCTGGGAACTTTATTGGAAAGGCTAACTAACTTTGCTTTCTCCGGTGAGGATCTGGATTATCTTCGCAGCCTGGGTCTTTTTGAAGAAGCTTTTCTGGTTTTTTTAAAAGACTTTCGTTTTACAGGTTCTCTTTGGGCTATGAACGAAGGAACTATAATTTTCCCAGATGAACCTTTAATCAGAATTGAAGGAAAGCTGCTGGAATGTCAAATCATAGAAAGTATGCTCCTCAATATTATTAACTTTCAAAGCCTTGTTGCCACAAAAACTGCCCGTGTATGGCTTGCTTCTGGTAAAGGTTCAGTTATGGAATTCGGTCTCCGCAGGGCCCAGGGACCTGATGGAGCCATGTCCGCTTCCAGGGCTGCTTATATTGGAGGAGCGGCAGGGACTTCCAATGTACTGGCAGGCAAGGAAATGGGTATTCCGGTGTTGGGAACTATGTCCCATGCCTGGATCATGGCTTTTCCCGGTGAGGAAGAGGCTTTCCAAGCTTATGCTGATCTCTATCCTGACAAGACTATTTTCCTTATTGATACATATAATACTCTAAAAAGCGGAATTTATAATGCAGTTAAGGTTGGGAAAAAATTAGTTGAAAAGGGTAAGAACTTTGGAGTGCGTCTTGATTCAGGGGATATGCATTACCTTTCAGTAGAAGTTAGAAAGATCTTAGATGATCATGGACTTACAAAAGCAACAATCTCGGTTTCCAATGAGCTTAATGAATTTATTATCCATACCCTAACCAATGCAGGTGCACCAATTAATCATTGGGGTGTAGGGACAGAGATGGTTACAGGTGGTAATTTTTCCGCTTTTACCGGGGTGTATAAAATGGCAGCCCGGGATAATGAGAAAGGCTGCTTTGAGGCAGTGATGAAGCTTTCTGATAATCCTGAAAAAACCACTAACCCCGGGGTCAAGCAGGTATGGCGTATAAAGGACAACCAGGGTTTATATGTAGCGGATATTCTTACTCTGGAGGACGATCAAAATCCTGACCTTATTGAAAAAGGGCAGACCTATATATTTTGGCATCCTTCTGCAGATTATCGTCATTTTTCCCATACCGTAATGGGAGATGCAGAACCTCTCTTAAGCAAAAAGCTGGAAAGGGGAATTCCAATAGGAAAGGGTCCTTCTCTGGAAGAAATAAGAGAGTTGGTACGTCAGGGACTGGAATCTCTGGATAATAGTTATAAGCGTTTTTTAAACCCCCATATATATAAAGTATCTATTTCAGAAGCACTTAGAACTTTAAAACTAAACCTGATAAACAGCCATTTACGGCGATAATTAATAGATATGAAAAGGATGTGATATGAGCAAGATAAGAATTGAAATTTTAAAATCTGATTGGGAAAACAGTGTTTTGACCTGTGATCCTGGGAGTAAAGGTGAAATTCTGATACCGGAATTTGGTACTCTTCCCAGTCCCCTGGTAGCAATGAAGTTAAATAACGAGATCCTTCCTCTGTCTGCACCTATGGAAGTTAATGGAGTAGTGGAGCCTATCACTTTAGAAACCATTGAAGGAGGTGCAATATACCGCCGTTCTCTGGCCTTTTTATTGGCCGTAGCTGCCCGGGAACTGTTTCCTGAAAGAAGGCTCTATATAGGACATTCTTTGGGACATAATTATTATTATACTTTTATTGAAGGAAAGAACCCTGAAGCAGTAGAGATAAAAGCCCTTTCAGATAAAATGCATGCCCTTGCAGAACAGGATGTTCCCATAAATAGCCGTCATATGGCTTATGCCGAAGCTTTGGAACTTTTTAGAAAAAATCAACAAAATGATACAGCTCTGCTTCTTGAAGGCCGTAATGAATCAAAAGTATTGGTTAATCAATGCGGTAATTTTGTAGACCTTTATATCGCCCCCCTTCTGCACCGGACAGGGAATCTTAAAGTCTTTGAGCTTATGGCTTATCAAGAAGGTTTCCTCTTGCGTTTTCCTCCTTCTGGTAACGTTAAGGCGATGGAACCTTTTGAAGACAGCCCTAAAATTTTTGCTGTATACAATGATCATAAAAAATGGGGCCGTATTGTAGGGGTACATTCTGTAGGGCACTTGAACCACCTTATTTCTCAAGGAACTATCAGAGATTATATACGCACTATCGAAGCTTTCCAGGAAAAAAAGCTGGCTGAAATCGCAGATAGAATTTATGAAAAAAAGGAAACAGTTAAGGCTGTATTAATCGCAGGGCCTTCTAGTTCAGGAAAAACTACTACAGCCAAGAGGCTTTCCATTGCCCTTAAGGTAATGGGTATTGAACCAATAGCTATTGGCCTGGATGATTATTATGTAGGCACAGAAAATACCCCGCTGGATGAGGAAGGGGAACCTGATTTTGAGTGTCTTGAAGCTCTGGATATACCCTTTTTAAATGAGCAGCTCCTTGCTCTGCTGGCAGGAGAAGAAGTAACCCTCCCGGTTTTTGATTTTAGATCTGGCCGCCGTAAAGAAAGCGGAGGGAAAAAAATTAAAATGGAACGCCGCAGCATGTTGATAATTGAAGGGATTCATGGCCTTAATGACGGCTTGACTCCACAATTAAGCCGGGAAACAAAGTTTAAAATTTATGTTTCCGCTTTAACTCAGCTCAATCTGGATGATCATAACCGAATCCCTACAAGCGATAATCGTTTTTTACGTCGCATGGTTAGGGATAACCAATTCAGGGGAGCCGGAGCGCTTAGAACATTTAATATGTGGCCAAAAGTACAGCAGGGAGCAGTTAAGCACATATTCTCCTTCCAGGACAGTGCGGATATAGCTTTTAATTCTGCTTTAGATTATGAACTAGCGGTGCTTAAGTTATACGCTGAGCCTCTGCTCCATCAAATTAAGCCATGGATGAAGGAATACTCTGAAGCGTCGCGGCTTTTAACATTTTTAGAAAATTTCGCACCAATTCCGCCTCAGTATGTTCCTGCCCAGAGTATTTTACGGGAGTTTATAGGAGATTCAGAATTCAAGTATTAGGTTTTCTCTTCCCTCCCTTACTTGACTCGATTTTAAAGGAGCCATAGACTTAAGTTACTATACATATAGGAGTGTATTTGGACGATAGTTTTACCATAGTACTGGAAACTCAGGATATTTTATCCGGAGTATGTGGCGCCAATGACGGGAATCTGAAGTTAATCGAGAGATCTATTGGAGG
>Ga0099364_10007836_pt1 | contig 15166 bp, 13 predicted proteins | sample TergutTh196P3_FD_73070 | JGI IMG/M metagenome (GOLD analysis project Ga0099364, IMG submission 73070) | Microcerotermes parvus P3 segment gut microbial communities from Pointe-Noire, Republic of the Congo - Th196 P3 | ecosystem: Host-associated > Arthropoda: Insects > Digestive system > Gut ... | reverse complement strand
GCAATAAAAAACTGACGCATTGCGCGTAAATTGCGTTCTGTAAACCCTTTGCCAAATTCTGCTGTTAGCTGTTTTGAAACGTATTGCAGCAGACTTTTCCCATATTCGGCGCGTTCGCCAACGGCTTGTTCGATTTGCCGTCCAATTTCCCAATATGCTTCAACCATGGCGAAGTTGATTGCCGAGTAAGCTTTTGCGCGCGCCTGCGCAAGAATGGTGCGTATGGTTTGATACGCTTCCGAATCGTTTAGAATAATATCCATTATTTCCTCTCATAAAATTTTTATTGCAATGATTATACCACAAGATATAAAAAATTTCAAGCATATGATATTAAATTTTTACTGTTTTGGGTGGAATAAAAACGTTTGACTTTCGGGGAAAAGTGTGGTATAATTTATTTATATTAAACGCGAATAACGAAATAAAAAATTATGAATCTAATAAAACGCATACAGTACAACGCGCCGGTAACGCTGACATTCGCGCTGATAAGCCTTGCCGCTTTGGGTATTTCCTTTATAACAAAGGGGGAGAGCGATATAATGCTTTTTTCCGTATACCGCAGTTCGTGGAGCGACCCGCTGGCGTACCTCCGCTTGTTCACTCATGTGCTCGGTCATGCGGGCGTAGACCATTATCTGAATAATTTTATGTTTATCCTGCTGCTCGGTCCGATTATAGAAGAAAAATACGGACCAAAGAATATGCTGGTACTGCTTGTCTTGACTGCGTTTATCACCGGTATTATAAATATACTGTTTTTCCCCGGAATACGGCTTCTTGGCGCGAGCGGCGTTGTGTTTATGTTTATTATATTGGGCTCGTTCGTAAACCTTAAACGCGGGCAGATACCCGTGACGTTTTTGCTTATAGCGGGCTTATACATCGGGCGCGAGGTGTATTACGGGTTTAGTATTCAGGACAACATATCCCGTTTGTCGCATATAGCCGGCGGCGTGTGCGGCGCGGGTATCGGGTATTATCTGAACCGTGATAAATTCAGGGGTTGAACACGCAATTTATACTAAATAATAAAAAAAGAATTTTATGATAAACATAAATATTTCAATAAAAACAAATGTAATGAGGGCGTGTTTTTGAGTGAATAAAATTGGTGAAGATAAATCGGATTTTTTAAGAGGCTGGTTGTATTTTAAATAAATTTATGTATTCCCCGCCGATGGCAGTTTGTCGGCAGGGAATGGATTATATTTCCTCGTTTAACGCTTCTATTTCTTGTACTGTGAGCTTTGTTAATTCTACTATATCTTCTATAGATATACCTTTTCTCAATGCTCTTTTTGCCATCTCGATTGCCTCTTCTTTTTTGCCCTCAGCTTTGCCCTCGCTTCTACCTCTAATAAAGACACGCTCATCATATAACGTTTTTATCATATCGCTTACCTCCACGCTTAATTTTGTATCTGCTTTGTACATTGTATTTAAATGCTTGAATAATTCCCCTGCCGCTGTCGTGATTTTTTCTATGTCCTCATCGCCCAGCTTACCCTCGTCGCCCAGTTTGTGCGTCAGCCGCACCACCCGCTCTGCTATGACCTTGACTTTGGCGATGGTTTCACGCTTGCTCTGCGGATTTTTGCGCCGCGACATCTTCTCCAGCTCCGCGCGCAGCATAAATATCTGTAGTGGCAGCAACGGGTACAGCTTTTCGTCAACTAGTTTTTTCTCGTTATACTCCCAATACCGCATCACCGGCACGGTATAATCTATGGACTCTTCCTGATTATCTTTGTTTGTAAACACGATTTTTATTCTGTAATAATCTTTCGGGATTTTTGCGTTCGGCTCGACATGGATTACCATCGACTTCGGCATATACAGCACAACTTCGCCGTCATCATCGCCCCGATGCTCTAACCGCTCATTTTCTGCCGCCTTTTTAAAGTCATAGATGAAAACACGTATGCCTATCAGTTTGTCGCGCTTTGTCTGAAACTCCATGTGAAAATGGAATGGTTTATCTGTGGTTTTATCGGCTATCCTAAAAAATATATCGCCGCGTAATATCTTGAAATCAGCGTCGTCAAACTCTGAATTTGTCTGTACAATTTCCACATCGTCAGCATTAAAATTTTCGCTGAACAGGCTGTTGAGCATCGTTACCAGCATTTCTTTTGACACGCTGAATAAATACTTCATGATTTCGTCTACAGGCGTTTTCTTACGTTTTGCGGCTATACTATCGCCTCCCCGCATATATTCAATAACTACATTATATCACAACCGGCAAAAAAAAGCAACAACTTTTCTGTTGACAATCCAATTATCTGAACCGTGATAAATTCAGGGGCTGAATCAAAATTTTTGCCGATTGTGTTAATCAAACACAATCATGCATTTCAGCAAACCGTCCTCGCAGCCGACCACAGAGCCGAATATTTCCGGCACTTCATGCAGCGTTACGGTATGCGTTAAAAAAGAACGCAGCTCAATGCGTTTTTGTAAAGCAAGCCGCATAATTTCGCCTGCCTGACGCATTGTGGAGTACCAAGTTCCGCCGATACTTAATCTGCGCCGGATTAATTCGCTTGAATTTACCTTAATATCCGCGTGTTCCCCGATAGAAATCAAATTGCCCCCGATGCGCAGTGAGTTAAGGCAATTTGCATACGCTTTGCCGTCGCCGGAACATTCGAGTACCGTGTGAACACCTGAGCCGTTTGTTATTTTTTTCGCCGCTTCAGGCAGTTCATCAGGCGAAAAGACAGCTTTCGCGCCGTTTCGCAGCGCCGCTTCCCTCCTGTATTTTATAGGGTCAACAGCTATGACATACGCGCCCATAGCCGCGGAAAGCGCAGTCGCGGCCTGTCCGATCGGACCGCAGCCGTTGATAAGTACATCCATACCCGACTTAATTCCGCCGGTCTCCACCCCTCCGTACGGCGTACCCCAATTATCCATAATCAGCGCACCTTCAACAAAATCAAAATCAGGGAGCAGGCGCATACAGTTACGCGCGGGCGCGGTAAGGTATTCGCCGAAACCGTTGTTTACGTCAAGCGAGCCGTTCCATGAAGGGCAAAGTACAAATTCTCCCGCCCTGCACGCGGAGCACAGCCCGCAGCCTCCGACATTGTTGATCATCACGCGGTCACCGGGCGAAAAGCCTGTCACATTTTCGCCGAGTTTGTCGATTTCACCCGATACTTCATGCCCCGCGACAGAATCTGTCTTATCTTTAACAGACCACAGCCATTTGTCCGAGCCGCATATTCCGCTGGCACGTACTTTGACGCGTACATAACCCGGACCGGGTTCCGGCATGGGCGCTTCAACAATGCGCAAATCACCGGGACCAAACGCTTTTAATACTTTCATAAAAATTTTACACCCCTTATAAAAACTTTTTACCGCAATGATTATACCACAAGATATAAAAATTTTCAAGCATATAATATTAAATTTTTACTGTTTTGGGCGGAATGGCGGAATAAAAACGGTTGACTTTCGGGGAAAAATGTGGTATAATTTATTGATATTAAACGCGAATCACGAAATTAAAAATTTGTGAAATAACGGAGAAAATTTATGTCTGTAAACGAAGTTGTGCTGCCGCACGGCAAAATCTTTTTGCCTGCTTTTTTCCCTGATGGGACAAACGGTGTTGTGCGGTGCATGGATTCGGCGGATTTAAAAAACTGCCGTATACAGGGTATTGTAATGAATGTCTACCATTTAATGAACAGACCTGGGCAGTCGGTGATTAAAAACTTAGGCGGATTAAATAAATTTATTAATTGGGACCGCCCGATAATAACGGATTCCGGCGGGTTTCAGGTCTTTTCACTTATAAGGGAAAACTCTAAATTCGGCGAAGTTCAACCGGATAAAATAATTTTCAGAACGGAAAACGGCAAAAAAATCATATTAACGCCTGAAAAATGCATTAAATCGCAGTTTGCTTATGAGCCTGATATAATGATGTGTCTTGATTACTGCACTCACCCTGAAGATTCGCTTGAGCTTAATAAAAAAGCGGCGGATATAACGGTGAAATGGGCACGGCGCTGTAAAGAGGAATATATAAAAACACTTGAAAGCCGCAAAGAAAACAACGGACCGCCCGGAAGCCGGCCGCTGCTTTTCGGTATTATACAGGGGGGGGGCAGCTTGCCGCTGCGCAGGGAATGTGCCGAAGCATTGGTTGATGTGGGTTTTGACGGGTTCGGGTTCGGGGGCTGGCCGCTTAACTCTTCCGGGGAACTTTTAGAGGAAGTTTTGGGGTATACCGCAAGTCTTATGCCCGATAATTTGATTAAATACGCGATGGGACTGGGAAAACCCGAAGAAATCGCCGCTTGCGTTAAAATGGGCTATAATTTGTTTGACTGCGTTATACCGACGCGGGAAGCCCGCCATAACAGATTATATGTTTTTTCTGAAGAATATGAATCGGCGAACGATATAGATATCACCCCGGAGGGCAGGTTTTATCAGCATTATTATCCGCTTGATGATAAATACCGGAGGGATTCGCGCCCTGTTTCGGCAGTCTGCGACTGTTACTGCTGCCAAAATTATTCGCGCGCGTATTTGCGGCATTTGAATATTATAGGAGACTCCCTTGGGAACCGGCTCGCGACTATACATAATCTGCGTTTTTACACCATGCTGACGGAGGCGCTGAGATGACGGCGGGGGATGTATATGAAAAAATTATCGTATCAAAAAAATATTCTTCGCTTTACAAACCCTTGATTATGCGCGTTTGTGAGGAAGAATGTTTTAAGTACAAAAAAGATAAAGATAAAATTAAAGCCGTTAAAAATAAGCTGCATATGATTTACGGCGCGTTTGTTACAGAAGAATGTCATAAAAAAGCTGAAAAGATTATCAAATCAGCGGATTTTGATATTTTAAAACATTCCGTTGAAATTATGAAGTTTCACACATCATCAAACGAGCGGGTAAGTTCGATTAATGAATTTTACCGGTTTATTTTTGGTGTTATCGGTGAAACCGATTCAATTATCGATATAGGCTGCGGGTTTAATCCGTTTTCGATCCCGTATATGCCGGTAAAAATAACCCGGTATTACGCGCTCGATATCGACTGCAGAACAACAGAATTGCTGAATTTTTATTTTAGGATATTAAATTTACCCCGTTTTGCAAGCGGCGCGGATATTGTTTCCGGAGATCAGCCGCTAAAAGCCGGCACAGACGCCGCGTTTATATTTAAAATGCTCCCGGTGCTGGAAGCGCAGGCGGAGGGCAGAGGATTTGGGCTGATTGCCGAGCTTGACGTAAAATATGCCGTTGTGACATATCCGGTGATGTCGCTGTGCGGGAAAAAAAAGGGGATGGAAAAAAATTATGCGGAAATTTTTGAAGCGGGACTTTACGGCGGTTTAAAGATAATCGAAAAAAAAGTAATAGGCGGCGAATTGATTTATGTGATAAAAAAATAAATCAAAATCTTACGGTTTCCAGCGCGACTTCACAGTTTTTTTTGTGGAACGCGATACCGTATTTGTATACCTGCCCGTAACCTTCACGTTTTAATCCGTGCGTATACATTTTTTCTTCTATTTGGTTCAACGCGTTCTGCGCTTCTTGTTTCAGGCCGCCGGGAGGTATCTTTTTAGCGTGTTTAAATTCAATTATTACAGCGGCGTTGTTTTTGTTTTTGGGTTTAATCACGCAGTCCGACCTGCCTTTTCCCGCTTCCGGATTTGAATGAACGGTATATGTGCCGTTTACCGCATACAAAATTCCGTAAATGAACATATGATAACTGTTTTCCATTTTAAAATCGTGGCTGCTCGGATTATTCAAAAGCTCGTCGTTAAGGGCTGCGCTGACAGCTTCCGCGTCGCCTTCAAGCAGATATCCGGCAAACTTTAATATTGGCTCGTATACAGCGGGCTGCTGTTCGCTGAACCAATTCTTAGCGTAACGCTCAAACATATTTTTTATCTCCGCGTTAACCAGCTCAGCTTTGAATTTTTCTGTTTCTTTATTTACCCCGTTACACGGTTTTATATATCCGGCATTTAGAAGCATTGTCCAGAACGTGTCGGAATCGGTATATTTTAACGGGTAACTTATTCCGTCTTCCAAAAACATCATAACAGGCGAACCGGTAAGCAGGCCCGCCAGTTCGTCTTTTAGTTTGTCTTCGCCTTTATAAAACGCGTCCTGCATTGTCTGCAGCGAACCGGTATTCACCCAATACTCTCCGAATTTTAAGTTTTCCAAATATCCGGTTATACTCCACGGATTATACATATCGTTTCCGCCGAACCTGTAGCCGTCGTACCAGCTTTTAACTTCGCCGAATTTTTCTTCAACCCCAAAAACGCGGCAGGCAGCTTTCACTTCGTCTTCGGTGAAACCGAAACTTTTACTGAACTCCTTATCCATAATTCCGCATACTTTGGCATTATTGAAACTGCTGAACAGGCTTTCCCTTGATATTCTCTGTACTCCGGTCAATACGCCGAATTCCAAATATTCGTTGGTTTTAAATACTGTCCCTAAAAACCCCCGCATAAAATCAACCATTTCCGGATAAAAACCTTTCATAAGCGCGCCTGTCATCGGGGTATCGTATTCATCAAGCAAAACAATTACGCGTTTTTTGTGGTATGCGTACAGGCAGTCCGTTAAAAATTTCAAAGATGATTTCAGCTCTATATCCGTTGATTTTCCCAAGAATATAGAATGGAATTTAATTTTTTGGCGTTCGTTGAGTTTGCCGCTTTCGTATAAATATAAATTTTTTTCGTATATTTCGGCAATCAAATCCCTGATATTTGCGATAGTGTCTTTATATGAGGCTTCTTCCGCGTTTTTTAAATTGAAAGAAACGACGGGGTATTTATTCATATGTTTTTCTGTAATATCTTTATATCCGGTTATTTTAAAACCGTTAAACAATGCGCTGCTGTTTTTGTTTATATCAAAAAAATGTTCAAGCATATTTATATTTAACGTTTTTCCGAACCGGCGCGGTCTGGTTATAAGGGTTACTTCGCCTTTACGCTCAAGCAGTTCCTTAATAAACAGCGTTTTATCGACATAAAAATAATTGCCTTCAATTATTTTTTCGAAAGATTCCGCTCCCGTTAAAATCCTTTTTTTCATGTTTGCGTACCTTTTTATTCAATTGAGCCCGCATCATTTTTAAATATCATTAATACGACTTGCCCCAGTATACCAAATTATCCGCGGGCGCGCCGCAGCATACGCAAACGCCGTTACAGTCGTTCTGCACTATACAACGTGAGGTTATATCGGCTTTTTCTTTAAGCTCAGCCTCGCATTTATCCGCCCCGCACCACGCCGCTTTTATAAACCCGGGTTTGGTTTCGGCAATACCGGTAATCTCTTCAAGATTATGCGCTTCATATGTTTTGCTTGTCCTGTTTTCAAGCGCTTTATTGAACAGCCCGGCAGACATATCGTCGAGCAGGTATTCTATCGTGCCTTCAAGATGGTCGAGTTTAGCCGTGACTTTCACGCCGTTGTCCCTGCGCACAATCACGCATTGGCTCTGCTCAATATCCCGCGGACCTATCTCAAGCCGCAGCGGGATACCGCGCATCTCCTGCTCGGCGAATTTATGCCCTGCGGAATTATCCGTAAGGTCAATATCACACCTGAAGGTTTCCGCAAGCTTATATTTTATCTCCGAGGCTTTTTCCGTTACCCCCGGTTTATGCGAAGCTATCGGTATAATTCTGATTTGAACGGGTGCGATTGCGGGGGGCAGAACCAAACCGCGGTTGTCGCCGTGGGTCATTATTATCCCGCCGATAAGCCGGGTGGTTACCCCCCATGAAGTCTGCCAGCAGTACTGCAGCTCGTTGTTTTTGTCGAGATATTTAATATCAAACGCGCGCGCGAACCCGTCGCCGAAAAAATGCGTGGTTCCCGCCTGGAGCGCTTTGCCGTCGTGCATCATGCTTTCAATTGTGTAAGTCGCTTCCGCTCCCGCGAATTTTTCCTTTTCGGTTTTTTTGCCTTTGATCACCGGCATACATAAATAATTCTCGCATAAGTCCGCGTAAACATCGAGCAGTTTTAGCGTTTCTTCAATCGCTTCTTCCTTGGTTGCGTGGGCGGTATGCCCTTCCTGCCATAAAAATTCCCTGGTGCGCAGGAAAGGGCGCGTGGTTTTCTCCCAGCGAACGACCGAACACCATTGGTTATACAGTTTGGGCAGATCACGGTAAGATTTTATTATATTTGCGTAATGCTCGCAGAACAGCGTTTCCGAGGTGGGGCGCACGCACATTCTTTCGGTGAGGGGTTCGCTGCCTCCGTGGGTCACCCAAGCCACCTCCGGCGCAAACCCTTCAACGTGGTCTTTTTCTTTGTTAAGCAAAGATTCCGGGATAAAAAGCGGCATATAAACGTTGCTGTGCCCGGTTTTTTTTAACATATTATCAAGGATATGCTGTATATTCTCCCATATGGCATACCCGTAAGGGCGCAGAATCACACAGCCTTTGACGCTTGAATAATCGATAAGCTCGGCTTTTTTTACGATATCCGTATACCATTTGGCAAAATCCTGTTCAATAGGGGTTATCTCGTCTAAAATCTTTTTTTCTGACATTAATGCATCTTCTCCTTCATTCATCAAACAATATCACTTCTATGTGGCTTAAGAAAATTTCGCCTTTGTTGTCCGAGGCGCCGCTTCGCAGCTCAATTTTATTTGTGTTATCGGGTTGGAGCGCCCTTGGCGTAAATTCGGCTTCGGCAAAAAATTTCGCTCCGCCTGTTTTAATAAAATTAATATAGGAATAACTCACACCGTTTACCAAAAGCTCCATTTTCGGCAGCTCGTCCGGGGTGGAATAACCAAAAACAATCATAGCGCGCCCGCCGGAAATCCCGCCGTAAACGTTGCTGAATACAATACCCGAACCGGGAGCATTAAGCCCGGAGGCAACCTTGCCGTTTTCACCGTTTTCGCCCGGCGTGAGCTCGGCTTCCCCGTAAACTTCCGCACTGTTGACATTGTAGATTATTCCTTTGGGCCGTGTATAGTCCGGGCCGTTTTTCTTTACGCCGTCTAACGTTTTGGCAAATGGGATAATTGTTCCGTCGGGGTTAAACCCGAACTCGTCGATGCACATCGACCTGTTTGTGCCGTGCCCGGAAAGGTCCTGGGTATGGTAAACAAAATAATATTTGTTTTTAAACTCAACAACCGAGCCGTGAGAGGTGTCGCAGCCGGTGGGATCAAAAAATATACCTTTGTAATCCCATGAATATTCACGTGTCTGAGGTCCCCGGTCGGTGTCCTCGGTCACGGGAGCTTTAAGCGGGTTGCCAAGCGGGGTTTTGCCCATTGCATATCTGAAACTGTCGCCGTACAGCATACCCTCGCGGGGCGGATGCTCATAGCCCGGATATATCAGATAATACACCATCTCGCCGGAATCGTTTTTGCGTCTGAACATCGAAGGTCCTTCGTGGTAATCGGGCAGCGCGTGCGAAATACCGCCTGCGGGGCGGCCGTTTTTGTTTTCGGTTAATTTTGTCAGGGGACCGTCCATTTCGACCATATTATCTTTAAGCCTGCCCTGATAATAGTTTCCGCCGCCTCCGAGATAAATATACGCTTTATTTTCATACACGCGCACAGAGGCGTCGATACCCGCGTAACCTATGCCTTCTATATAGCCTTTAAACCCGGGATAAGCGTCCTTTTCGGGGATCGGCTCAAAATCTTTGTTCGGCTTCCGGCTTCTTACAACGCCAGTTTCCCAGGTGTTGTTCCAGCTCATATAATCCTCCGGGGCGTCTTTGGGTCGGTGGCGGGCGTATTTTGGGGTTGGCCAGTAGTAATAGTAATACCCATTTTTGTAAGCCGCATCGGGCGCCCACATAAACGTCAGCTCCGAGCCTGTTTCGGGGTGGGTATCGGTAACCTCCGTCCAATTAAGGTCACTCCGGCGCAGAATTTCCCCTTCATCAACAAAATCCACCATGTTTACGGTTGAGAACACATGATACTGGTCCATATGGTCGCAGCCCGCCGAGGGGTATCTGTCCCGCGAGGGGTATAAATAGAGTTTATCCGGTTCGCTGTCCCATACTTTGGCTTCGGGGTCAGCGGTGAAAATTGTTTTTATCACGGGGTTTTTGGGTGGTATATATCTTTTTTCGCTCATTGTTAAAGCCTCCTGTTTCAATTTGTTTTAATTTGCCAGTCTGTTTTCTGCCATGCCGTCGTCGATTCCGCCGGGCTGCAGCGCGGCGGGACGTATAAATCCCGTTTCCATTTTGTGTATTGTGCCGTTTTTGCCGCTGCCCCATATCGAATGGATAATCTCAAAAGCGTGCAGCGCCATATCCCCGCTTGCACGGTGCGGGCGGCTGTTTCTTATCGCCCACGCCATATCGGCAACGCCTAAGCCCCTGCAGCAGCCCTCGCCGTAACCGTGCGTTGGAGGCATTAAATACCTGTCGTGTTTTCCGATGCGTTTAAGGTAAACGTCGCCGCCGAAATTATTCGGGTCGGGCACAATCAGCGTGCCTTCGGTGCCGTATATTTCAATGCGCGGCACTTCTTCGAACCCGTCGCCGGTGAGTGCTATGTTTCCCAGCATTCCGTTTTTGAACTCAAGCGTTCCCGCAAGCTGGTTGATTGTGTCTATAAAAAACTCTTCGCCGTATTTCGGGTTTCTTGGGTTAGCGAATTTGCGTGTCTGCCGGCGTGTCTGCGCGAATCCCGTACAGCGCGTAACAGGTCCGAGAAAATCAAGCACCGCATGCAGGTAATAACCGCCCATATCAAACGGCAGCCCCCCTCCGGGAAGGCTTATAAAGTGCATATTCGGCCAGGCGCCGTAATCCGGATGATAACCGCGGGTGACCATCGCCTGCACCATACACGGCTCGCCGATATACCCGTCGTCGAGCAGTTTGCGCGCGGTTTGGTGAGCGGCGCCCAGGAATGTGTCGGGAGCGGCGCCGAAACGCAGGTTTTTGTCTTCGGCGGTTTTTAAAAGATCTCTGCCTTCTTCAAGAGTTACCGCTATCATTTTTTCGGAGATAACGTGTTTTCCCGCAAGAAGCGCGGCTTTTGAAACCTCATAATGCGCTGTGGGGTAGGTGGTATTTACGACAATTTCAATTTCGGGGTCGCTGTATATCTGTTCGTTTGTCATATCGCGTATATTGAACTCCTCGGCGCGTTTCGCGCTGCGTTCGGGGATTATATCCGAGCAGCCCACAACTTCAAGGATTTTAAAGCGGTTGATCATATTGTTAAGGTATGTCCCGCTGATTGCGCCGGAGCCTATAAGCCCGACTTTTACCGGTTTTACTGACATAAAATAATACTCCTTTTTTTTTGATTGATTATTGGTAATTGTAAAATTAAAATTGCGTAGGGGTAAACCTTGTGTTTACCCTATATCGGGCAGAATTGGGCAGAGACAAGCTCTGCCCCTACCTTCCCTACCGCTCCTGCGAATAAAATTGATTTCGCAAGGGGTCTATTACAACCCCAGAGCGACGAGTTTGTCAAAACTGATTTTGAGCGAATCGAACGGCGAACCCTGGCAGAAATCCTGCTCGACGATATATGCGCTGATATTTATATCCCGGCACGCAGAAACGACGTCTTCCCAGTCGATGTTGCCCTGTCCCACTTCGGCAAACCGTTTTGACACCCCTTCAAGATACTCGGCTTTGCCCGCGTTTATCGCGTAATCTTTAAAATGCACATACGGCATCCTGCCCTCGGCGCGGCGGATCCATTTTGAGGGGGACTGCCCGCCGCAGGTTACCCAGTGGGTGTCGAGCGTGAAATGCACGTATTTGGGGTCTGTTTCTTCAAAAAGGATATCCATTCCGTTGGTCCCGCCGAATGAAGCGAACTCAAGCGCGTGGTTGTGGTAGTTTACCGAGAGTCCGCCGCCTTCAAACAGCCGTTTGCCGATTTCGTTTAGCTGTGCGGCGTATTTTTTAAACCCTTCATACGAAGCCTGAAGCTCGTCCGGAATCGAGCCTATGCCCACCTCTGTTACGCCGAAGGCTTTCGCCTGTTTGAAAATCGGGCTTAAATCCCCGTCAAGCCTGCCGCCGGCGTGAAGTTCTTTTAAGCCGTAACCGTTTAAAATATCAACATATTCCTCAACTTCCATTCCGTGCCTGTATCCGCCCTGAATCGCGTCGTAGCCCATGGCGCTGATTTTAGCCAGTGATTCTTTGAAAAAATCCCTGAGGTAATCCCTCACCGTATACATCTGGACAGCTTTGTAATGTTTCATAATCCGACCCATCCTCCCGTTTATTATTGTTTTTTTATAAATTAATTTATTATATAACAAATATTTTAAATAACTGCGGTATATTTATTAATTTTTTATTTACATTACGCCGAATTATAAAAGTTTACAAAATATAAATTGAAAAACCGACATAAATGTGTTATATTTATATCGAAGATTGATTTATATAACAAAAATAACAAAACGGAAGGAGAAGCGGTAAAAAATGAAGTATGTATGCGATACGTGCGGTTATGAGTATGATGAAACCGCCGGGGACCCGGACAACGGCATCGAGCCCGGAACAAAATGGGATGACCTTCCCGATGATTTTACCTGCCCTTTGTGCGGAGTGGGTAAAGACGGATTTTCAAAAGCGGAATAAACAAAAAATGTATGGGCGGATGATTATCCGCCCATACCGGAATACATACAAAATATTGCCTTAATATTTTTCTTAGAGGTGAATTTATGCGGAACCGGTTTTTAAAAAAATTATTTATATACTTATTGGTATTTGCCGTTATTATACCGTTTGTTTCGGTTATTGCCGAACCGCTTGAGGTTTCTGCGAGACAAATACGCGGTACAAGGCAGGAAAATCATGCCGCATACCGCGCTTCGCTTGAAAACAAATACGGATATGCGATAAATATCGACAGCAGCACTCTGCAAAGCGGAGGATTTTACACGCCGCCGAGGGAAGCCGGGGATTTGGAGCTGCGTATTCTTCAGGATATAGAGAGCGTGTTCGCGATGCTGCCGGACGGATTTGTAAAAGAAGTAAACGATTACATGAAAAATTTGGGGGTTGCCCCGGCACTCAATATCATTTACCGGCCGGGAAGCAGCAGGGGAGACAGCGAACTCGGATTTTTCGAGTACGAATACGAATATCACAGCAGCGGTAAAATAATTATAAACCAAGCGGATATATTTTTAATCCGCGAAGGAAACCGTTTTATAGAGGTTCTGCTGCATGAATTTGCTCATCAAACGATGCTTGTGCTCGAATTAAAAGATAAAATTGACGCGCTGGAAAAATTTTTCACCGATACAATCAGCCGTTCAAGATATCCGTATAACCAAAATTATACAAGGCTTTACAGGCAGAACCTCGATCATACGTTTTATGATTATTATATCTCGGAATATTCCTCTGTGGATTTTGACGAGGATTTCGCCGAAACATTCATGTACGCCGTTATGCAGCCGCGTTATGTGAGCTCATACGGATCGGGAACAAAAAAACCCATACACAGCAAAATAGAAATGATGGGCAAAACACTCATAAATAATTTTAATTCACTCAAAAACACCGGATTTCTGCTGAACTGCCTGCCCGATCCGGCGAGCGCGTGGGCAGACACCGCCGTGCAGAACGCAAAATCTCAAGGGATAAGCCAATGGGGAAGCTACGGGCTGAACACGCATGAAATCACGCGGTATGACGCGGCTTTGATTTTACAGCCGTTTTTATACAAATATATCGGTGAAACAGAACTGTTTAAATCAGCCGGCATAGATAAAAATAAAAGCATACCTCAGGATTTTGTATATGATTTGGCCGACGCCGAGGATGTTTTTCTGCTTAACGCGCTCAAGCTGCTCACCGTGAACAGCGGACGGTTTAACCCGAACGGTAAAATCCAAAAACAATCGGCAGCGGTTATTCTAACCAGAATCGCGCAGCTGTTCGGTCTTCGCGCTCCCGCCGGAGCGGAGTTAAAAACCGCCGACACCTCAAAAGTGGCGGATTGGGCGCTCTCTTATGTCACGTTTGCGGTTTCCATGAAAATAATGGGAGCGGATCACAGAAATAATTTTAATCCCGAACAGTATATAACCTATCAAGAGTTTTACAGCTCTCTTGTCAGAATAAGCGGACTGAAAAATGAATTCAACGCTAAAAATAATTTAAAGATGCCGGAATCACAATATTTTCAAATTTTAGGGCAGGGAACAACGCTGTCTTCAAACGGCTGGATATATTATTTTAACTGCCCTGAACTGGATGATTTTACCGGAACGGCAAAATATTATTGGCCGAACGGCGATGTTTACGAGGGAGCGTGGGTGAACGGATACTGTCACGGGGCGGGCAGAATAACATTCGCCGACGGAACGGTTTTTGAAGGGGAATTCCGCAGAGATGAAGCCTGGAACGGGATATATACGGAAGACGGGATAAATTATAAGTTTGAAAACGGCAGAATTACGGGTTATTCGGGGAGCTGACAACAGTTGACGATATGTTTAATTAAACCGCCTTATTGTGATTGTCAAAACATCTTCTTCATAAAAAACCTCTGTTTCGTCGCTCATCATACCCACAAGCATAAGTTCGTTAAAACTTTCGGATTCACCCATGAGTCCCCAGTAATTCTGTTCAATATCTCTTCTTCGCGGCGCATCAAGCCTTGCCCGCAGTTTTTCCAGCGCTTCGGCTGAAAGATGCACGGGATGAGCTTTTACTTTGATTATAAACTCGCTGCTTTCATCTTTGATATCCGCGTTGAACTCTATGGCGCCTTTTGAATGGCAGTATGCGAGCAGTTCGCTGGCTATGCGCAGTTTTTTGCTGAATTCAATTTTCATTGTTTTTTTCCTTTCTGAAAACGATTATAACCGGAATTAAAAATACCGCCACAATCCCCGCGGCAAACCCGTTATTATAAAGGTTGAGTCCTCTGTTTAAATCGATCACGTGCATCGCCACATTTACATGTAAAAATCCGGCGGCAATACCCCATAACCAACCGAACTGACCGGCTATGGGCGCAAGACTGGTAGCGAATAAAATTGTCATAATATTGGCGGGCGAAGAAAAATCCCAGTAGTTGGCATAGGCTGAAATTATCGCGCCGATAAGGATCGGAAGGATATTTTTAAGGTGCTTGCCG
>Ga0099364_10007835_pt1 | contig 15167 bp, 15 predicted proteins | sample TergutTh196P3_FD_73070 | JGI IMG/M metagenome (GOLD analysis project Ga0099364, IMG submission 73070) | Microcerotermes parvus P3 segment gut microbial communities from Pointe-Noire, Republic of the Congo - Th196 P3 | ecosystem: Host-associated > Arthropoda: Insects > Digestive system > Gut ... | reverse complement strand
TTGAAATTGTAACCTTTATGACAAATTGTTCAATTTCTTTAGCCACTATACCCAAATCAACCATGCCATTTTTGTGAATCACCCACAAAAATAGTTACAAATTGGTTACAGATTCGGCAAACCCATAGACGAGAGATGGATTATGGTGTAGAATGATATTACAATGCAGAATGCAGAATTAAGAATGCAGAATTATTTGAACCACGAAAAGCACGAAACACACGAAATGTTGTAATTTCAAGCCCCTTGCCCTCTTTCGTAAAGAGGGTGCCGCCGCAGCGGCGGGTGTTTTTCTCCGTGGTTACCGCAAACCTTGCGGGTGTTCTTGCCTCTCCCTTTGGGAGAGGTGTCACGCCGTGGCGTGACGGAGAGGGCGGCATTCTCCATTCTGCATTCTTAATTCTGCATTACAAAGGAGGCGTTTCCCATGAAAAAACTACTCTCCCTATTCACAGCAGCCATGCTGCTTATGGCGGCTATGTCGGGATGTAGCAGCACAGACCCGGATTTGCGTGAGCCGGACGACGACAACGAGGGTGCGTTCACGATTGTCTATGTCGATCCCGAAGAGGAAGACTGCGGGTATTGCGAAGAATGCGACTGGTGCCTTGACGTGGAAAAACCGCCGTCACAATCATCGAGATCCACTACAGAGGATGAATCGGATGAACGCTTCTCCATGCGTCCAAACTATAAATGGGGAGCCGTGCCTTTTACCGCCGACTGCGAATACGGCGACCCGCCTTTTAAATACCGATATTTAGCTGATGAGCTTTACTTTTACGGCCATAGTCCGGGCTCAAATAATGTCACATTCGGCAGCGACTATATTTCAATCAATCTGTCGCTGTTTACACCGCACACCGGTGTTCGTTATTGGCTGCAAGAGATAAGAGCAGAAGGAGATCTGCTGGTTATACGCATTCTCCGCTTAGATAACGGATCGGGAGCGGCGGTGGCGGGTCATTGGGAGGCGAACGCTCAGGTGAAGCGGTCGGAGGCGCCTGGTGTAAATTCATATCAAATAGTAGTGAAAAGTATTCAAAGAAACCCCGATAAACTCACCGTTACAATACGAGACTATTATATGCACAGGGTTATAGACAAAGATTTTGAGCCATCAGAATTTGGTCCGCTGGTAAAAGAAATTGAATATGATGAACGTGTTGGAAATGAACGCAGATATATTTACCTAACAGTAAAATCATCGGATCCTTATAGAACAAAAGAGCGATTATTAGCACTGCCTTTTGTCTATCACGTTGAATGGCTACAGCAACTACGAAAAGATCCGGGAAATGACAATGAAAATTACGAAGTTTATATCAACTCCGAGTATGATGACAAATTTGACCGAGAAGAATTTGAGTTGTCAGATTTTGACGAGGTGACTAATGCAATCAGATTTTATTATTTTCATTCATCTATTATAATTTTTGCAAGAATCACTTTAATATTGCATCCATCCGATCTTTCTGCATCAGAAAACATAGCGAACCTAAAAGAATATTTAGCCCAAAACGCACCGTTTATAGAATCGATGAACGGAGAATTATACCATGCCAACAACAGCCGGACGATATATCCCTATCGCAAAAAATGACTGAGAGTCACGCCCTCTCCGTCATGCTAACGCATGACACCTCTCCCAAAGGGAGTGACGGACAATTGACAATTTACAATGAACAATTGACAGTTACGGGGGATTGAAATTTCAAGCCCTGTAGGGTATGCACCCCTGTGCATACCGCCCTATACAAACCCTGTGTGTCACCTTGGCTCTCCCTTTGGGAGAGCTGTCGGCGGCAACGCCGACTGAGAGGGCGTGTAGGGGCGGCAATCTGCCGCCCGTGGTTATCACTATGCGATTTTACATACTTTTTGGAATACATTCCAAAAAGTATTGATTTTTATAAAGTTTTATGATACACTATCATTATAACAAGGGGATGATGGTATGATAGAACGCAAAGAATATTTGGATAAGCTGTTGGGACACAAGGATAAGCGGCTGATCAAGGTTATCACAGGGGTTCGCCGTTGCGGAAAATCCACATTGCTGGAGTTGTTTCAGGATCGTCTTCGTGCCGACGGCGTTGGAGATGACCGGATTATATCCATCAACTTTGAGGCATACGAGAACGAATATTTGCTCGATTTAGACACGCTCCATGCCTATGTGCTTGACCATGCCGCCAAAGAAAAAAAGACCTATGTGTTTCTGGATGAAATCCAAAAGGTTGTCGGATTTCAAAAGGTTGTGGACAGCCTGTATCTAAGAACAAACCTCGATATTTATATCACGGGATCAAACTCCGACCTGCTTTCAGGCGAGCTTGCCTCACTGCTCACGGGCAGATATGTGGAGATAGGTATGCTCCCTCTCTCGTTTGCTGAGTTTGTTTCGGTAAACGGAGGAATGACAGAACTGCAAAACAAATACCGATTGTATCTTGAAAGTTCATCCTTTCCCGCAGCGATTGAATTTGATAACAACCGAAAGCTGATCTTAGACTATTTAGACGGTCTGTACAACTCGATTGTAACCAACGACATCGTCAAAAGAAAAAGAATCACCGACACAATGATGCTGAGGTCTGTTCTTTGTTTTGCACTCGATAATGTCGGAGGTCATTTGTCCACAAAAAGCATCAGCGATTATATGAACTCCAATGGCCGCAAAATCGATGTAAAGACGGTGGAGAAATATATAGATGCGCTTGTCGAGAGTTTTTTGCTCTATCGTGTTCACCGATATAATATCAAGGGCAAGCAGCAATTAAAAACGCTCGAAAAATATTACACGGTTGATATTGGCATGAGGTATGCAATTCTTGGCAACGAGAGGGCGGATGTCGGGCATATTCTGGAGAATGTTGTCTATCTCGAATTGATTCGCCGAGGATACAAGGTTTCTGTCGGAAAATGGGATGAGTTTGAGGTAGATTTTATCGCTGTCAATCCCAACGAAAGGCTTTATATCCAGGTTGCCGCATCGGTTCGTGACCCAAAAACACTCGAACGGGAATTGCGGTCATTACAAAAAATAAACGACCACTACCCAAAATACATTCTAACGCTGGACGATGATCCCGACAGCGATTACAACGGAATACGCCGAACCAACGCCCTGCAATGGCTGGTAAGATAGAATAAAGAACAACCCCTCCATCAGACCACCCCGCCGCTGCGGCGGCACCCCGACGACAATTAACAGTTGACAATGTACAATGGACAGTTTTTTTACCACGAAATACACAAAAATCACGAAAGGTCTATGACGGGCGGTACGCACGGGGGTGCGTACCCTACAGGATTTGTAATTTCAAGCCCCTGCCCTCTTTCGTAAAGAGGGTGCCGCCGCAGCGGCGGGTGTTTTTCCTGTAGGGGCGGCAATCTGCCGCCCGTGGTTATTGCGGCGGTGTGGTCTGTAGGGATGACCACGGTCATCCGTGGTTATTGCGGCGGGCATTTCTAACCAAAACCCCCTCCGCATATGCGGAGGGGGTTTGCGTTTGCGGTATGCACGGGGGTGCATACCCTACCATATTAATTACATTTTTTAAGGAGTGTTTCCCATTTTTTATCTACAAACTTCTGTGCGTCTTCTATCATCCATTCGGCGCCTTTTGCGAACATATGTCTGAAACGTCCCTGCTTGCTTAGATATTCTTCTACAGGCAATTTCTTCTTGGGTTCGTATGTAAGCTTCCACTCTCCGTCTACAACCTCATAGAGAGGCCATACGCAGGTGTCTACCGCAAGTTTGCATATGGTCATAAGATCCTCGGGAGGATAACGCCATCCGCGCGGGCAGGGAGCTAACACATTCAAGAAGGCAGGGCCTTTGGTGTAGATAGCCTTATGCGCCTTTTCGTGCATATCCTTAAAGTTTGCCGTAAATGTTGTCTGAGCAACATAGGGAACACCGTGCGCCACTACGATTCCGGTAAGGTCTTTTTTGTTCTGCGCCTTTCCGTGCATCTCTGTGCCTACGGGAGCGGTCGTAACCTCAGCAAACTTAGGTGTTGAGGATGAACGCTGAAGACCGGTATTCATATATGCCTCATTGTCATAGCATACATAGACCATGTCATGTCCTCGCTCAAGCGCTCCTGACAGGCTCTGCAGTCCTATGTCGTATGTTCCTCCGTCTCCGCCGAAGGCCAAGAACTTGTAATTTTCCTTTACCTTGCCGTCTTTTTTCTGCTTGTTGTAACAGGTCTCTACACCGCTTATTGTGGCGGCGGCGTTCTCGAAAGCAGAGTGGACAAAGCCGTCCTGCCATGAGGTATAGGGGTACAGACAGCTGGAAACCTCAAGACAGCAGGTAGCAACACATGAGACAGAGAGATCTCCCTCATCAAGCGCACGAAGAACCCCCCGCACCGCAACTCCGGCTCCGCATCCCGCACACAGACGGTGTCCTCCGACAAACCGTTCCGGTTTAGAGCATTCGTTTTTCAGATTATAAGCCATTATTTATACCCCCCTCACGCCGACATGGCGATATATTTCTCCGGTTTTTCCGGTCTTGATAATTTCATCAAGGTTTTCGTATACAAAGGTGAAGTCCTCAACACGAACATCACGTCCGCCGAGACCGTATATATAGTTAATGATTTGAGGGCCGTTACTCATGCCGTAGCAGGAGTTGCGGACATCCCCGAAAACAGGACCGCCGATTGCCGAAAAGCTGTCGCATTTATCCATAACGGCAACCGCTTTAAGATGTGAAACGGCCTTTGCAATCTCCTCCATCGGGAAGGGGCGGAATACACGCAGCTTCAGAACGCCGACCTTCTCGCCCTTTGCTCTGAGAGTGTCGCAGGCAAACTTTGCCGTTCCTGCACTTGAGTTAAGGACAATTATAGCACGCTCGGCATCCTCCATCCTGTATTCTTCAAACAATCCGTAGTTGCGTCCTGTCAGCTGACCAAATTCTTTAAAGACATCGAGTATGACCTTTTTGGAATCAACCATAGCACGGGCTCTCTGATACTGATGCTCAAAATAGAAAGGAACTGTGTCATACGGCCCTACCGATGTAGGTTTACCCGAAATCAATGAAAATCCGGGATTGTAGGGGCCGACAAACTTCTTTACCTTGTCGTCTTCGAGCAACTCGATATTCTCGATAGCGTGTGATGTGATAAATCCATCCTGGCAGACCATTACCGGCAGCAGTATGTCCTTATGCTCGGCGATACGGTTGGACATTATGTAGTTGTCATATGCCTCCTGATTGTTCTCCGAATAGAGCTGAATCCATCCGCTGTCTCTTGCTCCCATAGAATCGCTGTGGTCATTGTTGATGTTGATAGGTCCGCTGAGCGCCCTGTTGACAACCGCCAGAGTAATAGGCAGACGGGCTCCGGATGCAACATAGAGCAGCTCCCACATAAGAGCAAGCCCGCAAGCGGATGTAACGGTGGCCGTTCTTCCCCCTGCCGCTGATGCGCCGATACAGGCCGACATTGCACTATGTTCTGACTCTACCGCTACAAACTCTGTATCAACCTTGCCGTCAGCTACATACTGTGAAAAATAATGTACCACCTCTGTAGAGGGTGTTATCGGATATGCCGCTACAACATCGGGATTGATCTGTCTCATAGCGGTTGCAACTGCTTCGTTGCCGGAAAGTCTTTCGCGAATTCCCATTATTTTTCCTCCTTTTCCCAAGTGATTGCTCCTACGGGGCAAACCTTATAGCATACTCCGCAGCCCTTGCAGTGTTTAAAATCAAAGTCTCCCCGTTTTCCGTCCTTGACCGGTATAGCGCTGTCTGCACAAACGGGGAAGCAGAGCATACAGTGATTGCATTTTTCTTCGATAAATCCGGGTATCATTACCCGCCAGTCTCCGGTGTTGACCTCTAAAGAACTTCCGCCCTTGAGTATCGTTCCGCCCGGAGAGATTTCGTTCCAATTAAGATTCAGGTTAGAATCCTTTACATAATTCATAATCCTTTAACCTCCTTCATGGCGCGTTTGAGGGCTTTCATGTTTCCATCGATAACATGGGGTTTTGTCGAAAACTTGTGATGAAACGATTCCTCCATGTCCTTTACAAAGACCTCTTCGGGTATAATGCCGCTAACCTTTACCACCGCACCCAGCATGGGCGTGTTGGGAAAGTTTCTGTTGCCCAGCTCTTCCTCCGCTATATTGCTGGCGTTGATGGTATAAACCCTTCCCTCATATCCATCCAGAAGAGGAACTAACTCTTCGGGGGATTTGTTAGAGTTTATGATGATTGCCCCTTCTTTCTTGAGGCCTCCGGTCGTGTCCACAGCTGTCAGAAGTGTTGCGTCCACAACAACAACATAATCGGGTTCATAGATGTTGGAGTGAACTGTGCTCCGTTCGTCACTGATACGATTGAACGCTGTTATAGGCGCTCCCATACGCTCCGGCCCATACTCCGGGAATCCCTGAACGTATTTACCCATGTTGAATGCGGCGTCCGCCAAAAGCAGCGATGCTGTTTTGGCTCCCTGACCGCCTCGTCCGTGCCAGCGTATTTCTACCATGTTTGACAAATAAAACCACCCTTTCCTTTTTAATATTAAAAAACCTTATGTATTATTACACACATAGTATTCTATATGCTTATCCTCCATATGTCAATACAATTAGAGGTATAAATTTTATAAAATTATATTTAGTCTGCATTTTCTACCCTTGTCTCAGGTTTTTCGTTCAGAAATTCGTTGTATTACACAAAAAACACACCCGAAATTTGTTTAATGTGACAAATATTCAATTGCGGGGTTGTTATTTTTATGTCTTATGGTAAAATATATATATTACGCATTTTTGTAGTGGAGTGTTATGGATAAAGTTATAGGAATAATCTCAGCATCGGGAGGGGTTGGCAAGTCCGCTGTTGCCGCATTGCTGGGGCGTGAGTTTTCATCACGGGGCAGTACCGCCGCCGTTGAATTGGGCAGCAGCAGGAGCCTTGATATTATGCTGGGCGCCGATGCGGCATATGATATTCGGGATGTGTTTGAGGATATTGATACCCTGGACGATGCCCTTTCTCCGACCGATCATCCCGGGCTAAGTCTCATTCAGGCGGCTGACGAAAGGTTTGAAGCAGACCCTGAGCTGTTCGAGAGTATCGTCAATCGATTGAGAGCCGACTATGACTATGTTGTTATAGACACTCAGACAGGCAATCACAAGGCGGCGGATGCCGCCGCAAAAACAGCCGACAGTCTTGTTATGGTTATAACTCTCGATTCTGTTTGTATAAGAGAATCGGCTAAGATGGCGGATTATTTGGAGACAAAGCATGGTAAAAAAATTCTGCTTGCCCTAAACAAGATCGAGCTGCCGATCAAGAGCAGTTATGATCTCGATGCGGTCATTGATCAGATAGGCTGCCGTCTTATCGGGATATTGCCCTATGACAAAAATATATTTGCAGCCGGAGCCAAACCGGGCAAAAAAACGGCATGGGCCGCCGCAAGAAACATCACCAAAAGACTCATGGGAATAGATGTCCCGCTAATGTTCAGATAAAAATAAAAAAATAAATAACAGAAAGGAATGGTTTTTAATATGAACATAGCTTTAATCGCACACGACTCTAAGAAAGAATTGATGGTACAGTTTTGTATAGCCTACAGCGGAGTTCTCAGCAAGCATAAACTATGCGCTACCTCCACAACGGGCAAGATGGTATCCGAGGCGACAGGTCTCGGTATCGAAAAGTTTTTGAGCGCCAATCAAGGAGGGGATCAGCAGATAGCGGCAAGAATAAACTTTAACGAGATAGATGCCCTGCTCTTTTTCCGTGATCCTCTTGCTCCTATCGAGAATGATATAGGACAGCAGCAGCTCTTTAAGGCCTGCGACAACAATCACATCCCCATAGCTACAAACATCGCCACGGCAGAGATCATCATCCACGGATTGGGACGCGGAGATTTGGATTATAGGAACTATAGATAGACAGGAATGGTTTTGTGAATTATTATATCGATGTAAACCGGGACGAAACTGCCGGTGTTTGGTATGCTGTGTGTGACGACATCCCCGTTGCTCTTGAGAGCGATTGTTTTGAGACGCTTATAACCAAGGTCAAAACAGCATCATACGAAATACTGGAAATGAATAAAAAAAACACCAGCGACATTTCACTGTGTTTTAAAGCAATCCATTGGGAGAATATAGCATAATGGTCATATTGCAAATGCAGTAATGAGACAAAGCGGTATTGAACACAAATTTTAATTAAGGTAGGATTCATCATGGCAAATATAACTGCCCCTCGAGGAACGGGGGATATTCTTCCCGCAGATTCATATAAATGGAGATATGCGGAGGGAGTGATTGCAAGAATTGCCGAAAAATACGGGTTCGGGGAGATACGCACCCCCGTGTTTGAGCATACCGAGCTGTTCAATCGATCGGTGGGGGATACCACCGATGTTGTGCAAAAAGAGATGTATACCTTCACAGACAAGGGCAACCGCTCCATAACCCTCAGACCTGAGGGGACGGCAGGGGCGGTTCGTGCTGTGCTGGAACACGGTCTGGCAAACGAACTGCTCCCTCTGAAGTTGTATTATTTCACCTCCTGCTTTCGTTACGAAAAACCGCAGGCGGGCAGATTCCGTCAGTTCAACCAGTTCGGATGTGAGGTTTTCGGAGCGGGGTCGCCCTATGCCGATGCCGATGTTATCGCATTCGGGGCGGAGATATTCGCCGCTTTCGGCATAGATGTGTCGCTCGAGCTAAATTCTATCGGATGCCCCGAGTGCAGAGAAAGATACAACAGAGCCATCTATGATTATTTTAAAGAGCGTGACATATGCGGACTGTGTCAAACAAGAATAGAGCAGAATCCCATGCGTATCCTCGATTGCAAAAATCCCGAATGTCGGGAAATATCAGCAAATGCTCCGATCACCCTCGATTACTTATGCGAAGAATGTCGCAGTCATTTTGAGCAGGTAAAGTCGGCTCTCGATACTGCCGGGATCGCCTATAAAATAAACCCCGGCATTGTGCGGGGTCTTGATTATTATACAAAGACCGTCTTTGAGTTTGTTACCGATATTCCGGGAGTTCAGGGGACCGTCTGCGGAGGAGGAAGATATGACGGTCTTTGCAGTCTTTTGGGAGGAAAGCCGACTGCGGGATTGGGATTTGCTATGGGATTTGAGCGTATTATGATACTGCTCGATAGAATCGGATACGAGTTTCCGCCGCCGCAGGGCTGCGATATATTTTTCTGCAATGTTGACCAAAATGACCTGACCGCCGCTTTCAGGCTTGCGGATATGGTCAAAAAGACAGGAATCTCGGCAGAGTTTAACCAGTGCGGCAGAAGCCTGAAGGCTCAGATGAAATATGCCGACAAGATAGGAGCAAGATACACCTGCGTTGTGGGTGAAAGTGAAACGGAACAGGGTATATACAGGATAAAAAATATGCAAACAGGCTCGGTTACAGAGGTAACAGAAAATAATATCATTAAGGAGATAGCAGCTATATGAAAAGCGATATGAAAGCACTTATCGAGCAAAACATTATAAGACACATGGGTGTAACGCCTGATCAGGCGTCAAACGAGCAATTCTATAAGGTAATAGCCCTAACGGTAAACGAGATTCTCAAGGAAAAACGCAATTATTTCCACACAAGCGCTCTTGCTAAGGGAAAGGCGCAGATCAGTTATCTTTCGATGGAGTTTTTGATGGGCAGGTCGCTCAAAAACAATCTTTTTAACCTAGGAATCAACGATGAGATTGCCAAAGCTCTCGAGAGCTGGGATGTCAGTCTTGACGAAATCTATGACTATGAGCCTGATGCGGGTCTCGGCAACGGAGGTCTCGGCAGATTGGCCTCCTGCTATCTCGATGCCCTTGCAACCAACGAGTTTTCGGTATACGGATATTCTATTCTATACGAGTTTGGTATATTCAAGCAAAAGATAGTTGACGGATGGCAGACAGAGCTTGCCGACAACTGGCTCTCAGGCGGAGGGGTATGGCTCAACCCACGTCCAGAGTTTTCTATAGAGGTAAACTTCGGCGGAGAGATAGAGGAGTTTTGGGACGGGCATTATCACCATATAAACCACAAGAACTACTCAGCCGTTACCGCCGTTCCGTATGATATGTATGTTCCCGGGTATTCTTCGGGCGGCGTTTCGGTTCTGCGGCTGTGGAAGGCCGAAGCCACAAACTTTGACATGGAGATATTCAGAAGCGGGGATTATGCTGCGGCATCTGCCCAAAACATGACGGCACAGGCTATCTCAAAGGTTCTCTATCCCAACGACAACCATGCTCAGGGCAAACTGCTCCGTCTTAAACAGCAGTATTTCCTCTGTGCCGCCTCTATAGGCGACATGGTCAAACGACATATGGCGCAATATGGGTCTCTAAGCAACTTTGCCGCCAAAAACGCTATCCATATCAACGATACCCATCCCACCCTCGCTATTCCGGAGCTGATGCGTCTGCTGCTGGACGAGTGCGGCTATACATGGAATGATGCCTTGGAGACGACCAAAAACACATTCGCCTATACAAACCACACCATTATGAGAGAGGCTCTTGAGTGCTGGAACAAGGATATGTTCAAGGATCTGCTCCCGCGTATATATCAAATCGTCAACGAAATATCAAACCAATTTGAGCAGGAGTGCAGGCTCAACACACCCTGGGAGAGTTACAACCAAATGGCTATAATCAAGGATCATGTTATCAACATGGCTAATCTCTGCGTGTATATCTGCCACAGTGTAAACGGAGTATCCCGTCTTCACAGCGATCTGATCAAATCCGATCTATTCGGTGAATATAACAAACGCTATCCCGAAAAGTTCCGCAATGTCACCAACGGTATAGCCTACAGAAGATGGCTCATGCAGTCTAATCCGGCCCTCACCAATCTGCTCTGTGAAACGATCGGGGACGGATTTATGAAGAACGCCGAAGAGCTCGACAAATTTGCAAAATACAAAAAGGACAAGAATGTTCTTGCAAAACTGCGTGACGTTAAGAGAGAGAACAAAGAGAGACTGGCTAAATTTGTGCATGGTAAATACGGGGTGTCGCTCAATCTCGATTCCATCTTCGATGTTCAGATAAAACGTCTGCATGAATACAAGCGTCAGCATCTAAATGCTCTCAACATCATCAGCGAATATATATATCTCTTAGGCAATCCGGGTGCTGATTTTGTCCCGAAAACATATATTTTCGCCGCAAAGGCGGCTCCCAGCTATTATCTTGCCAAAAAGATAATCAGTCTGCTCTTTGCCCTGTCGGCTGAGATTGCCTCCAATCCCGCTATTTCAGAAAAGCTCAAGATTCTGTTTATAGAGGAATACAACGTAACCATGTCCGAGCTGATAATCCCCGCCAGCGACATAAGCGAGCAGATTTCACAGGCATCTACCGAAGCAAGCGGAACCGGAAACATGAAGCTCATGCTCAACGGCGCCGTAACCCTCGGAACACTCGATGGCGCCAATGTAGAGATAATGCAGGCTGTCGGCGAAGATAATATCATAATATTCGGCAGAACGGCCGATGAGGTAAGGGCGCTGAATCAGACGGGCTATGACCCGCAGTATCACTATGAAAACAACCAGAGCATACGGCGGGCTATACAACTTCTTGAAACAGGGATAAATGGTTATAAGTTTGAGGAGATCGCCGATTCGCTCAAGTATTCAGACCCGTATATGGTGCTGGAGGATTTTGATTCATATCGTGAGGCGCAGGCAAAAACCAGCGGCATATACCGAGATGCAGATCGATTCTCGTCTATGTCTTTGGTCAACATAGCCAAGGCCGGAATCTTTGCGGCAGACCGCTCTGTCAAAGAATACGCTAAAAACATATGGCAAATCGAGGGATAAGGGTGAGGGTATGAAAAGCAGATCGGAAATAAATGAGATAGCACAAAAAGTTTTACAAGCAGCACGTTTGTGTCTTGGTGAAAAATTGGATAGGGTTATCCTGTATGGATCCTATGCTCGCGGGGACAGCGATGACGATTCCGATATAGACATTATAATACTTGCTAAAATAAAACCTGAAGAAGCGTGGAAAATACGGATGGAAATAAGCCGTAATTTAGCAGAGTTTGATTTAGAATACGACATACTTGTTTCTCTGCAGGTTGCCGATTGTAAGACCTTTTATGAATTTGCCGATGAGGTTCCTTATTATAAAAACGTATTGAAACATGGGGTTGATTTGAGTGCTTGATCAGATAAAATCCACCTTAATAAAAGTTCGCCTTGAACAGGCGCATGAATGTTTAGATTCAGCCGAAAGAGAAAAGGAAGCAAGTTCATTTAGAGCATCTGTAAATCGTTCCTATTATTGTGTGTTTCATGCTATGCGTGCTTTGTTGGTTTTCCCTGTATTAGTTTTACCAAGGAAGAAACAATAGTTTTAATTGAAAATGCGAAAATGTTTCTTAAAGCTATCGAAGATTATTTTAATACTATTAGTGATTAAAGGTAAGGGTGAGGGTATGAGTTTGAAGATAACCGCAGTCATACAACAGGAAGAGAATTGGTATGTGGCAAAGTGTGTAGAAAACGATGTTGCATCACAAGGCAAAACCATAGACGATGCTATGCACAACCTAAAGGAAGCACTGGAGTTGTATTATGAAGATTCCGATGATACTCCTGCGATAAAAAGAACTTTCGTCACAACAATGGAGATAGCGGTATAATGGGTTCTAAATATCCGGTTTTAAAACCGCAAGAAATTATAAAATCCCTTGCCTCTTTCGGGTTTGTTTATAAATCTCAAAAAGGCAGCCATGTTAAATATATAAAAACCGAAAAAGGCAAACCAACCAAATCGGTCATAATCCCAATGCACAACGAAGTCGCAAAGGGTACGCTTAAATCAATACTTGAACAGGCAGGATTGACGCTTGACGAGTTTTTAATGCGTTAGTGGCAAAAATCATGTAGGGTACGCACCCCTGTGCGTACCGCCCAAAAGTAAATGCGATAGCCGTGGAGATAAGGATAGGTAAAGAATGGAGATTTTCTTATGACAATCTATGACAGTGCCGATGGATTTTATAAGTCGCCTTTCGGGGCCGTTTCGAGCGGTGAAACTGTTAGTGTCAGCCTGTCTTTGCCCGAGAGATTTTCCGCAGCACAGGTTGAGCTGATTCTCTTTGCCGATGGTCAAGAGGAGAATGTCTTTCTTCTTGAGCAAAAGGCCGTCCGGGACGGCGCCGCTATTTTCGGATGCTCTTTTGACCTTGCAGATGTAGGAATTTATAGGTATTACTTCAGAATCAACAGCGGCGAGAGACTGTATGTGAAAAAAATCGGCGACAGCACATTAGGCGAGATAAACGATGGCAGCTATGGCGGCCTTTGGCAGCTTACCGTCTATGATGCCGCCTTTACCGTGCCGCAGGATATGTTCGGCAGCGTGATGTACCAGATCTTTCCCGACAGATTTTATCGCAGCGGCAAAGACCATAGCAACATACCGCCGGAACGTGCATTGCGTTCCGATTGGGGCAGTACGCCCTACTGGCTCCCAAGCGAGGACGGCCCATATATCACCTGTGATTATTTCGGGGGTGATCTTGCCGGAATAGCGGAAAAACTGCCCTATTTGCAATCTCTGGGTGTCGGGATAATATACCTCAATCCCATTTTTGAGGCGCACTCCAACCACAGATACAACACGGCCGATTATTTTAAGATAGACCCTCTGCTCGGTACCGAGAGGGATTTCATCGATCTTTGTGCCAAGGCAAAAAAAATGTCGGTAAAGATAATACTCGACGGTGTTTTCGCCCATACAGGGAGTGACAGCGTCTACTTTAACCGAGAGGGACGATACGGAAATTGCGGCGCATACAACGACCCGCTCAGCCCATGCTGCGAGTGGTACGAATTTGAGAATTACCCCGACCAGTACAAAAGCTGGTGGGGATTTAAGACCCTGCCGAGACTGAGCTCGGATTCTGCGGCTCTGCGGAACTTTTTCTGCGGAGAGGGCGGCGTTATCGACCATTGGCTGAGCAGAGGTGCATCGGGATTCAGGCTTGATGTAGCAGACGAACTGTCGGACGGATTTATAGAGCAGATACGAACGGCCGTCAAAAGAAACGGCCATGACAAACTGCTTATAGGCGAGGTTTGGGAGGATGCCTCCACAAAAGAAAGCTATGGCGTTCTCAGGAAATATCTGCTGGGGCATGAGCTGGACAGCGTTATGAACTATCCTTTTAGAAGCGCTATATTCGACTATATCAAAGGCGGAGACTGTTATAAATTCAAAAACACCGTCATGGCTATATTAGAGAACTATCCGAAACATTCGGTCAATCTGCTGATGAATTCGCTCTCGACCCATGATACGCCAAGAGCCATTACTGCGCTTGCGGGTGATGAGCAGGGTGATAACGACAGGGATTGGCAATCCCACCATGCCCTGTCTTTCGAGCAGTATGCCAAGGGCGCTAAGATGTTCAAACTTGCAACCGTTCTGCAGTTTTTCCTTCCCGGTATTCCCTGTGTGTATTACGGGGATGAGGCAGGAATGCAGGGATACAGCGATCCTTTCAACCGAGGATGTTTTCCGTGGGGACATGAGGACAAGGAACTTACCCGCTTTATACAAAAGCTGAGCACCATACGAAAAGACCACGGCTCTTTAGGGCAGAGCCGACTACGATTCCTGCCCGAAGAAAAGATAGTAGCCTTTACACGGGAAGAGATTGCTGTAGCGGTAAACCCCACCGACCTGCCGCAACCCCTGACCTCACCTGAGTTTGAGGGAGAAATCTTAGCGGGAAGCGTAACAAACGGAGCCGTTGAGGCGCGGGGGTGTGTGGTGGTGATGACAATTGACAATGAACAATGAACAATTGACAATTATTGCAAATATAAATTTGCTGACAAAAACAGAGTTAGATTTCTATAATTTCAAGCCCCCGTAACTGTCCATTGTACATTGTCAACTGTTAATTGTAGCAAGACCACCCCGTCAAACACTATCGCAACTTTGTTGCGAGTGTTTGCCACCCCTCCCCAGAGGGGAATTGAAAATTTTAGTATGCAAGCCCCATTCCCCTCTGGGGAGGGGTGCCGCCGCAGCGGCGGGGGGGGCTGCTGCAATTGACGACTGGGGGGGGGGAAAA
>Ga0099364_10007834_pt1 | contig 15170 bp, 11 predicted proteins | sample TergutTh196P3_FD_73070 | JGI IMG/M metagenome (GOLD analysis project Ga0099364, IMG submission 73070) | Microcerotermes parvus P3 segment gut microbial communities from Pointe-Noire, Republic of the Congo - Th196 P3 | ecosystem: Host-associated > Arthropoda: Insects > Digestive system > Gut ... | reverse complement strand
GAGCCTATGGTGTTATACAGGGCCGGGCGAATAATTTTGGAATACCCGAACAGCATTTGCGAGATCCGGTGTTCAAAGGCGGCCGCGTCGATATCGCGCTTCGCGAAGAAGTCAACAAGGGCGTCGCGGAACAGGTAATTCATCACGGAATCCATCTGGTCGCCGCGCAGCATATCCCGGCCGTCCTTCCATGTTTCGGCAAGCAGGAAAGCCTCCGGCTTTACCGACTTTATCTCACGGCGGAACTCATGCCAGAAGGTGTAGTCGATCTCGTCGGCCACGTCGAGCCGCCAGCCGTCGATGTCCGCCGTCTCGATCCAGTATCTCCCGACGCTTAGAAAGAAATCGCGCACAGCTTTGGTTTTATACCGCAGCTTGGGCATCCATTTATAGAAGCCCACGCAGTCATAGTTAGGCGGCTCGGTTTGGACGGGGAAGCCGTAAATATAAAACCAGTCCGCGTATTCCGAGGCCGCGCCCTTCTCCACAACGTCTTGAAACTGCGGGGAGTGGTAGCCGATATGGTTAAACACGCCGTCGAGAACCACCTTCATTCCGCGTGAGTGGCACAGGCGCACCAGCTCTATTAAGTCCTGCGTCGTGCCGAACGCGGGGTCGATGGAGTAATAGTCCACAGTGTCGTATTTATGGTTTGCCGGAGCGGCAAAAACAGGCGTCAGATACAGCACGTCAATCCCAAGCTCCTGTAAATACGGCAGCTTTTGCGTGATGCCCGCCAGATCGCCGCCGAAATGGTTCTCCCGCGTTGGGGCCGTACCCCAAGGCTGGGCGTCGGCGGGGTCGTTTGACGGATCCCCGTTATAGAACCGTTCGGGGAAGATTTGATACCAAGATGTTCCATTTGCCCATTCGGGTATCTCAACGATGTCGAATTCCGCCGTGCAGAGGTATTCAAAGCAGCAGCCCGGCTTGGCGGCCTCGTGCCCGTTGCGCCCCCAGTAAAATATTTTGTCTTGCGTTTCAAGCTCAAAGTAATATTGTATGTACTGCGCGGTCTCCTGAAATTCAATGTCACACTCGTAATATTTGCGCGAGGCGTCGCCTCCGACGCAGGGAACGGCCGAGCTGAAAACAATATCTGGATGTAAGCGCTTGCAATAAAATATCCTGCATTTAACCGCCGAATCGTTTAATATTTGCAACCTGATATGCAACCGGTTTCGTTTCACGGCAAAAATATATTCTCTTGTAGTTTCATGGAGAACGACCATGTTCATTACGCTCCTTATTTTATTGTGGATTCCCGGACTTGGATAGACGTTGAAATCAGGCTGACCTGATGGTGGGCGGACGGGTTTGCCATCAGCTTTAGAATCAGTTTCGCCGCTTCCACTCCCATCTCGTACACATTGATATCAATGGTCGTCAGGGTCGGCTCCACAAGCTCCGCGATGGGGTAGTTGTCAAAGCTGATTATCCCGATGTCACGCGGTATGGTCAAGCCTTTTTCCGCGATGGCCTTCATGGCGCCCAAGCTGATGATGTTATTGCCGCATATAACGGCGTCGGGAGGAGGGGTCAGCTCAAGCAGCCGGGCCATTTCGGCACACGCGCCGGCCTTGCCGCCGTCACATTCCGCAATCAAAGCTTCATCTACAGGCATGTTGTGCTGCGTCAGCATAGTCCGATACCCGGCCAGACGCTTGTGATTGAACAGCGAGCCGGGCTCTCCGCCTAAAAAAGCGATGCGCTTATAGTCTGTTTCGATCAGATGCTGAACGGCCTGCTGGCCGCCTTGCATGTTGTTTATATCCACCCAGTCAAACGGAACGGTTGTGTATTCCGGCTCTCCTATAACAACAAAGGGGATTTTTTGGGCCGTCAGCGTCTTTATCAAATCAGGAGTCAAAACTAAGGTCGGGATGATCACGCCCTGGATTTGCTTCCCTTGCACCATGCGGTTTAAGCGCTCCTTGCTGCTGCGTGAGTTTGAGAGGTTGGATATGACAAGGGACAGGTCATTTTTGTAAAGCACATTTTCTATGCCGTACATGATCTTATGGAAAAAAAGGTTGTCAAAGGAGTCGGTGTCCTTATCCTCTATATTAACCAGTAAAGCCACCGCGCTGGCCTTTTGCGTGGAAAGCCCGCGCGCCATACTGTTCGGCACGTAGTTATGCTCGCGTATGACCTTCATAACATGCTCGCGCGTCTCAAATGAAATCAAGGGGTTATTGTTCAGCACGCGCGAAACGGTCGAGGTAGATACGCCCGCGGCCTTCGCGACATCTTTTATGTTTGACACTTTTACCTCCAATTGCCGCAAGCCGGCGCCGTTATGAAAATATTATCCCGCACAGGCGCCGCTTTGTCAAATAACACCGGAACAAGCAAGGGTGGTATGCAACCGTTTCTATGCAACAAGGGCTGTTGTTTCAGAAATATTTGCGGAAAAACGCAGTGTGTTATGCAACCGGTATCATCAGTGTAACAGCCGCGCCGGGCCTTGTCAATAGGTATTTGAAAATATTTTGCCGGGTTGTTGAAAAGCTGAGAAACGGTGAGATTACGAGGGAAGCGTGCGATGCTTGGCGGTATAATTATCCGAAAGGGAAGTGAACCGCAAAAAAGTCTACCGCAGTAGACTTTTTCATTGTATTAAACCTGCGTTCTACTTGATATTGTTGAACGTGACTATACTTTGCTCCCGTGTATAATTTCCTTTCGGGCTGAACAACGGATTATCGGCTGTACCTGTGCCGCTCATGATTCCGGCGTTGCGGACATAGTGGATTGCGTCACGCGCCCAATCGGACGCGGTGTTTATGTCGTTAAAGCCTGCCGATGCGGTGTTGCTAATATCCATACCCGCCGCCCGGCATACGTTCCGTATCATCGTGGCTGCTTGCTCCCGTGTAAACTGACCGTTCGGATTGAATATTCCGGGTTTACCATCAGCAGGCGCAACTGTACCGCCAATGATGCCAAGACGATAGGCCGCCAGTATTGCGAGGTCGGTCGTGTCACTGAAGGTATGTCCAATTTTTGCAGGGTCGCCGTTCTCGACCACTATCGCGTCAATATTCTTACCAAGCCTGTACTCCAACCACTTGACAGCCATGCGGCAGAACTCGGCACGTGTGATGGTTTTGGGAAAGTCACTCTGTATGTCGTCAGGGACGAAGCCTTTATCCACTGCACTTATCACACCCTCAACAGCCCACGAGACAAGAAACTCACCAAGTGCTCTTGACTGGTCTCCAATGATGGTTTGCGTTGAATAATAACTGTTCGTCACGGTGATGTTCGCCACGTTTACTGTAATCAACCCTCCCGCTTGAGGACTGCGCCCCTCCGCAGTAATAACACCTTTGGCATAGCAATTTGTGATGACGATAATTCCATTATCGCAGAATGCGGTTAGCCCACCCGCATAAGAAGAAGATGTAAATGAAGAACTTGAATCAAAGGCAGAAACCTTGCCTGTTGTGTAACAGTTAGTAAGCGCAGCGTCTTTGAGATAGGCCGTTAGTCCACCCGCATAAGATATGCGCGCAGAATCAGAAATCGAAGCGGAAACCGTCCCCGTCGAAAAGCAATTTGTCGCCACGCCCCCGCTATAAGCCCCTATTAACCCTCCTGCATATGAAATGCTGTAATTACCAGATCCACCCATACTATCGTGAGCAGAAGCGGAAACTGTGCCTGTAGCGTAACTGTTTACTATGGTATCGCCTCTACAATACCCAACCAATCCGCCTGCAAAGGGGTCAGAAGGACCGCCCAAATTGCCAGTACCTATTGAAGTAGCGGTAACATTACTTGAAGAAAAGCAACCCCCAATAGTCCCGTTATTGCTTAGCCCAATCAGTCCTCCAGCATAAGCATGAGAAGAACCATCTGTAGGAGAAGCGGAGACCGTACCCGTTGTATAACTGGTTGAGATTGCCCCGTTATTGTTTTCTCCAACCAATCCTCCGGCATATGTAGGAGACCTCCACTGAGAGGTGGCGGCATAGATGGAACCAATTACATAACAGTTTGATATTGAGGTACCATTGTTTTGTCCAATCAATCCACCCGAATAAGAATGAGTTTGTCGTGAAGTCTGATTAGCGCTAACTCCCAACAGCCCAATATTCACACCCACATTCTTTATCGTCGCGTGTTCCGATGCTTGCGCGAACAGTCCGACGTACTGGCGGTTGCTGCTGCTTAGGATGTATAGGTTGTTGATGGTATTCCCCTGTCCGTCAAAAGTTCCGTGGAAGTCGGGGATGGGAATCCATTCCGTAGTTAGGGTTATGCTGTTTGCCAAAACGTAGTACATTCCTGCGCTCTGCGTCCCTCCGATTTCCGCAAGTTCAGCGGCTGTGGAAATCCGTATCGCGTTTGACGGCACGGTGTTGTCAATCGGTGCGATAAAACCGTTTGCTTGTGCGATTGGCATTTCTGCTGCTATTGCCGTTGATGTAGCCACCGATAGCAACGCCACTATCATAACCAGTGTCAGCGCGAAGGATAAGATACGCTTCTTCATTTGTAAACACTCCAATTTTAATTTTGGATTCTTTCCTTTATGGAAAGTCTATCCTTATATGATATTGTACCACATGGAAACTCTCTGCACAATAGCAATATGGGGAGGTTTTCATATTGGAGCTAAATTATGGTCTTGTCGGCGTTCGTATTCGGGCGGCTCGCCTTAGAAAGTGCTATACGCAGGAGCGCGTTTCCGAATACGCGGACATCTCACCGCAGCATTATTCAAAAATAGAATCGGGTGGTACAAGATTATCCCTGCCCTGTCTGGTGCGTATCTGTAATGCGTTAGAGGTTACGCCGGACGAATTGCTTATGGATTCAGTAAATCGCGCAACTCCGCAAATGATTTCCAGTGTGGCGTCAGTATTCTCCGATTGCTCCAACGATGAAATGTTCCTCATGCTATCTATCGCTGAAAATCTTAAAAAATCCATACGTCAAAAGGGCTTATCTTTCCAATATAGCTGAGAATAGGTGAAAGAGAACGCTTTGTGATTGTACGGTCGTAACGGCGGGGTCAGATGACAGTTAATTTAGCAGAACTCCCAAACCGGCACAAACACAGTCAAGATAGGCATGGACAACGTGGCTAACAGAGACGCTATATGCCACCCCCTCCTTGTGAAAACGAGCCGTGTTTTTCTCGCTCCCGCTCGAAAATCCCGTCCCGTTTTCCTGCCGCTCAAAACCGCGCCGCCCATAAATCGGCGTCGCGGTTTTTCCCGTCAGTCGGAGGGAAGCGGCTCAAAGGAAGCGTAAAGACCGAGCCTGAGCTGTACTACTCTCGTTGGATGGTGAACCGGAGCAAGCCACGGTTCCGGTATTCACCGACTTACCCGGCGATGATGGGCTTGAGCAGTTACCGCTTACTCCGGCGCGCTATGTGGGCGTAGTGGGGTGACGGATGGTTGGCCTACAGTTGGCATACATTGGTTTGCCGGGTAACATTTACAAACCAAAATCCCCCATACCGCGGCGCGGTACAGGGGATTCAGCCACTTTATAACAAGTGATTGGGACTACTTGTCACCCTGACTGCTGTACTTGAGGCGACTCAAAACATCTTTCATGCTCCGATACCCCCGTCTTTCGTCAAAATGCCGTAGTTATTTCGCCGTCGTTAAGGGGTGCGCGGTTACTGCATACCCTTTTCGGCTTGCTCGATCATCTTTTTGACCATCTGGCCGCCCACGGAACCAACCTGTTTGGCGGTAAGGTCGCCGTTGTAGCCGGCCTTCAGATTGACGCCCACTTCGCTGGCCGCTTCCATCTTAAAGCGGTTGAGAGCGTCCTTGGCCTGAGGGACTAAATGCCTGTTAGCCATGAGAAAACATCTCCTTAGTTGTGTTGGTGGATTATAACGCGCGTAATGCCTGTTGGACATTTGGCGCGTTTCAGCACATTCAGTGCAATAGTATTGTGACCGCCGCCAATGGATATATGCCATTTACATTTATCCTGTAGCGGTAATTATTTGATTGCTTCTTTGTGGTAAATCTATTGACATTACAGCCGGAATATGTCATTTCTTAAATTGAAAAATTTGCGATTACCAAAATCACGCCATTCGTTCAGCGGTACTTGGGCAGCCAGCTCCCGTGCGCTTCTATCAACTCGTCAACCAAGCTCACGATGTCGTCGAGCGACAGCTCCGCGGCGGTATGCGGATCCATCATGGCCGCGTGGTATATGTGTTCCTTTTTCAGAGTCGCGGCGGCCTCTATGGTCAGCAGATGGACGTTGATGTGCGACTGGTTCATGGCCGCTAACTGTAATGGCAGTTTGCCGGTATAGCAGGGCTGTATGCCGCCGCCGTCCACGAGGCAGGCAAGCTCCACGCACGCCTCTTTGGGCAGATTTTCTATCAGCCCGCCGGAATTAAGCACATTGCCGCCGATTTTATAAGGAGTATTTGTGAGCATGGCTTCCATGATACGCGAAGCGTATTCCCCGGAGCGCTCGCGCTTTGCCGCGCCGTCCGCCTCGATGCTCCGGCGTTCCTCGTCCCAGCCTTTGATTTGCTCAACGCACCGGCGCGGATACTCATCGAGCGGGATGTTAAATTTTTCGATCAGCTCAGGATACCGGGATTTTATATAGAAGGGGTTGTACTCGGCGTTGTGTTCGCTGGACTCGGTGCAGTAGTAGCCCAGCTTCTCTATATAGTCGTAGCGCACCATGTCGTAATGCTTTTCCGAGCGGTTTTTGGCGAACGCGCGCCGTTTGATTTCCGGGTACAGGTCGGCCCCGTTTTTGTCTTTGATTTCCAGCAGCCAGCCCATATGGTTGATACCGGCGATCGTGTGATTAAGCCCGGGCAGATATTCTTTCATATCCAGCCCCTCCAGCAGACCGCCCGCGCACACCTGAACGCTGTGGCACAGCCCGACCGTTTTGACGCCGGTGCGGCGCAGCATATACCCTGTAAGGATGGACATGGGGTTGGTGTAATTCAACAGCCACGCGCCGGGGCATACCTCTTCCATATCCCGCGCGAAATCCGCCATCACGGGAATAGTCCTCAGACCGCGCATGATACCGCCGATTCCCAGCGTGTCTCCTATGGTCTGGCGCAGGCCGTATTTCTTAGGGATTTCAAAATCCGTTATGGTACAAGGGTCATACAGCCCGACCTGTATCGCGTTGACGACAAAATCGGCGCCGCGCAGGGCGTCCCTTCTGTTTTCGGCGCCCAGATATGAGCGTATGGACGCGTGCCCGCCGCAGGCCTCGTTTATTGCGCCGATAATTGCCTCGCTCTCGGACAGACGCTTACCGTTTATGTCATACAGCGCGATTTCACTGTCTCTCAGGGGAGCGCTCAACATGCAGTCGCCCAATATATTGCGGGCGAAAATGGTACTGCCCGCGCCCATAAACGCGATTTTAGCCATTTTACATTCCTCCATGCTCACTTATAAGTATGACGCGCTTTAAGCATATCATTAGAAGCCATGTTTGGCAAGATTGGATCCGCCATCATATAACGGTAATTATTTTACTGCTTTTTTTGCCGTGAATCTATTGACATATACGCGCGTTTTCAGTATACTCAGGACGTCTGGAGATATAGCCATATGGATTCACATAGCGCCGTTACTTTGCTGATACTCTCGCTTTTGATTTTACTCTCGGCTTATTTCGCCGCGACCGAGACGGCCTTTTCTTCGCTTAACCGCATACGGATAAAGAACATGTCTGAAAATGGGCTGAAACGCGCGGCGCTCGTGCTGACCCTGCATGATGATTACGATAAGCTGCTCTCGACCATACTTGTGGGCAACAATATCGTAAATCTTTCGGCAGCCTCGATTTCCACGGTGCTTTTTATAAAGCATTTGGGGGATATAGGGGCTATGGCGTCCACTATCGCCATAACGGCGGTAGTGATTATTTTTGGCGAGATAATCCCCAAAAGCCTGGCAAAGGAAACTCCTGAAAAATTCGCGCTGTTTTCCGCGCCGCTGCTATGCTTTTTTATCCTTTTACTAACGCCCGTCAACTATTCGTTCGCCCAGATGAAAAGGCTTTTGCGCGCCGCTTTCAAAACGGCGCCGGACGACAGGGCCATAACGGAGCGGGAGCTGCTGACCATCGTTGAGGAGGCGGAGCAGGAGGGCGCCATCAACGAGGAGGACAAACAGCTCATCCACAACGCTATTGAGTACAATGACCTCAAGGTGGACGACATACTAACGCCGAGGATGAGCATCGTCGGGATGCCCAACGGCATACCCGCCGCGGAAATGGCGGAACTGTTTCTTGAAACAGGATATTCGCGTCTGCCGGTATACGACGAGTCGATAGACAATATTATCGGCATAGTGCATTTGCGCGACGCCTTCGACTATCTGATAAAAGAGGGGACGTCTTTTTCCGGCATTGTGTCTCCCGCCGTTTTCGTCGCGCCGACCACAAGGATCAGCGAGCTGTTTAAGCTTCTGCAAAAGGAAAAATGCCATATGGCCATCGTTACCGACGAATATGGCGGCACGGCGGGGCTGGTGACCATGGAAGATATACTGGAGGAGCTTGTCGGCGAAATTTGGGATGAGAGCGACGAGGTGATCGAGGAATTTGTTCCATACGGCGACCACAGCTATAAGGTCATATGCTCGGCCGACATTGATGAAATGTTTGATTATTTTAGGCTCAAGGGCGAGTCGGAGGCTTCGACCGTCGGCGGCTGGATAATGGAAATGCTTGGCAAGATACCTGAGGAAGGCGACACGTTCGCCTATGAAAATATAACTGTGACCGTACATAAAACCGAACACAGAAGGGCGCTGGAGTGTACCGTATCCGTTGAGGGAGAGCCGCCGGCGTGAAATTTACCCGGCCGCGGGCGCCGATTCTAAGTATACCCGCCCTCCTTTTGGGAAAAATAGCCCCAAAAGGAGGGTTTACTCATGGACGACAGATTCAATGTATCGATGCCGCCGCGTCAGGCGGGCATAAACAGCCAAGGCGACGCCGACCGCGTAAACCGCAGGCCGGTACAGCCGCGCAGACCTTTATACTCACTTGCCGCAATCGCGGGTTCGGGGGAGTCGCCGGCCGCGCTGCCGCGCACGTTCACGGAGGCGCTTATGGAGGCGGCCGCCGAATTAGTGCCCGACCAGGCCATTGAGAACGAACGCCGTTCGATACAGCAATTACTCAGCCAGACGGCCGTAATGAACCTGCTGGCGACGGCGCCCAATAATCTGGCCGCGCTTCAGCCCGCCGTTTTGAGCTACGCCACGCATATCGCCAATCAGGTTAATCTTGAGGCCAACGCCCCGATACGCTTCAGGCCGGGCGACCGCTTTGACGACCGCGACCGCACCGACGGCCATACGCGCGTGCCGCCGGTCAACGAGACGCGCGACAGCCCCGAGATAGTCTGATTATGCCAAGGCGGAGAGTTGATATGCCTTCGCTGTCGCGCCGGGCTTTGATACGCGCGGCGTCGTTCGCCGTGTTCGGCGTGATGGCGCTGGCCGGCTGCTGCGTTATGGGCTGGCGGCAGGCGTCTCTTTACCGCGGCCGCATAGAAAATGAGTATCAGCGCGCGCTGGCGGGGCTGACGGAAGCCGCCGTGTCGATAGACACGGCTCTGCAAAAGGGCCTGTACGCAAACAGCCCGGTAATGATCTCCGCTTTGGCCTGTGATATCTCGCGCAAGGCCGCGGGCGCCCAAAAGGAGCTGTACTCGCTGCCCTTTTCGTCATACGAGATGGAAAACACGGCCAAGTTCCTCTCTCAGTTAGGCGACTGGGCATACGCCGCGAACCGCGAGGCCGCGTCGGGGCAGCCCATGCCGGACGGGCGGCGGGAGCAGCTCAGAAATCTGTCGGGCGCGGCGCGCGGCCTGTCGGCGCGCCTTTCGGCACTGACCGCCATACTTGCCGAGGAACGGGTCAATATAGGCCGTCTGCTGGTCGGCGCGCGCGGCACGGACATTTATCGCGCCGCCGGGATAGGGGACAGCGTTACCGGTATTGAAAGCACGTTTTCAGAACTGCCGCCGCTGGTATACGACGGCGCGCTGTCCGACCACATAGAGGGCCGCGAGGCGTTATTTCTCAAAGATCAGCCCGAGATTGACGCGGAGGCGGCCATCCTGAAGGCCGCCGGGTATTTGGATATCAAGCCCGCCCTGCTTCAGCCCGCGGGTGAATCGGAAGGCCCTATCCCGGCTTATGGCTTTCTGGCGCGTATCGACGGCGGCGAGGTTACTATAAATATCTCAAAGCGGGGCGGGCACGCCGTCTCGATTCTGAACTCGCGCGAACCCGGAGAGCCGCGCCTGACCTTCGAGCAGGCCATACAGAAAGCCAAAGGGAGCTTGGAAACGCTCGGCTTTGAGGGTATGCGCGAAAGCCGCTACACGCGTTCGGGCAACACGCTGCTCATCATGTTCCATCATAGGCAAAACGATACCGTTTATTACACAGATATGATACGCGTGGGCGTCGCGCTTGATAACGGCAGGCTGCAAATACTTGAAAGCACAGGCTATCTGATGAACCACGCGGCGCGCGGCGGCCATGAGGGCGCGTATATCCCCGTCGGCGAGGCTAAGGAACGGCTCAGCCCGGAGCTGTTCGTGGCGGACGCGGAGCTGTGCGTCGTCTCAACGGACGGGCTAAACGAATTGTTGTGTTATGGCTTTACCTGCATTGACCCGGAGGGGCGGACTTTTTTGATTTATGTAAACGCGCTGACCGGGGTTGAGGAACGTATTCTTATCCTGATTGAGGACGAAAACGGCAGCGCCGCCGTCTGATATATGGTATTTAATGGCAGACGGATTTCGCGGGCGCCGCCGCCCGAGGACGCGCTCACCCTACGATTTGTCAACAAGCGGTAAAAACGCCGTTTACGCCATTGACAAGCTGCATAATGAGGATATACTATATATACTGTCATCTTGTGCATAACCACTACAATATGTTGTTATGCTAACGGGTAATTTATCATGCTGTAACGGATGTGGGGGATACGCGAATGACCATCAGGGACGCCGCGGTTGAGAGTATCAGGAAGCGGGACGGCCGCTGCGTCGGCTTTGACATAGATAAAATTTCTAACGCGATAGGCAAGGCGTTTTTGGCCACCTTGGGCGATACGCGGCCCGGCGACGCCGCGCGGTTAGCCGAGCAGGTTTATGATTTGCTTATCATGCAGGGCCTTGAGCTGCCCGATGTGGAGACCGTTCAGGACGCCGTTGAGCGCGTGCTGATCCAAAACGGATACGTCGGCGCCGCCAAGGCTTATATACTTTACCGCGCCGAGCGCAGCCGCGTCCGTGAAATGAATACCCGGCTGATGCAGGTCTATGAGGACATAACCTTTTCAAACGCTTCGGATTCGGATATCAAGCGCGAAAACGCGAACATTGACGGCGATACGGCGATGGGCACCATGCTCAAATACGGCTCCGAGGGCGCCAAGCGCTTTAACGAGATGTTCGTGCTGTCGCCCGACCATAACGCCGCGCACAAATCGGGCGACATACATATACATGACCTTGATTTTCTGACCCTGACCACGACATGCTGCCAGATAGATTTGGTCAAGCTGTTCAAGGGCGGCTTCTGCACCGGCCACGGGGCGCTGCGCGAGCCGACCAATATAGCCAGCTACGCCGCGCTGTGCTGTATCGCCATACAGTCGAATCAGAACGACCAGCACGGCGGCCAGAGCGTGGCCAATTTTGACTACGGGCTGGCGCCCGGCGTGGCCAAGACCTATGTCCGCATGTACCGCGACAATATTAAACGCGCTCTGTCGCTGCTGTGCGGCATGGATAATGTGGAAATCGAGTGGCCCGGCCTGCTGAAGCCGGCGCTTAGCGGCGACGGCGGCTATAACCGCATCGAGGCGCGTATGCTGTCGCAGTGGCTTGACCTGCCCGAGGTGGAGCGCGTTCAGGCGTTCGCGCGGCGTCACGCCGCCGCCGAGACCGAGCGCGCAACCTATAAAGCTATGGTCGCGCTGGTGCATAACCTCAACACCATGCACTCGCGGGCCGGCGCGCAAACGCCGTTTTCGACCATCAACTACGGCACCGACACGTCGCCCGAGGGCCGCATGGTCATCCGCAATATTCTGCTGGCCACCGAAGCCGGGCTTGGCAGCGGCGAGACATCCATTTTCCCGATACAGATATTCAAGGTGAAGGCGGGCGTCAGCTACAATCAGGACGACCCCAACTATGACCTGTTCCGGCTCGCTTGCCGCGTGTCGGCCAAGCGGCTGTTCCCCAACTTCTCATTCCTCGACGCGCCCTTCAACGCGAAGTATTATAAGGAAGGGCGCCCGGAGACCGAGATCGGCTATATGGGCTGCCGTACGCGCGTCATAGCCAACGTTTACGACCCCGGCAGCGAGATTACGACCGGGCGCGGCAACCTGTCCTTCACGTCGGTCAATCTGCCGAGGCTCGGCATAGAGGCCGGCGGGGATATCGCGCTGTTTTACCAGAAGCTCGACGCGATACTTGATTTGGTCGTTGATCAGCTTATGAGGAGATACTCCATACAGGCCAAAAAGAAGGCGCGTAATTTCCCGTTCCTCATGGGGCAGGGCGTTTGGCTCGGCTCAGAGGAGCTTGGCCCCGACGACGAGGTAGGGGAGGCGCTCAAGCACGGAACCCTGTCGATAGGCTTTATCGGATTGGCCGAGACGCTGTGCGCGCTGGTCGGCTCGCACCACGGCCAGACGGAGCGGGCGCGCCGCTTGGGATTTGAGATTATATCGCATATGCGCCGCCGCTGTGACGAGTACAGCCGCCGCATGAGCATGAACGTCACCCTGCTGGCCACGCCCGCGGAAGGGCTGTCGGGGCGCTTTGTGGGTCTTGACCAAAAGAAATACGGGCTGATTCCCGGCGTTACCGACAAGGAGTATTATACCAACAGCTTCCATATTCCGGTGAACTTCCCGATCACCGCCTATGATAAGATAAACGCCGAAGCCCCTTACCACGCGCTGACCAACGCCGGCCATATCACCTATGTCGAGGTGGACGGCGACCCGGCGCGCAACCTTGACGCGTTTGAGCAAATAATACGGACTATGGCGGAGGCCGGCGTCGGCTACGGTTCGATTAACCATCCGGTAGACCGCGACCCGGTATGCGGCTTTTCGGGCGTTATAGACGAACGCTGCCCGTCATGCGGGCGCACGGAGAACCCCGACGACGAGCCTTTTGAGCGCATACGCCGCATCACCGGATACCTTGTGGGCACGCGCGACCGCTTCAACAACGCCAAGCGCGCGGAGGAACGAGACCGTGTTAAGCACAAGTGAGGAACATACGCTGCGCGTAAACGATATCCTGCACGATTCGATAGCGGACGGCCCCGGCTTGCGGTTCGTCGTGTTTTTTCAAGGCTGTCACCGCAGATGTCCGGGCTGCCATAACCCGCAGACCCACGACCCCGGCGGGGGCCGCCTTGTCTCTCTTTCGGAGCTGACGCGCGCCATGTCGGGCAACCCGATGCTCAGGGGCCTAACGCTGTCGGGCGGCGAACCGTTTTTGCAGGCCGCCGCCGCCGCGCGGCTCGCGTCGGAGGCCCGCGCGCTGGGGCTTGACGTGTGGTGTTATACCGGCATGACATGGGAGGAGCTGAACGCCCCCGGCGCGCCGCCGGAATGGCGCGAGCTGCTCGAGAGGATCGACGTGCTGGCGGACGGCCCGTTTATCTTACAGCGGCGGTCGCTTGAGCTTGAGTGGCGCGGCAGCTGCAACCAGAGGCTGATTGATGTCAAAGCAAGTATAAATGGCGGTGAGATGGTTGAATATTACAGTAAAGGATGATGCTGTCATGGCAAAAACACGGTCACATGTGCGCCGGATAGGGGTACTGACCAGCGGCGGCGACGCCCCCGGCATGAACTCCGCCATCCGGGCGGTTGTGCGCGCTTCCGTACACCACGGCATAGAGTGCTTAGGCATAAGGCGCGGCTATAACGGCCTTATAAACGGCGATGTGGTCGAGCTGAAGGCCAAGGATGTCAACGGCTTGATTACACGCGGCGGCACCATACTGTACACGGCGCGCTGTCCCGAATTCAATACCGAGGAGGGCTTGCAGAAGGCCGCGAACAGCATCAAGTATTTGGGCATGGACGGTCTTATCGTCGTCGGCGGCGACGGGACGTTTCGCGGCGCGCGCGACGTATCCCGCTACGGTGTGAACGTGGTGGGCATACCGGGCACCATCGACAACGACGTGGCTTGCTCGAACTACACCATAGGCTTCGATACGGCGTGCAACACCGCCATGCACGCCATAGACAAGCTGCGCGATACCATGCAGTCGCATGAGCGCTGCTCTATAGTCGAGGTTATGGGGCGCAACGCGGGCCATTTGGCACTGTATGTAGGCATTGCCTGCGGCGCGACGGCCATGCTGCTGCCCGAGCTGCCGTATAACTTTGACAAAGACGTGGCCGAGAAAATACGCGGGGGCCGTATCAGGGGGCGTACGCACCATCTGATTATCGCGGCCGAGGGCGTCGGGCACATAGACGAGCTGGCGACAAGCATCAAGGAAGAGACCGGGATGGATCCGCGCGTCACCATATTGGGGCATATACAGCGCGGTGGGTCGCCTACCGCGCGCGACCGCGTTACAGCGTCGCGTATGGGTGAAATGGCCGTGCGCACGCTGCTTGAGGGCAAGCGCAACCGCGTGATAGTAATCAGCAACAGGGAAATGGTCGATCTGGATATGGACGAAGCGCTGGCTATGGAAAAAGGGCTTCAGATATCCATGCTCAACGCGGCCTATATCCTGACGCAAATTTGAGCGCCGCCTCTTACGGCGGCGCTATGGCGCGCCATTACGACGCGCTGATGGGGCATGTGGATTATTCGCGGTGGGCCGATTATATGATCGGCCTGTTTGCTTATACCCAAACGCGGCCCACGACGGTGCTTGATATGGCGTGCGGCACAGGTTCGCTGTCCTATGCCCTGCGCGGCAAAGGGTTTTCGGTAATAGGCGTGGACGCGTCGCCCGATATGCTGACCGCCGCCGAGCTTAAGCGCGGCGGTTTTGGACTGCCTCCCGATGACCCGATGTTTCTGTGTCAGAAGCTATGGGAGCTTGACCTTTACGACACGGTGGACGCCGCCGTGTGTATGCTTGACAGCCTTAACTATATAA
>Ga0099364_10007833_pt1 | contig 15173 bp, 14 predicted proteins | sample TergutTh196P3_FD_73070 | JGI IMG/M metagenome (GOLD analysis project Ga0099364, IMG submission 73070) | Microcerotermes parvus P3 segment gut microbial communities from Pointe-Noire, Republic of the Congo - Th196 P3 | ecosystem: Host-associated > Arthropoda: Insects > Digestive system > Gut ... | reverse complement strand
AAAGATTTTTCTATTACTAATACCAATATCCAATTAAAAAGTTTATAAAAAATCAAGTAAAAATTCTAATATATGATTTTTACGCCGATTTTTTATCAACACTTTTATTGGATATTGGTATAATATCCCTTCGTCAACAGCGAGAGGGAGTATAGTGAATACAATTTATATTAATGGGCAAAAAGGATTTTTCTATACCACAGGAGATATAGGGAATACAACTTATATTAATGGGCAAAAGGACTTTCCCTATACCACCCTCGCCGTAGGCGAGGGTGGTATAGGAACAATGTTTTTGCGAAAGGGAAAAAGCTTATGGCATACGGTGCAAAAGGAGTTAATAAAAAAATCATTGAAATTTCTCAAACAGGCGATGATACGTTTGAGAAAGCTATTCTTTTTGTAAATACTGATAATAATGAAATAAAAAATGAAGAAATAAACCGTCGGGCAAATCAATATGTATCAAACTTTGGTTTTAACCGCAATAAGATTATAAAACAAACAAAAACAAATGTATTTCTTTTACTGTCAATATCAGGAATTTGTATGTTAGTAGGTTTAATATGCGGAATATTATTAAATATGATGTACGGATAAACATTGTGTTGTTTTTAGATATAAAATACCCCTCGCCGAACGGCGAGGGGGTTTTTTATATTTAAACTTTCTTTTTTACCAATAAATCATGTGTTAAAATCCCGAATATTATTAGATTTGCTATCGTTAATATTTTATAATCAAACACCGTAAGTCCGAATAAAAACGGAAAATATGACATTAAAGATATAAAATTAATTCCGATTGGGATTATAATTTTTTTGCGTCTGAAAACAAAATATAAAATGCTTAAAATATCTGCCATATATGCGTATCTGTCGTGCATTGACGGTAAAAACAAAACACAGGCATATACAATCCACAGACCTGCGCCTATTAATGTTACCCCTTTTAAATCATATCCTTTGCTGATAATAAAATACATAAATCCGCCCAACAAAACGAGGGTAAATAAAACGCCTACTACTTTAAACAAATTATAATCATCCGGCAATAAGTTCCATACACTTGCGTAATTCATTGTAAGATTTGCATAAGTGCCTGTTTGTCTGAGATAAATTGTTAATACGTTAAAAATAGAACGCCCTGCAATAATCGCAGGAAGAGAAGTTATTACCATACAAGCAGGGATTATCAAAAAATTTATAATAGAAAATTTGCGTTTTGTTATATACAACAAAATAAGCAAAGGGAGAAAAAACACCGCTTGTAATTTAAAACAAAATGCCAATGCGAAAAACACAAAAGCAATCGTATATCTGTCTTTTAGTAAATAATAAAGGCAAAAAATAACAAATGCTGTATAAATAGAATCGCATTGTGCCCATGCTGATGAATTTAAAATAACAGTAGGCAGCATTATGATAACAGAAAATGTTAGCATAACAAAAACAAGCCTGTTTTTGTTATGTTTAAAAAGGTCATATACAACAAAAGCACACCCAATAGCCAAAAAGTAATCGAAAATAATCGAAAAAAGCTTTATGCTGAGCAAAGGAGATATTGGGATATATGTAAAAATTGTTAAAAAGAATGTGTAAATTACATTATAATTTCCTATTTCTTGATTTAGCGACATAAGACCGCCGTTATCTATTATTTGATAAAACCAAGGTTCTAAAAAAGAATTATAATCTCCGCTTTGATATGATATAAAAAACATTCTTATAAAAAATGAAAGAATAATAACTGATATAAAAAATATGATGTTTATATGTTTTTGAATAAAAGATATTATTTTATTTTCAACATTAGATATTTTCAAGTTTGTTCACCACTCCTCTTCAAATTGTTTTTTTACTATAAAAAATTCGAACGACGTTTTTGTAGGGGCGGCAATCTGCCGCCCGTGGCACATTTGCGTTTTTGTAGGGGCGGAAATCTGCCGCCCGTGGCACATTTGCGTTTTTGTAGGGGCGGCAATCTGCCGCCCGTGGCATATTTACGTTTTTTACGGGCGGCAGATTGCCGCCCCTACAAATTTAATTGTTGACATTGTTCTTATGGTGGGCGTACAGGCATATAAAAACATTTTCGCATCTATACATCCACTATAGACAAATTATATGCTTTTTTCCGCATTTGCACCTACTGTAGACAATTTTAATGCTTTTTTCCGCATTTGCACACCCGCCTTCGGCGGGTGTGCAAATGCGGAAAAATCATCCTAAATTATATGCTTTTACAAACATATGCTTTTTTGTTGGGACTCCTTTTAGTATTATTGACATTTCAAGATATTCCCAGCCTTCTATGTTTCGAGGGTCTGCTCCTGCTTCAATGATAGGATCAGGGTCAAGCAAAAACATAATATCGTCCATTTGTTCTTCCTTTGAAGTTTTATTTTCTTCCATATCTCTTGCCCATGCTATTATACTGTTGTTTCCCATTTCTAAGGTATAATGGTCGGTTTCTTTATTATAATTTGTATATTCCCGCAAATACCGTAAGTTTTCTTCAAATTGTAATATAGCAGTTTCTTTCATGCTATATGGAGCGGATTGTTCTGATAATGTAAATACCATTTCTTTCATGTTATTATCTATTTTTATGGCATCATTTTTTTCTAATTCGGATATATCCAAGCCTGCGTCAACGAAAGGTCTTGAATTAACCAACATACTGATTTCTTTATTATTCCAACCTAAATACACACTGCTGTCTGTTAACGGAGCAATTAACCAACCGATTTCGTCTGAAGTTCCTTGTGCAGGCATAATTTTCAATACTTCCCCAAAAGAGATTACAGAATCATTTGGTTGATTTAAACGCCCGTATAATATAAAAAAGCTTAATGCAGATACCATTATTAAGATAATTATTGTAATAATAAATTTTTTTATTTCAATCAACTCCTTGTTCAAACAAATAACAACTAATAAATTACAAATAACAGATAAAAAATAATAAATAAAAAATACTATTTATATTTTAGCTTAAATAATATAAATAGTCAAGGGTATAAAAAATTAAGATTTTCTTAATATTAATATTCAATTAAAAAGTTAATAAAAAATCAATAAAAAACTCTGATATGATGGTTAATGTGTCGTTCCCTTTCGCAAAGGATTGCAACAGCATGATTATTTACACCGATTTTTTATTTATTATTTTTTATTTATTATATGCAAATTTCTCTTTACAACTTTTTCCCCACGCCATTTGAAAGGCTTTGTTTTCATTAAATGCTCTAAATTAGATTCATTTATTATGGGTGTAAAATTATTTTTAAACTGTGATATATTTGTTTCTTGCACTATAAAATTATTAGGGCAAATTTCTTGGCATATATCGCAACCCCATGCACTTGCTCCCGATTTTATCATAGCTTGTTCTTTTTCGGTGAGTTCTCCTTTTTTTTGAGTTAGATATGATATACACTTTTTGCGGTCAAAATTTTCATAAGTCAATGCACCGGTTGGGCAATTTTTAACGCAAAGATTGCATTTATCGCAAAGATCTTTCTCGTATTTATGCTCATTAATCTCGTACTTATTTTGCTTATATTCATTTTCAAAAGAAGAACAAGATGTTTCATCGGTGGATTTTAATATATTATCATCATCGGTGGATTTCAATATATTACTATCATCAAATTTAACATCAGTCACAATTTCCCCGATAAAAACCCAACTTCCATATTTTGGGGTAATAAGCAATCCGTTTTTCCCTCGAATTCCGAGACCTGCCTGTATTGCCAAAGAAACTTCATCAAAAGGGGAATTGTCAACAAACGCCGCATATTCCCCGGGGAATATTTTTTGCAATTTTGATATGGCGTTTGTCATCATATCCATACATATTATATGATAATCATCTACCGCGGCATATCGTGAAATATTAAGATGTTCGCATTTAATATAATAAGGAAAAAGACACACAATCGCAGTTTGTGCGTCATGTGGGACTTTAGAAACGTTTTGCACATCAAACCATAAAATTTTTTCCGGAATACAAGTTATTCCATATTCATGTATCCCTGCGTTTTCCATAATATTGTTTAAATTGTTTATAACTATGCCCACCTTTTAATAAATTACAAATTATAAATTACAAATAAAAAAATAAGGTGAATTGCAATACTAACTTCCATTCGCGTCTTTCTACTCTGGAATTTACTTTTTCAATTTACGAATAAAAAAATAACAGATTTTTTGCTTGACAAAGTTAAATAAATGTGGTAATATAAAGACAAATGGCTAACCGTAAAACGGTTAGCCGAATATAGATTATTGAAAATTGCAATAACCGCTTATTGGCTGAGGGCGGTTATTGTGCTTTTATCGTGAACATAATTGAAAATAATATTATAAATAAAACATATATTATTATTTTTATGTATTTATGCATATGCACACCCCCTTTTGGGGGCTAACCGCTCTACTTGCACCATTTGCCTACAAGTTAAAAATTAACTTGATAATTTATTTTAACTTATATATTAGAATTAGTCAAGGGTAAATAAATAATAAATTACAAATTACAAATAAAAAATTACAAATTATAAATAAAAAAGCATATATTCCTTAATTATAGTTAAGGAGTATATGCTTTTTTAGAGGTTGTTTTAATTATATGACTGTGAAATGGGCAATTCAACAGTAATTGCTGTTCCGTTATTTTTCTTGCTTTGCAAAGATATTTTACCGTTATATATACTAACAATATGTTTTACGATAGACAAACCCAGTCCTGTGCCGCCGATTTTTTTATCCCTGCCATAATCCACTCTATAAAACCGCTCAAATATTCTTGGTTGATATTCTAAAGGTATTCCTATTCCGGTATCTTTTACAGTTAATATAATATTATCATCTTTCGTTTTTAATGAAATATCCACCTTACCGTTCGGTTTGTTATATTTGACGGCATTTTCTATTAAATTAACGCACAGTTCATATATTTGCCGTTTATTCGCTGTAAATAAAATATTGTCTAAATCCGTGTTTATTTCAACAGTTTTGTTATTTATTACCGGTGAAATAGCGGCTACTGCTTCTTCGATAACATTTTTAAAATCAAACTCGGCAATATCGGCATCATTTGTGTTCGATTCGAGTTTTGAGATAGTAAGAATATCGTTGATTAACTCTGACATTCGTTTTGCTTCGTTTTCGATACGGTGCATAATAACCATTTTTTCTTTTTCGCTTTGCACCATTTCTTTATTAAGCATTTCAGAAAATCCTATGATTGAGGTAATAGGGGTTTTCAATTCATGGGAAGCGTTTGAGAAAAAGTCGCGTTTTTGCTGTTCGAGTTGTTTTTGGGCGGTTATGTCAATAATTAATATTATTGCGCCTAATTCATTTTCTGTTATTTTTGATGGAGAGATATATATATTGGCGATTATATTATTTTTAAGTTTTGTATCAAAAACGGCGGATTGTTCTTTTTCAATAACAGATTGCAAAGTGTTTATAATATTTTGACTGCGGGTGAGGTTGTATATATTATCGAGTTTTATTTCGCTGTCTGCTGTGAAAAAATTTCTTGCACTGTTGTTGCAAAGTAAAATATTCATTTTATTATCTACAAAAACAAATCCTTCTGCCATACTTTCAAGTATAGTTTCAACTTTTCCCTGTTCGCTTTGTAATTTTTTATTAGAATCATTTATTTTTTGCAAAAGTTTTTGCAATGTTTTCATCATTTTATCAATTTCATAATACGGTGAATTATATTCTTCAAATTTTTCATATTCATGCGCTGTCAGTGCGTCAACCATATTTTCAAGCGGCTTTGTAATTGCTTTTGTAAATTTGAACGCAAAAAATAATGATAATATAAATGTTATTATAATCGCCGTTAAAACAGCGGGAATTTGGGCAATAAGATTTTGGAATAAACCCGAATATTCGTGAGCAAGTCTTAATATATTTCCATCTTCAGTAATAATAGATGCATACATAAAATCTTGTCCTGTAGTGGAACTGTTTCGTGTTGAAATGGTTACGCTATTTATTTTTGCATATTTTACTTCTTCTCGTTCTGCATGGTTTTCCATCTCGAGAGGGTTAATTTCCGAATCTGCAATTACTGTGCCGTTTGGTGTGATAATTGTAATACGGTTGCCTCCTGCCGCATTTGACAATAATTTTACATCGGATTCATGTTTGCTGTTTTCCGCCGCAGATAAAGTTAATTTTGTCAGCCAATCTTTTTCTTTATAAGTCAAATTAATAAGTTTTTGGTTTTGCATTACTTCGCGGGTGTTAATATTTATAAATAAATCGGACATTTGGATATTATCCGAAGATTGTTTTTCAGATTTATCAGCACGCCGAAACAAAGAACGAATACGCGCGCCGAGTTCCATTACCGCAAACGGTTTGATTATATAATCGTCTGCTCCGCTGTCAAGACCTGTTATTGTATCAATTTCTGTATCTTTTGCCGCAATACCAATATCCAATAAAAGTGTAGATAAAAAATCGGCGTAAAAATCATATATCAGAATTTTTACTTGATTTTTTATAAACTTTTTAATTGGATATTGGTATAAGCATAATTATAGGTATGTCTTTTGTTTTCGGATTATTCCGCAATTTTTTTGTAGCTTCAAGACCGTTCATGCCTGGCAGCATAATATCAAAAATAATCATATCAGGGACAGCTTTATGAATCACAGTCATTGCATCTTCCGCGTTTTCAAACGAGGCAACTTCATATGAAAATGAAGTTAACGCCATTTTGACCATTTCACGGATACTCTCGTCGTCTTCTATAATATAAATCTTTTTATTCAAATTAACCACCTTAAAAAATTAAAGTATTCTTATATAATTATATCACAAACGATTGCAAAACGCAATCAAGATTAGTGATCACTGACCACTGTTCACTAATCATTGCAATTACCTATTATCCGAATCTACCCGTAATATAGTCTTCTGTGCGTTGGTCTTTCGGACTTGAAAAGATAGCATCGGTTTTGTTATTCTCGATAAGTTCTCCAAGCAAGAAAAACCCTGTGTAATCTGAAATACGTGCCGCTTGCTGCATATTGTGTGTTACAATTACAATGCTGTATTTCTTTTTCAATTCGTCGGCAAGTTCTTCTATTTTCATTGTGGATATAGGGTCGAGCGCGGATGTCGGCTCGTCCATTAACAATACTTCCGGTTGTGTCGCTAAAGCTCTGGCAATACAAAGCCGTTGCTGCTGTCCGCCCGAAAGACTTAATGCGGGTTTTTTCAATCTGTCTTTTACTTCGTCCCATATTGCGGCATCTTTCAAGCTTTTTTCAACAATTTCATCAAGAACAATACGCTTTTTGACTTTGTGCATACGAGGCCCATATGCGATGTTATCATATATGCTCATAGGAAACGGATTAGGCGATTGGAAAACCATTCCAACTTTTTTTCGCAAAATAGTAACGTCAACGCCTTTTCCATAAACATTTTCACTGCCGCTATGCCGAACGCTGTTTCATTATCTCCGCGTGAATAGGCATAACGGTATAATTCTACCGAAAGAGTAGTACCGGAACCCGAAAGTTGTTCTAATATATTACCTTTCGGCATACGCGTTGCACTGGTGCCTGCTACAATAAAAAGAGCCGCACTTTCACTTACCATACGTCCTATTGAAAGAATAATCCCTGTTAATATACCTTTCAATGACGACGGCAATAAAATCGTTCTGACCATATACCATTTTGTAGAACCCATACCCAACGCGCCTTCTCGATATGATTTAGGAACAGAACGCAATGCTTCTTGTGATGTTCGTATCATAATCGGTAATACCATGATTGTGAGAGTGAAAATTCCCGCTAACAACGAAACTTTTAAATCAAAAAATAAGACAAAAACAACATATCCAAAAACACCGTATAATATTGACGGAATCCCTGAAAGTGTTTCTGTAGCAAATTCAATTATTTTTATAAATTTTTTGTTTTTTGCATATTCGTTTAGATAAATCGCACCGCCAACACCAATAGGCACACAAGCAATAAGTGTAAAAATTATGATATACAGTGTGTTGATTATGCTTGGGAATATACCTATTGTTTGCTTTATTGGATTTTGAGCGGTAGATAAAAATTCCCATGTAACCGCAGGTATTCCTTTTATTAAAATAACTGCTATAAAATATATAACCAACGCAAGAATAAATGCAGATATAAGAAAAATTATGCCATAAAACAATTTTTCAAAAGGCCGCTTTTTTCTTTCGGTAATTTTTTTATTGTTGGAAAGATTTTCTTTTATATTTATGTATTTTTCATTTAAGTTATTACTTATCATTTCACTTCACCGCCTTGTTTCAAAACCTTATTCAAAATGATATTAATTATCATGATAAACACAAAAAGCACAAGCCCAATTCCGAAAAGTGCCTCACGGTGCAATCCGCCGGAATAATCCCACTCAATCGGAATAGAGGCTGTCAACAAGCGGATGGGTTTTAAAAATTCCGGCATAATTGCGGCATTTCCTGCTACCATTATAACCGCCATAGCTTCTCCGATTGCCCGTCCGACACCCAGTACCATTCCGGCGATAATACCGCTTTTTGCGGCGGGAACGGTAACTTTAAAAATGCTTTGCAATTTTGTCGAACCGAGTGCCAAAGAAGCATCTTCGTATTGTTTCGGCACTGTTCTTATTGCTGTTTCGGACACACTGATGATTGTCGGCAAAATCATAATAATTAATATAATTATTGCGGCAAGCAAACTTCCGCCCGTGGGTAATCCTGCCGCTTTTTGTAATTTAAATATAAGCGGTACAATTAAAATTGCTCCCAAAAGCCCATAAACAACAGACGGAATACCTGCTAATAAATCAATCAACATTCGAAAAAATGCTGATAATTTCCCGGGGGTTAGTTTTGATAAAAAAACAGCTACCAAAACACCTACAGGCAAAGCTATTAAAATTGCGGAAAAAGTTGCAATAAATGAGGCGAGTATCATCGGTAATATTCCGAACTCTGAATTTTCGGGATTCCATATTTGCCCAAATAAAAAGTCGAATATTCCGATTTTAGAAATTGCAGGAGCACCTGCAATAATCATATAAACGGTCATGCAAGCAACACAAATAATCGCTACAAGACCGCAAACTAAAAATATAATATTCATAAATTTTTCGACAAAGTTTTTTGTCTTATTACTGCCGATAATAGAAGTTTTATTTTTTGAAACATCTTGTTTCATCTACATCACCTAAGTTAAGTTTTCCGTGCATATCCACCCATATTCGTGCCGCGGCACGAATATGAGTGGATATTGTCATTCAGTTTGAAATCAAACTAAGAAAAATGATAAAAAACCGCATATATTAAAACTTTTTTATCATTTTTTAAGATGATTTCTAAACTGAATGACAATTTGCAAAAAGAAAATTTATTTTATTGAAAGCAGTTTGTTATCTATTACTATTTGTTGTCCTGCATCGCTCATTACAAAATCCATGAAAGCTTGTGCTTGTGCAGATAATTCTTCTCCTGTTTTTGTCAACAGTAAAAATGCTCTCATAAGTTTATATGTACCATCTTTTAATGCTTCTTCTGATATTGCAACATCTTCATATTTTACAGTGTTTACTTTTGATGTGTCTACATCGGAGAAAGACATATATCCGATTGCATCCGCGTTGCTTGATACTTGTGTTTGCACAGCTCCGGTATTGTTCGCTTCATTTGCACCGGATACGATATTTGTTGAATCGTCGTCTTTTTTCTCAAGTCCGATAATGTCTGCTATAGCACTTCTTGTGCCGGAACCGCTTTCTCTTGTGATAACAGTGATAAGCGCATCTTTTCCGCCGACTTCACTCCAATTTGTGATTTTTCCTGTGTAAATGCCGAAAATTTGTTCTTTGGTTAAATTATCAACTTCGTTATCTTTGTGAACAACGATTGCGATACCGTCAATAGCATATGCTGTTGCGTCGAGTCCGTCTTCTGTTCCGTCAGTTTTTAATTCGCGGCTTGAATGTCCGATTTCATACAATCCGGATATAGTGTTTACAATGCCGTCTCCTGAACCGTTGCCTTCATAATCAACTGTTACATTCTTGTTGTCTTCTTCGAATTGATAAATAAGTGCGCCCATTACTTTTTCAACAGATGTTGAACCGCCTGTTTTTACGTTTCCGCTCAAGTTTTCAACAATTTCGGGTGTAGAAGTTGTGCCGGGGTCGTTGTTAGAGCTTGCCTCGTTAGGATTACATCCTGCAAAAATCATTGTGACCATCATAAGTGTCATAAATATACCTATTACTTTTTTCATTTTTTTACTCCTTTTTTCATTGTTTGATACAAAGATACATCATAAATTATAAACATAAAAGCAAAATGGTGTATAATCCATGTAAAATTTATGTAAAGAGAAAAACCGACGGTTTTTTAGATAACTTCCTAAAACCTATGCCGCGATGGTGCGACATAGGTTTTCGGAAGTTGCCTATTATTTAAAACGCAAGAATTTTATTTCGTTTAAAACTACATCAATAATATTTGAAATAACACCAACTTCTTTATCCGAAAATCCATCTAAAATAATTGTTTTTCGATTATCAAGACCAATAATATAATCCGTTGTTGTATGGTAAAGCAACGCTAATTCTGCTGTTTTTTGCAAACTGGGTGTAGCAGTATTATTTTCATAACCACTAATAGTTAAAATCGCAATTGTTTTTTGTAACAAATTTTATTTTATTTTCATATAATACAAAATTAAGTAAATGCTGATTAACAGCATTTACAGGATTTAGGTTTTAGGATAATTTTTGTTGAAACCTCTTTTATACAAATAGATTAAATTTGCATATCAACAAAAATTCAGGAATTAGGAGAAATAAAACGCTACATTATGCGTTTTATTTGATTTTTCAACTAAAATCTATAAGGGGGGTGTTGAAAAACAAAGATTTACAAAAATCAAGAGCAATTTTTTTGTCATACAATACAAAAATTTAAGGCAATACTTTGTGTATTAACGTAATTTTTGTGAAGTATGACGAAAAAATTGCCGAAGTATTTTTGTGAATCGACTTTTTCAACACCCCCCCATATATTATTCTAATTAATTTATATGTACAAGAAGGACAAATAATACTTTTGTTTTTAAATTTGACTTTTCAACCAATTTATGTTAAAGTATAAATAACAAATAAAAAATAATAAATAACAAATGTTTTGGAATTTTTTATTTTTGCTTTATTATTTGTTATTTATTATCTGTTATCTGTTATCTGTTAGTTGTTAGTTGTTAGTTGTTAGTTGTTATCTGTTTGAAGGGTGGTTTTATTAATATGAATAAGGCATATCAATATTTTGATAAAATATCATGGATTGTAATAAATACATCCCTACTTATAATGGCTGTGTTTTTTATTGGGTTTGTTTTTAATGGAATTAATCCGCCTTCTGAACCGCCGCCTGTAACAATAAGTGGGGAACACATATCTTTCGAACCGCGAGAATTATTAAACGCAGAAATGCTCGATACATATAAATCTGTTTATAATTTTACAATAGATGAATTTGCCGATACTGATTTTGAGTATACACGTAAACAATTAACTTCAAGCAACGAACACGGCACAAGAGCGATTATAGAGGACGCTATGCCGATAAAGAATGTTTTTCTTGCCGACTTAAACGGTGATGGAATCCCGGAATTTTGCAGCACAGTTGTTATTGGGTCGGGTATTTCGGATAGTCGGATTTTAGTTTATGATTATATGAATGATGCAAATTATGAATTGTCCGACCGTATGTTTTATAATTATAATTTAGCGATAGAAAACGGAAAACTTGCAGTGAAACAATACGACTATCTATCCGACAATGAAAAATATGAACCTCGTGGTGTCGGCAGTATGGAAATCGTGGACGGAGAACTTGTCGTTCACGATATTGACCGCGAAATATCAATACCAATCGTTGAATCATCTTCTGATTAAGATAGATGATGTAAAAAATTGTTGTTGACATAAATTTAGGGGATACCCGAAAATCAATTTACAAAAGTTGCTCTTGATTTTTGTAAATCGACTTTTTGGGTATCCCCTATTTATTGTTTCAGAAGTCGCCTAAAAACGCCATACATAACATTTAATCAAAACAGGAATATACCATGTTTGTGAATTTTGCATATACATTATTTTTCAATTCAGATGGAGAAACTGATAAATACGCCCATGAGATTTTGTTTTTTCTGTCGATGAAGATTCTTGAACCGCCGTATCCTCCATGATCTACCGAACATTCAGGACGTACAATTCCCATATCATCAGATTTTATACCGTGATAGTTCCAACCGAGTGCCCAAGCATCATATGCTGTAAAATTTTCTATATTGTGATTTTTAAGCATACCTTCAACAGTTATCGGCGACATTATCCTGGCATTATTTAATCTGCCGTTATTTCTTACCATTTCACAAAACTTAATTATGTCCGCCGCTGTTGATTTTAACCCGCCGCCGCCGCTTTCATGTAAATAACTGCCGCTTTCATTATACCATGGGTAACCTTCAGTGCCTTCACGCCGTTTTATAACATTATTCCATTTTTCTTTTGGCAGAGAAAAATATGTATTTTTCATTCCGAGCGGAGTGAAAATTTTACGAGCGGCATATTTATCTATTTTTTCACCGGTGATTTTTACTATAATATTCTTCAAAATATTATAACCGCCATTACTGTAAACCATAACATTACGCACAGGTTTTGAAATAGGCTGTTTGTATATTATTTTTGTCCAAATAGCGCCCGGGTCGGTTTCATCAAATTTTAACATTTCCCCTGCTTTTTTTACGACACTTTCCCATGTTTCATCTGTCATTTCAAGGTTAAGTTCGTTTTTCAAAAATTCGACTCCTTTATTGTGCATATCATCGTCTAATATACCGCTTGTGTGGGTTAATAAATGCCAAAGGGCAATATCTTTCTTGTCGTCTTGTGCAAATTCGGGAACATACGTGCCGACAGAATCGCTTAAATTAAGTTCTCCGTCTTCCGATAAAATCATTATAAGAGCGGCGATTACAGGTTTTGTTATTGATGCCATTTGGAAAATAGTGTCTTGTGTTAGAACAAAAGAATCAGAATTAGGGTCAGCTTGTCCGTAACTTTTGTTAAACACTTCTATTCCGTCACGCATTATTATTGCGTTAATGGCTTGAATTTCATCCCTGTTCCATTCTTTCAATTTATTGTCAATAATTTCAAACCTTTCCGGATACAAAGAAAGTTCTTTTTGCATTTTCAACGCAGTTTCAGTAATTACCATGTTAAATTTCCCCTTTCCCAGACAAGCTGGAAATAATAAAGAATAAATAAAAAATAATAAATAATAAAGCAGAAATAAGTAATATTTAAGATTTTTTATCAAGATTTAAAAATATATTATCATAAATAAGTACGTGTGTCAATATTTTTCGCAAAATTGCGGTTTTTCATTAAATATAGTGCTTTTTTGCTTGACAACATATTTGTAATGTTTTATAATCAAAATAGATGATGGCACTTGTAGGGGCGATTTCCAATCGCCCGCCGATTAGTATTGCAATAACCTTTTTGCCGCGGTCGATTGGAAATCGCCCCTACATCTGTCAACTTATTTGATACATAACCGGAAAAGGAAGGTGTAATCATGCCGGCAACAAAACAAGCAATCGAAAACAAAGAATTGAATATTTGTGTGGAAAGATTGGATTATTTGGATAATGTCTTGCAGGATTTTATCAAAAAAGACTTGTTTCAATTCATAATCGTAAGAGCACATAGAAACGGTATCCCGATTTATCAAGCAAATTATGGTGAAAACACAAAACCTTATGGTATTACTCAAGATGCCATGTCCTCTGTTGCATCAGTTACCAAAACGATTACCGCGGTTTTATTGTTAAAAATGCAAGAAGATGCTTTGATTGATTTAGTTGACCCGGTTCATTTTGTTTTCCCGGAATTTGAAACACATATGGGTGATGTTTGTTTTTGGCATTTACTCACGCATACAAGCGGAATTGAAGACCATCATTTAGGTCATTTTGTCGGTACATATATTGAGAAAATATTAGAAATAAAAAAACCGCAGGATAATGCTACTGATCAAGAATGGGATGAATATCATGGCAATGTTAACGAAAAAATGGGATTAAACAGAAATGCTGATTATAATGAACATATATTAAAATTTATCAAGATATACAAACCCGAACATAAACCGCGTACAATGATGGCATATTGTAATACAGGTTTTAACATACTTGGAAAAGTTATCGAAAAAGTGACGGGTATGCCGATAGATGAATATTCAAGAAAAGTTTTGTTTGAACCGTTGGGAATGAATGACAGCCATTTTGTTGTACCAAAAGAAAAATTTGAGCGCATGATAGGACGAAAAGAAGGCTGTATGGGTTATCCTTGGATTAACTCAAAAGATAATTACACTAAAAACACAAGCGGTGCAGGCGGATTAAAAACAACCGTGAGCGACTTATGCCGTTTTGCGGATATGGTGGTTATGAACGGAAATTTGGACGGAAAACGTGTGCTTTCTCCTGCTTCCATTCGTGCAATGACACAAAACCATAATTACGCTATCAACAACGGAATACAAGCAACTCTGGGGTTACCGGACGGGGGTAGAGAGGCCTGGGATACTTGGGGTTTGGGATGGAATTTACATGGTAATAAAAAAGACGACGCAGGAATATTGCGGTATCCGGGCTGTGTAGAACATGGCGGATGGGCGGGACATAAAGTTCTCGCAGACCCGGAAGCAGGACTAAGCTGTGCAATATTCAAAGGAGAATATGACCCTCCCGGAAAAAATCCATTCGGACTTATAAATAATGTGCTCTATTCGGCGTTAGATTAAAAATAAATAATAAATTACAAATAAAAAATAATAAATGACAATATAAAATATTTTTCATTTAGGGCGTTTTTGCATTTGCGGACGGTCGAGGGCAACCGTCCCTACAAAAGCATTATTTAAAGCTAACGTCTTAGATTAAAGGTTAACCTATGAATAAAACTATTAATACTTTAAAAGCTGTTGCTTTTGTTACATATAAAGAATGGGCGGCTTATCGCACACATTCTATGGTGTCCATATTGACAGGGCCTCTGTATTTTTGC
>Ga0099364_10007832_pt1 | contig 15173 bp, 10 predicted proteins | sample TergutTh196P3_FD_73070 | JGI IMG/M metagenome (GOLD analysis project Ga0099364, IMG submission 73070) | Microcerotermes parvus P3 segment gut microbial communities from Pointe-Noire, Republic of the Congo - Th196 P3 | ecosystem: Host-associated > Arthropoda: Insects > Digestive system > Gut ... | reverse complement strand
CGCATGGGTTGCGCAGCTTTCCGTGCTGGCTCCAGCAACTCGAAATGGAAAGCAACGGCAAACACGTCCTGCGCGATGGCAGTCGCACTGAAGCCGACACAGCCCCCATCATCTGGGGCGCTGCCGGGACCATCGGCCAGCATGCGTTTCATCAACTGCTCTACCAGGGAACCCGCAAGGTTGCACTCGACTTCATCGTTCCGGTCGGTGAAGACGGCGACCTGCGCCAGCGCATCCTCGTCGACAATGCCCTTGCCCAGGCTGCCGCGCTGATGGCAGGCCGGGACCTCGATGCCGCCCGCGCCACGCTCACCCGCCGTAATCTGCCTGCCGCTGAAATCGAACAGCTTGCCCCTCATCTCGTCTGCGAAGGCAACCAACCCAGCACCACGATCATGTTGCCCCGGCTCGATCCCTTCCACCTCGGCGCACTACTCGCGCTCTACGAGCACAAGGTTTTCGTGCAAGCCTGGATTTGGGGCATCAATCCGTTCGATCAATATGGCGTGGAACACGGCAAGGAAATCGCGCGGGCGCTCGCTTCGGGCAAGGTTGGCGAGCAGGACGACTCGACAGCGCAACTTGCCCGGCTCGCAGAGGAATTCCGGCAGCGGATGCGTTGATCTCTTAAGGAACCTCTGAACAACTTAAGCATCCACCGCTTGTCATCCTGCGCGAAGTCGCAGGATCCATGCGATGTGTGGATTGAAGCGACTTCGCTTCGCTACGCGCTGCAATGACAGTGGCGCTTCGCCGATCTGTGCGCACTCATAGGGTTTTTGAGCAACCTGTTAAACCTGCCCCTGCGTGCTTGTGCGCCTGATGGCGGTTTCTTCGGGGCGCAGCGAGAGCTCGTAGGTTGGGATCCGCTACGCTCATCCCAACCTACGAGCTCTCAGGGGAAAATTTACGACCTGGGTCTCGGGCTTGATAGGGAGGCATATTGAGCGTCCGCTTATTTGATTACGCGGACGCTCAATATCAAAGCTCAAGGAAAATCCTGCAAGACGGCATCAACTGGACGCTTATCTTTGAACGGCTCTTCGGATCCGTTTTTTTTGCGGTCAAAATAGCGATGACTGGTTCGGGCATTATCCAACCCACAATCAGGCATCTCTCCATATCATGGAGAAGGTGTATCCCAACAAGCGCCTTGGAGGAGACTGTCTTTAGATCGTCTCGTTCCGCAAAATGTGGCATTTTTTGCGTGTATTACATATCCCTCTGAAAGATCTTTATATCGACATACCATATAGATATTTCTGCTTTCCAGTCTGCGGTATTGTGCCCCTTTTCTTGGTTCCGCTACCAGTGATGCTAATTGTTCTGGAGGGCCGTCAAATATAGCGAGAGATTCAAGCTTGTGTTCGGTTCCATGCACTGTGACAGATGATGGACAAATCCATTTCGCTTTATTCAGATCCATTTCATCGGCATAGACCGCTTGCGCGGTGAGGCAAACTGAGAACGCCAAGAGTCTTTTGTAGCGCATATTATTCTCATTAGAATGTTGATGTCGAACTGCAAAGCGCAGGATTCGTAGTGAGAGGATCTTGCACGGCTTCGATGACATAAAATGCTTCTCCATCATTGGATACGTAGCCGCCGCATACAAACTTAATGGTTCTTTTACCAAAGGGTTTTTCGGGAGTATTGTATTGATCGTACACCACCAAACCCGTAGCGTGGATTTCAGCCAATATGGCCGCATGTCCTTTGAACATAAAAACCGTGCCGACTTTGGTGGGAAATGTGGCGATTGCAGTTCCCGGCAGAATGTTGTTGCCTTTTACCTTTTTTCCACGCCGCCAGAGGCTTGTCTGAGGAGCGCCAGTCAGTGCCTTGACTGCTGCGGCGCATCCTTTTCTTACTGCCTCTGAAGAATGGGAAGCATCCGCCCCAGCAGCGACCCACTCCCCGACCTTTGCTTCACACGCCTGGATGGTTGCCATGTATGGCATTGTCTTGATCCTTTGTTTGAAATATGCGTTTATTCTGTCCAACGCGAAATCAAATGTCAACTGTTTTGATACGTTGGTCTACCGTTCTTGGGAGCACTGTAGGTTGGGATTCGCTACGCTCATCCCAACCTACAGTGCTGCATCCACCGCCTGTCATCCTGCGCGAAGACGCAGGATCCATGCGGTGAGTGGATTGAAGCGACTTCGCTTCGCCGATCTGTGCGCACTCATAGGGTTTTTGAGCAACCTGTTAAATGTAACCAGATGCTCTGAGAAAGTCTTCAATAGCCGCTTTCCCCTCTTTATCGACTCCTTGATGAAGATCTTCATACCAAGCCTGAATCTCTTCTTTTGAGGCGATGGCCTGCAGAATACGTAAAGATTTTTCCAAAAAGGTGTCAAAATTTGGGAAACCTCTTGCATCAAGAAAATGGTCATCCGTAGTAACAAGTGCTCGATAACCATCGGCAACCCAATCCATATAAGGCTTTGCTGCAGCAAATTCTTTCGATTGTTTCAGGGCTGAGAGAAAATGAGTTCTTAACTTAACTGGAAGGACTTCCTTGTGCTCAAGATTTAATTCATCGGCGCGCTTAAACCAGGTTTCGCCACAAAACAGATCGCCTATCATAACCGATGTTGTCGCCAATTGCATAGCGTTGTGTACGTTTGGCTCCAATTCAAAAATTTCATCGAAATCAGCATAAGCTTCTGTCCATTGTTTTAGTCTGCATTTTCCCATCGCGCATAAATGCAGGGCATCTCTACGTGTGAGCATTTCAGAATGCTTCCGATAAGGTTCAGCCAGTGCAATGGCCGTTTCAAAATCTTCTGCATAATACGCTTCAACTGCTGGATTCAATTCTTGAGAAATTGATTCTTTGGGGATTTCAGAATATGATGATTCAGACTGATCCTGTGTCTGCTCAAGATCGACCACTGGAATGTTTTTATGATCGACCAATGCAGTATATTCTTCATGAGTCAATATCCATGCCTTGATTGACTCGCCACTGCTTGTTTTTATTTTTCCTTCGTCAGTTCTTTTATGAATAAGCCACTCAATATCCAGCCACCTTTCTTGCGGATTACTTTCGATTTTATGCCCGGTCAATTTCAGCGTAGACCATTCCGAAGCAGCAAGGTTCATCTGCGGCTTGCTGCCAGGAGTCGTACCGAGGTATATAACCACGTCAGCACGAGTCAAAGCGAGAAGCACATCAATTCGCCGATCCAAAAGATCTTTAGCCAAAGCTTCCATGTTCTGAACATGAGGAAACAGTGCTACCAATTTTTCTTCTTTCGCCCAGCAATGCGCGGTCTCACTATAAGGGTCACGGGCACAAAGACGTGAAAACCCAGCCATAAAAAGCGCGAAGAACCCAACTTCTGCGGCCCAGACAACACAACGCACCACGGGGGATAACATGCGTGGATTTGCCAGAGAATCTGCGACGGCCAGCTCCCAGAGCATCTGGAGTTCTGCCCAGGGATTGCTCGACACAAAACGGACCACTTCATCGCTTCCCATCGCTCTGAAAACGAACAGCCAACGAAGCCAAATAAAAACAAAACATAACAAAATACCTGTTGCAGTATTTGCAGCAACTGAGCGCGAATGCCCTTTCTCAACCACATAGGCTCCAAACACAGCACAGGCTATTGCAAATAAAAAACTGATGACGGGCGTCAATAAAACAGGCAAGCGCGTCATAAGCGCACTGGCATAAAGCCAGGCAAACAACGCAGCAAAAGGAAAACCTATCAGAAGAATGCAAACCGGAAGACGCCAACTTATACGGCCAGAAGGACGATAGGTATCCAGTTTTGAAAGATACGTCATGTGAATCGCTCCAATAATAAATGCCCAGCCGGTTACTCAACCACACTGAATCAGCTTCTCAATCAGAAAACTCAGCTTCTCGACACCTTCATCCTCACTTCCATTATTGTCCAGCATCAGAAGGGCTGCTTCACGATATTCTGAAAGTTTCTTAGCATAAAGCCTTACAGCCTCTTCTCGCATAACAATTTCTGTTCCGTCAGCTTCATTACGTAAAGTGAGTCCTCTTTCTCCGTCGTTTCTCAAATGTTCAAGGATCGTTTCTGGATCACGTTTAATATGAATAGTATACCCTATATTATCCATATACCTGACACAATAAGGCATTAAGCCAACTTCAGCGCCTGTTGCAATAAGAGCAGGCGTATCTATTTCGGAAAACTGAGCAATGGCTTTTTTCTGTTCCTCTACATACAATACATCAAAAGACGATCTGAATACTTCGGCTAATCCCATCTTACCCAATTTATTGGAAACCATTGTGTCTGTGTCAAAAAATGGGATCTGCAATATGTCTGCCACCCGCCGTCCAAGCGTTGACTTGCCGCAACCTGGGATGCCAATCAAGAAAAATTTGTTCTTCATGATCTTACCTCTCATTGCTGTGGCATACGCACACCTCAACCGATACGAGTTCGTTATTTTGGAACAAGCCTGTGAGAACCGAGCCGACGCCGGATCATACCAGAAACGAGACCCAGCCCGAGTGTCCAGGAAGGCGTCAAGTCATCACCAATTTCGATGGCAACCAGAATCAGCAACGAAGGCAAGCCGATGTTGCTGCGATAAACACGGAAGAAAAGCGGCATTTTTGACTTGGGTCGCTACGTCAGTCTGTTTATACTCACCGTTTGCGCGCCGTAGAGCGCGTCCTGACCCGGACCCACGAGGAGAGAACCGCATGTCCACATCCAAACAACTCATTGCCGCACGTTACGGTGATGATTCCCTGCCCGCCCCGGCAGCATGGTCGCCAGTCATCGAGCATCTGCTCGGCCATCGTTCGGTACGCGCGTTTTTGCCCGATCAGGTTGATGACGATCAACTCGCTGCGATCATCGCCGCCGCGCAATCGGCGTCGAGTTCGTCCAACCTGCAAGCCTGGAGCGTGGTCGCGGTGCGTGATCCGGCGCGACGGGCAAGACTGTCTGAACTGGCCGCCAAACAGTCCTATGTTGCAGAAGCGCCGCTACAACTGGTGTGGATTGCCGATCTCGCCCGACTGGAACGCCTGACCGAGATGACCCAACGCCCCGACGGGGCGCTCGACTACCTCGAAGCCTTTCTCGTGGGGGCGATCGATGCGGCGCTGGCGGCGCAGAACGCGGCAGCGGCGGCGGAATCGCTCGGGCTTGGCGTGGTCTTTATCGGCAGCATGCGCGACCATCCGGAGGAAGTTGCCGGTTTGCTCGGCCTGCCGCCCAAGACCGTCGCCGTTTTCGGCATGTGCGTAGGCAAACCCGACCCCGCCCGCCCCACGAGCATCAAACCGAGATTGCCGCAGTCGGTCGTGCTGCACCTCGAGCGTTATTCGCTCGATGCGCAGGAACCCGGCATCGAAGCATACAACGCCGCAATGGTGCGCTTCTACGAGCAACAGAAGATGAACGTGCACGGCACCTGGGCGGTGCATTCGTCCAAGCGCGTCGCGGGCGCAGAGTCTCTGGCCGGACGCGATAAATTGGTCGATCTTCTGCGGGCGCGTGGTTTCGCGTTGAAATAACCCCCGGAAAGCATCCTCCTCGCGTGGGTCTCGTTTTTCGGATGCACCGCCATGCCCAGATTTGAAGATCTAAAGGTTCTCGTCATCGCCAGCAATTCAAAGCTGCGCGCGCAGCTGCGCGATATGTTGTCTTCGTTCGGGTTCGCCGTCGTGCATTTTGCCGTGACGGCGCATACCGCCCTGCGCCACCTGCGGGTACGCCATTACGAGATGATCCTGTGCGATTTCGAACTGGGCGACGGCCAGGACGGACAACATTTTCTCGAAGACCTGCGCCAGCACGACATCATCACCAGCGAGACCCTGTTCGTGATGATTACGGCCGAACGCAATCACGAGCGCGTGGTCGGAACCGCCGAGTTGCTGCCCGACGATTACATCCTCACGCCCCTGGCCCCCGGCGCGCTTCAGGCGCGTCTGGCGCGAATCGCAGACAGACGCGAGGCCCTTCTTCCAGCATGGCAACTGGCCGCCATCGGCGACTGGCTCGGAGCCATCGAGTACTGCCTGGAAGCGGAAACCACCTATCCGCAATACCTGCTCGATTTCCATCGACTCGAAGCCGGTTTCTATATCGCCGCCGGACAACTCGACGAAGCCGAGGCGATTTATCGCCAAATCGCCAAGAGTCAGCACATTGCCTGGGCGCAACTGGGACTGGCCCGCTGTCTGGCATTCAAAAAAGACTATGCACAAGCCGATACCCTGCTCTCCGAACTGATCGCCGATAACGACAAATTCATGGCCGCTTACGATCTCCTTGCCCGCGTGCGTGCGCAAAGCGGGCAGATCGAGGCCGCATGCGAGGTTCTGAATACGGCGGTTGAACGCTCGCCCTACCGCCTGGGCCGCCGGCGACGGCTCGGAGAACTGGCGATGGAAGCAGGCAATGCCATCGCCGCCGAGACGGCCCTGGCTGAGGTCGTCCGCCAGAGTGCGAATTCCGGTTTTCGTAATCCCGAAGATCATGTGCGGCTGGCACAGGCGCAACTGGCACAAAATAAAACAGGCGCCGCCCGCGACACCATCGGCGACATCGAGCGCAGCCTCGGCAGCCAGCCCAATGCCGCGCTGTGCAAGGCGCTTGCCAACGCGATGCTCCATATGCATACGGGCAATCCAGAAGAAGCACGGGTGGAACTCAGCGTGGCAGCCAGCCTCGCGAGCGCGGGCGCGTTTCTTTCTCCGGGGCTGTCCCGCGAGTTGGTCAAGGCCTGTTTCGACCATGACATGAGAGCCGCAGGCAGCGAAGTGATTTCAAACATTCTGCGCGTGACCGGCGACGAACAAACGGTCAACGCGCTGCGCGGGCTGCTCCAGTCGCGCGGGCTGGAATTGCTCTCGAAGAGCCTCGAACGAAATGTGCAGGAAGAAGTCCGCAACCTCATCAAGGCCGGAGCCGAAAAGGCGCGTACCGGCGACTATGCCGGCGCGGTCGAAGCCATGATGGACGCCGTGCGCCAGATGCCGGGGCACCCCGTCGTACTGTTCAATGCCGCGCTCGCCCTGCTGCGCCACATCGAGCATCGCGGTTGGAACCATACGCATGCCAGCCAGGCGCGCGCCCTGATCGAGCGCGCGCGCACGCTCGACCCGGCCAGCGCCCGCCTGAGCACGCTGGCCGAATACATGCACGTATTGATCGGTCGCAACGGTATCGTTGCCGACAATTCCGCAAAGCCCATGCGCAAACGGGCGAGCGGAGGCGCGAGGTTGTGACCTCTGCCGGTTGTTTTACCTCAAGACTGTTCTTTCATCCGCGCCAATACCGCATCCAACACCGCCTCCACCGGAATCGCTGCCATATAACGCGACGTTGTCGCGGTGTCGATACTGTTGAAATGCGGCAATGTCGTCCAGTCGGAAGCCTTGAGCACGGTGATCGGCGCTTGCCAGGGCGACCATTGATGCACGTCGGTCGGCCCGAACAAGACTACGCCCGGCGTCTGTAGCGCAGCCGCCATGTGCATGGGCGCAGAATCGACGCCGATAAAGAATCGCGCCTCACCGATCGCCGCAGCCAGTTCGGCAAGCGACAACTGTCCGACCAATGAATGCACCCGCGTCTTGTCTTTGAGGAGCGCCAAAATATTGGAGGCCATCTGCGCTTCGCGCGCATCCCGCGCTCCCGTCAGTACAATCGTGTACCCGCGCATGGTCAGAGCATCGATCAGGGCGGCAAAGGAGGCGTCTTCCCAACATTTGAAAAGTTGGCGCGCGCCTGGATGAATCAGCAGATAAGGCTCTCCCTGCCAACCGGTACCTCGCAGGGCATCGAGAAAAACAGTCCGCGCCGTCTCGTCGACGGACAACAACAAGGGGAAATCTTCGGCATTCGGCGTCAGTCCCAATGCCGTCAACGTCGATAATTGCACTACCGCGTTTTGACACGGCCCTTTGGGAGGCCGCGCCAGATCGGTGAAGCTGCTTCGCCAAAGGATGTTGTTGCGGTGCGACATCTCGAAGGCAATGCTGCGCGTCACCCCCATGACGCGCGCCAGAATCGCGCCACGCCAGATCTTGGTCAGATGAATGAACAGGTCGTAACGCTGATCTCTGAGCATCCGCCACAGGCGCAATTCATGCCCGATCTGGGTTCGCAAGCCTTGCTTTTTCCAGTTCCGATCGATGATCCATCGACGCGACACCTGCGGGTTGTAGCGCAGCATGTCTTCGGTTTCGCGGTAAATCAGCGCATCCACCTCGACACCGGGGTAGTAGTGGTGCAGGGCGCGGATCAGCGGCGTAGTGAGCAACACGTCGCCATGCTGGAGAAGTTTGCACACCAACACCCGCTTTGGTGTGAATGGAAGCGTTTCTTTTGCAGGCATGATCCCATGAGATCCTGGCGAGCGGCTTGCTGGTCGATCCTGCCCAACGCTCGCCCGGAGACCCCGTATTATTTATTCCCCGCCGCATGCAACCCCGCCGCGTCCACCACCGCCAGCGCGGTAATGTTGACCAACCGTCGCACGGTGGCCGATGGGGTGACGACGTGCACGGGCCTGGCCGCGCCAAGCAGGATCGGCCCCACGGTGACGCCGTCGCAATTGGCGATTTTCAGCAGGTTGAACGAGATGTTGGCCGCGTCCAGATTGGGCATCACCAACAGGTTGGCTTCGCCCTTGAGGGTCGAATCGGGATTTTGCCTGGCGCGAATCTCCGGAGACAGCGCCACGTCGGCGCGCATTTCGCCGTCGCATTCGAGCGTGGGCGCGGTGCGGCGCAGGATCTCGCTGGCATCGCGCATCTTGCTGGCCGAGGCCGAACGGGAACTGCCGAAGTTGGAATGCGACAACAGCGCCACCTTCGGTTCCATGCCGAAGCTGCGCAACTCGGAAGCGGCCATCCGCGCAATCTCCGCCACGCCCTCGGCATCCGGGTTTTCATTGACATGCGTATCGGCAATCGCCAGCACATGACGGGGCAACAGGAGCAAATCCATCGCCGCGAACTGGCGAGCGCCCGGCTTGAGACCGATCACGTCGCGCACATGCTGGAGGTGGTAGTCGTAGGAACCGAACGTGCCGCACACGAGCGCGTTGGCATATCCCTGACGTAACAGCAGCGTACCGAATAGCGTAGAGTCGCGGCGCACGCGCACCTTGGCCAGATCGGGGGTGACGCCATTGCGCGACATCAGGTTGTAATACTCGCTCCACAGTTCGCGATAACGGGGATCCTGTTCCGAGTCGATCACGTCGAAATCACGCTCCGGCATGAGGTCGACACCGATCTTCCTGATACGCGCCTCGATCACGGAGGGACGACCGATCAGCACGGGCCGGGCAATACCTTCTTCGATCACCACGCGCGCGGCGTGAATGACGCGCTCGTCTTCCCCTTCGGCGTAGAGCACATGCTTGAGTTCATTCGGCACGTTCTTGGCCGCTGCGAACACGGGCCGCATGACGATGCCGGACTGGTACACGAAATCGTTCAGGGTGGCGGTGTAGGCGCGCAGATCGCTGATCGGATGCCGGGCCACGCCCGAATCCATCGCCGCCTTGGCCACCGCTGGCGCAATTCGGGTAATCAGGCGCGGATCGAACGGCTTGGGGATGATGTATTCCGGCCCGAAGGTCAGTTCCTCGCCACCGTAGGCCATGGCCACGATGTCGTTCTGCTCGGCCTGGGCCAGTTCGGCGATAGCCTTGACGCAGGCGAGTTTCATTTCGGCGTTGATGGTGGTTGCGCCCACGTCGAGCGCCCCCCGGAAGATGAAGGGAAAGCAGAGAACGTTATTGACCTGGTTGGGGTAGTCCGAACGGCCCGTGGCAATGACGCAATCCGGACGCACGGCCTTGGCTTCAGCGGGCAGGATCTCGGGGACCGGGTTGGCCAGCGCGAAAATCAATGGCCTGTCGGCCATCTTCTTCACCATGTCGGGTTTGAGCAGAGCCGCCTTGGAGAGGCCGAGGAAGACATCCGCGCCGACGATGGCGTCCCCCAGGGTGCGCGCGTCCGTCGCCTGCGCATAGCGCGCCTTGGTCGGTTCCATGTCTGGCTCGCGCCCCTGGTAGATCAGGCCGCGTGAATCGCAGACGAATACGTTTTCGCGCTTCAGGCCAAGGCCCACCATGAGATCGAGACAGGCAATCGCCGATGCGCCCGCGCCCGAGCAGACGAGTTTGACCTTGTCGATGTCCTTGCCGACGATCTTCAGGCCGTTGATGAGTCCCGCCGCCGAAATGATCGCGGTTCCGTGCTGGTCGTCGTGGAAGACCGGGATCTTCATGCGTTCGCGCAGCTTCTCCTCGATGTAGAAGCATTCCGGCGCCTTGATATCTTCCAGGTTGATACCGCCCAGCGTCGGTTCGAGCGAGGCGATGATGTCGATCAGCTTGTCGGGGTCTTGTTCGTCCAGTTCGATGTCGAACACGTCGATGCCCGCGAACTTCTTGAAGAGACAGCCCTTGCCTTCCATCACCGGCTTGGAAGCGAGCGGGCCGATGTTGCCCAGGCCGAGCACAGCAGTACCGTTCGTGACGACCGCCACGAGATTGCCCCGGCTGGTGAATTCGCGCACCTGATCCGGATCGGCGACGATTGCATCGCACGCCGCCGCAACCCCTGGTGAGTATGCCAATGCGAGATCGCGCTGGTTGGTCAAACTCTTGGTCGGCACAACCGAAATCTTTCCGCGCGTCGGCGTGCGATGGTAGTCGAGTGCTGCGGCGATGAAATCCTGATCCATATCTACCCTCAAAATAACCTGTGACACGCCCCGACAGCTTCATCTGCAGGCGAAGTCAAAAGAAAGTATTTTAGCTTCCCAAATGAAGATGCGTACAGGGTAGTGTATTCGGGGTTTACCCTCGCTCGTGATTTGCCGCGTCCATGCGCGGCAGGCCGGTAATGCGGAAATGCAAACCTGTTTCGCCTCATCCGGCCACTCGTTTCGGACATCGAAGCGCGATCCGTGTTCATTTTTCTGCCGGGAGCGGGCACAATGGAGTATGGCGATAAAATCGACTGGAGAGAAAAAGTCATGCGGCGCGTGGTATTCAATCAAAAAGGCGGAGTCGGCAAATCCACCATTACCTGCAACCTGGCGGCAATCGGCGCCCAAAAAGGCAAGCGCACACTGGTCGTCGATCTCGACCCGCAGGGCAATTCCACCCAGTACCTGCTCGGCGGCAATGCCACGCCTCCCGAAGCCACGCTCGCGGATTTTTTCGAGCAAAGCCTGACGTTTCGGTTCGACCCCAGAAAAACGATCGATTTCGCCGTCGCCTCACCTTTCGAGCGCCTGTCGGTGATGCCCTCGCACCCGAACCTGGAGGAATTGCAGGGCAAGCTGGAATCCCGCTACAAGATCTACAAGCTGCGCGAGGCGCTCGATGAGATTGCCGACAACTTCGATCACGTCTTCATCGACACCCCGCCCGCGCTCAATTTCTTCACGCGCTCGGCCCTGATCGCCGCCGATGCCTGCCTGATTCCCTTCGATTGCGACGAGTTTTCACGCAACGCGCTTTACTCGCTGCTTGCCAACGCCGAAGAGATTCGCGCCGACCACAACCACGGCCTGAAGGTGGAAGGCATCGTGGTCAACCAGTATCAGTCCCGCGCCAACCTGCCGCAAAAGGTCGTGCAGGAATTGATCGACGAAGGCTTGCTGGTGCTGCAACCGTATCTGTCGTCCTCGGTGAAAATCAAGGAATCGCACGAACGCGCGGTTCCGATGATCCACCTCGACCCCCGTCACAAGCTGACGCAGGAGTTCGTCGCCCTGTACGAGAGTCTCGAACCGAAGAAAAAGAAAAAGGCCGCGTAAGGGCAAAAAGCCGTGTAGGGGCAGAAAATCTTTTGCCCCTACTCCAGCATATCCCCATCCACCACCTGGACGAGCCGCGCGCCGCCGTCTTCGACATACAGCCACCAGAGGGCGCTCTTGCGGAAGGTTCCGGGGTAGGACGAGCCGGAGAGCAGACGGGCGGCAAGCGTGCCGATCAGGGGTTGGTGGCCGACGATGAGCGTGGGCTTGATATCCGGCCAGGCAAGAATGGTCAGTATTTCTTCTGCCGAGGTACTCTCGTAGAGCGGCGGGCAAAACTGGATGCTGCTCTCGTCATCATGAAAATGGGCGACCGTCTGCCGTGTGCGGGCTGCCGGACTGACCAGGAGGCGCAAATCGGCGGGAGTGCGCTCCCTGAGCCAGGCCGCTACCTTGCGGGCCTGATGGTGTCCGTGTGGGGTGAGCTCGCGTGCGATGTCGGGCGCACCCGACAGCGCATCGGCGTGCCGCCATAGAAAAAGCTCCATTTATTCCTGTCCTCCGTTGCGTAGTCTTTCGCCCAGGCCGCTGAAACGCACGCTGCGCTTCAAACATCCGGCCTCGAAAACCGCCGCGTCGCTTACGATGGTCACACGACGCGCGGCGCGTGTGACCGCAGTGTAAAGAAGTTCTCGGCTCAATACACGCATTGGCCGAGCGGGCAGAAGAAGCAGGACTTCGGAAAACTCGGAACCCTGGCTTTTGTGGACGGTAAGAGCGAAGGCGGTATCGTGTTCAGGCAGGCGGCGTGGAGCGATGGTACGAATGCCGCCGTCGGGCGCAGGGAAAACGGCTGTGATGTCACCGTTGTGGTCGGGCAGACACAGGCCGACATCTCCGTTGAAAAGCCGGGTCACGGGATCGTTTTCCAGCACGATGACGGGACGCCCTGCCCAGAACGGTCCTGCGGCAGAGTCGATGCCAAGGACGGTGCGAGCGTGGCGCTCCAGCCGGGCATTGATCGCCGCCAACCCGCGTAGACCATGACGCACGGCCACGAGCACGCGGAAACGCTCGAAGGCGGTGAAGATCTTGGCCGCACGGGCCTCTAGCGGCTCGTCGGCGAAACTTTCCCGGAGCGCGGAAAGGTAAGCGGCATAGCCCTCTTCCATCGCCGTCAACGCGGCGGGAGGGGGAAGCGCATCGGTGGAGGCATTGCCGGTCTCGTCTTCGATCCAGAACACGGCGGAGTCGGCCTGGGTTTTCATCCAGGCAAGCGCCGCCGCGCCTTCGCCTGCGTTGATTTCCCGCGCGAGGCGGCCAATGCCGGAATCGGCGCGAAAGCGGTGGCTGTCGAGGAGCCAGACGACACTATCGGGCAGCGCCGCGCCGCTACCGCTTCCCTGCAACAGAACGTCCTCCGGCACGCCGGTCAGCGCCGCAAGCCGCGTGGCCTCGTCCGCGTGGAAACGCCAGCCGGAGGAGAGATCGGCGAATACCGCGCCCGCTTCGACGGCGGCGAGTTGATCCTTGTCGCCGAGCAACACCAGTCGGGCGTGCGGGGGCAAGGCGTCGAGCAGGCTGGCGGCAAGGGCGAGATCGAGCATGGAGGCTTCGTCGACGACGAGTAGGTCGAGCGCAAGCGGATTGGCGCTGTGATGCCGAAAGCGCCCAGGGGATGCGGTCGCGCCCAGTAGACGGTGGAGGGTATGGGCCTCGGCGGGTAGGCGCACACGGGTGGACTCCGGTAAATCCTGCGCGCGCAGGGTCAATGCTTCGCGCAGTCTCGCGGCGGCTTTGCCGGTGGGTGCGGCAAGCGCGATACGCAGATCCGGTTCGAGTGCAACCAGACAGGCAATGAGGGCGGCCACGGTGGTGGTCTTGCCCGTGCCGGGGCCGCCGCTGATAATGGTCAAGCGTCTGGTGAGCGCGAGCGCGACGGCGACTTTTTGCCAATCCACGCCTTCACGCGGGGCAAAATCGAGCGCCGTGCGGATGCGCGCAAGCGTTGCCGCGTCGACGGGCAATGGCGCGGACAGGGTGTTCAACGCGCGAGACAGGCGGAATTCAAGATCGAAGAAGGCGCGCAGGTACAGGCGTCCAGCGTCGATGACGATGGGAAAAGCCGTGGCGGCCAGAACATGGGGGGGTGTTTCGTTGGCGTCTACCGCCATGCCGCTGGTGAGCAGGACGCGCAATGCCTGATCGGCGCTCACGCCCGTCAGGGCGGCGAGCGGCAAGCAAACATGCCCGTCACACGCGGCCAGGGTCAATTCTCGCGCTATACGCGTCAAATGCGCCGTATCGTCGGAGTGAGTTGTGCGCTCCGCCCAACGGACGAGTTGAGCGGCAAGCCCTTCGGCGAGTCCTTCGCGGGCGGCACGCGCGGGGGGAACGGTAAAGGGCAGGCTCGACAACTCGTTCATCTGTTTTCTTCTTTTACGGTTTCGGCCCACTCGCCCGCCAGCAGGGCGTCGAGCGATTCGATGACCTCTTTCGGGGCGCGGTGGCGAAAAACGCCGACGGGTACGCCTTCCATTCTCCAATCGGGCCGCACACCGCGCACGAAAAGGTAGAGCGCGCCGCCAATGTGCCGCGTGTAGTCGTAATCCGGCAGGGTATGGCGCAAGTGTCGATGCAGGGCCACGGTGTAGAGCAGGTGTTGGAGATGGTAGCCGTGTTGCCGCATCGCCGTTTCCAGTGCCGCCGGGGCATAGGCGGACGGTGTCTCGCCGAGGTGGTTGCTTTTCCAGTCGAGCACCCAGTAGCGGCCCGCGTGCTCGAACACGAGATCGATGTAACCCTTGAGGTAGCCGGTGAGATCGCGGGCGGCGAGCCGTGGCCCGCCGTAGCCGTGAGTGGCAAGCCAGCCGTCGAGCTTATCGACTTCCAGCCGAGGCGACGGCAGGTAAAAACCGAATTCGGACAGCCGCCTTGAGAGCGGCACGGTTTCCAGGCACAAAGTGGCGTCATCGTCGCCGAGCAGAGGAGCGGCAAGAACATCGGCAAGCATATTGGAGAGCATCCGCGACAACGGGGCGACATCCGCAGCGTCCAACGGATGGGCCGCAAGCACCCTGGCAATGGCAGCGGGGTGTGTTTCAGGCCGGATGAAATCGATGGACTCGAACAGGGCATGCACGCAATCGCCCGCTGCTGCGCCGCGCGGGAAGCGAAGGATGTCGTCCTCCGGCACAGGTGCGGCAGGGGGCGTTTCCGGTGTGTCGGCAGGCTCAAGGGCGGATTGTCCGACGCGCGCATCGTGATCCCGCGCCGCGTCTTCGTGAACCGCGCCGGAAACGAGTGCACTGTAGCTGCCTATCCGCCAGCCTTCCGGCACGACAGGCGGGCGTAGAGCGTAAAACACGGGCTTTTCTTCCCCCCAGGGCAACGGTTCGCCTTCGCCGGAAGGCAACTCTTCCAATG